>OOBK01001589.1_pt1 | contig 11863 bp, 10 predicted proteins | sample 1671541 | NCBI WGS metagenome assembly OOBK01 (sample SAMN06348167, study PRJEB24527) | human gut metagenome | biome: human gut; feature: ankylosing spondylitis patient; material: feces | host: Homo sapiens | place: China | collected 2015-10 | reverse complement strand
CGATCTTGGTACTCTGAACATGATCTGACGATCCGGCTCTGTGATTCTCTCGAGGATAGCGTTCTTTCTGTAAAGCTCCTCATTTGCCTCGATTACAGGTCTTAAAGAATCAAGTACCTCTGTTACTGCCTGTAAGAATTCAGGCTGTTCAGCGTTTTTCTTCTGTACTACTGCGAGTACTTCATCAACATAGCTCATTTTTATATCTCCTTTACAAAATTATTTTTCACATCAACAAGTTTATTTTATATAAATCTATTGCTATAATCAAGTAATTTTTGAAGGTTTTATATAAAAAAAATTCATTTTATTTATTATCTTCATTTATATTATCCCAATTTTGGTACTGATTCTCCTCATCATCGGAATATACCACCTTGAAATAATCCGAGAGTTTTGCAAGTGAAGTTATAAGAACTTTCATTTCGTCATCCGAAAGACCGTCCTTTATATGCTCTATCATATGACGGTGAAACTGCTCATGATGATAGTATGCACTCTTTCCCTTGCCGGTGAGTGAGAGCTTTACCACACGCTTATCCTCCTCACTGCGGATACGGTTCACGTATCCCTTGCGGGTGAGACCATCTATTGCCTTTGTCAGCGTGCCCAGAGTGATAGACATAAGCTTGGCTACGGTGCCGGAGCGCTTTGGCTCATCGACTCCTATTGCCTCTATTATATGCATATCGTTGATAGAAATATCAGAAAATTCGTCTGTTATCAGACATCTGCCCTCTATCTCTGTCAAATCCTTGAACAGACACACCAATAATTCATTTAAAGTTTCATCTGCCGTCATAAATACCTCTTTCTATTGCCACTCTATGGCGCAGGCTCCCCATGTAAGTCCTGCTCCAAAGCCTGATAAAATTATTTTTTCCTCATGCTTTATCATACCATCTTTGCGGACTTTATCAAGCAAAATCGGCACACTTGCCGCAGAAATATTTCCACACTGCTGTAAATTGGTCGGAAATTTGTCCATAGGTTGCTTAAGCCTCTTGGCAACCGACTCAATAATACGGATATTGGCCTGATGCAGCACATAGACATCAACATCATCTGCGCTCCAGCCGATTTCATCAAGCAGCTCATTTATAGCCTTTGGCACTGTCTTTACCGCAAACTTGTATACAGCAGGACCGTCCATGGTGACATAGCCACCGAGTGCAGACTGCTTTCCATTGTCGGTAAACGGATTGACTACTGGACGGTTGTCTCCGTCAAGCGCCTCACCGCCTTTTCCGTCCGAGCCCTGTACAAAGCCCTTGAAGGCATCGCCCTCGTCTGTCACAACCGCTGCTCCTGCTCCGTCTCCGAAGAGCACACAGGTGCTTCTGTCATTCCAGTCCATTATTTTTGAAAGAACCTCTGCCCCCACTACAACTGCCTTGTGAAATCTGCCGGTCTTAAAATACGCATCTGCCGTAGCAAGCCCGAATAAAAAACCTGAGCATGCGGCATTTATATCAAATGCCACTGCTCTGCCCGCACCTATCTCAGCCTGAATCTGACATGCGAGTGATGGAACGATTTTGTCTGTGGATACGCTTGCCGCTATTATCAAGTCTATCTCACTTCCGTCAATTCCCGCATCCTGCAGCGCACTTTTTACTGCATCACATGCTAGTGAGGTGGTTGTCTCAGTAGTTGCAATGTGTCTGTTTCTTATTCCTGTACGCGAGCTGATCCACTCGTCAGATGTGTCCATTATGGCTGCCAGGTCATCGTTTGAGACCACTCTCTGTGGCAGGCAGCTTCCTGTTCCAACTATCTTCATAGAATTTCCTTTCCGGGACTAGAACTTGCGGAAACGCTTGTATCTTTCCTCCAAGAGCTGGTCCTTTGTCAATTTGCTTTCTTTTTCCAAGAATTTCTTCATATTGCCCTTCATGTAGTTTCCGATTGATGAAAGGGCATCCTCATCGGCTCCGCCAAACTCAGGTATTATATCATCCACGACATCAAGCTCCTTTAAGTCGTGTGCTGTAATCTTCATTACCTCTGCGGCTTCCTTTGCACGCTTTCCGTCCTTCCAGAGGATAGATGCAAAGCCCTCAGGCGAGAGGATTGAGTATGTGGCATTTTCCATCATCCACACTTCATTTCCTACAGAAAGAGCTAAAGCTCCGCCACTTCCGCCTTCTCCTATCATGAGACAAAGGATTGGCACCTTGATGTTGCTCATCTCATAAAGGTTTCTTGCGATTGCCTCACCCTGTCCGTTTTCCTCTGCTTCCATTCCGGGATAAGCACCTGATGTATTGACAAAGGTTATGATCGGACGGTTGAATTTCTCTGCCTGTTTCATGAGGCGCAGTGCCTTGCGGTAGCCCTCAGGTGATGGCATACCATAGTTTCTCTTTGCGCAGTCCTCAAGGTCTTTTCCCTTGTGGACACCGATAACTGTGACAGGCTGGCCGTCTAAGTATGCAATTCCGCCTACTATAGCCGGGTCATCGCGGAAATATCTGTCTCCGTGCAGCTCCATAAACTCATCAAAGATATAGTCCATATAGTCAACCGATGCAAGTCTCTTAATCTGTCTTGCGGCGCTGACCTTATCCCATACCTTAAATGGCTTAGCCTTTGCCTCGCGCTCCTTCATAAGCTCTGTCGGCTCGTAATTGTCGTCTGAGTGAAGCGGATCAAAATTGGCATAGCCAGTGGTAGGTCTGTGAGCACGTAAAATCTTGTAAAGAGTCTTCTTTAAATCCTCACGCTCAACTATCATATCCACAAAGCCATGCTCAAGCTGGAACTCTGCTCTCTGGAAGCCCTCAGGCAGCTTCTGTCCGATGGTCTGCTCGATAACACGAGGACCTGCAAAGCCGATAAGTGCCTTTGGCTCTGCAAGAATGATGTCTCCAAGCATTGCAAAGCTGGCTGTCACACCACCTGTTGTAGGATCTGTGAGTACCGGTACATATAAAAGTCCTGCCTCTGAATGACGCTTTGCTGCGGCTGAAGTCTTAGCCATCTGCATCAGTGAAATGATACCCTCCTGCATTCTGGCACCGCCTGAACAGCAGAATAATATAACCGGAAGTCTTTCCTCTGTGGCACGCTCAAATGCGCTTGTGATTTTCTCACCAACCACATGCCCCATGCTTCCCATCATAAATCTTGAATCAATTACACCAAGCACTGTCTCCTCACCGTAAATCTTTGTCTTACCGATGACAATGCCCTCAGAAAGTCCTGTTTTCTCCTGAGTCTTTGCAATTTTCTCCTCATACTCAGGGAAATTGAGAGGATTTCCTGTTGTAAGCTCTGTAAACCATGGCTCAAATGCTTCCTTGTCGGAAACCATTCTGATTCTGTTTTTAGCACGCACACGGAAATAATAATTACACTCATAACAGACGTATTTGTGCTGTTTTACAACTGATTTGAGCACAGTCTTGCCACACTTGGGACAAACGATTGTCTCAGGGACATCCTCTTTTGTTTCCTGTGCTGCACCGGCATTTTTGCCATCTGCGGCTGTTTTTGCGCTCTCAGCGTTCTTTGCTAAATTTTCTTCAGCCTCTATATTTTTATCTTTCTTCTTGAATAACTTCATCATGTCTCCTTATGCAATTAACCTATTGCAAATGTAAGCTCCGCCATACAGACAACCTTGCCGTTTACTCTGGCAACAGCCTTGCCCACACCGATAGGACCCTTAACCTTTATAATCTCAGTTGTCAGTTCCAGAGTATCTCCCGGAACCACCTTTTGCTTGAACTTGGCATTATTGATGCCTGCAAAATATGCAGTCTTGCCCTTCCACTCATCCTGACAAAGAATGGCAACTGCACCGGTCTGCGCCAAAGCCTCAATAATAAGCACTCCCGGCATCACCGGATTTCCCGGAAAATGTCCCATAAAATGTGGTTCATTCATAGTCACATTCTTCTTAGCCACACACTTTACGCCCGGCTGCAGCTCCTCAACCGTATCAATGAGAAGAAACGGACTGCGGTGCGGCAGAATATCCATAATCTGCTGCGTATTCAAAACTGACATATTGCATATATCCTTTCTCAACTTATTGTAAACTATTTACATTCTTCGAGCTCCACAAAGTGGAGCAATGAAGCACAAAGTATTCCATAAACCTAAACTGCGCACATGCTTCGCGCTCAACAAAGTGGAGCCGGGAAGCGCACAGTGTGTTCTGAATGAAAAATATGAACTGTCACGGCGTTCCATTCGCTCCAATAGCATGAAGCGCTAACACCATATCACAGCCTGTCCGTGCAAAATGCCGTGACTGATTTCATATTTTTCACGAGGAATATACTGTGTGCTCCACCGGACCTCACAGCCTAAATTCGCGAAGCCCCTAAAAAAGCAGAAGCTATTTATTTATAAGCCTTGAGCAGAATACTTGCATTATGTCCACCGAATCCCAGTGAATTGCTAAGTGCATACTCAACAGGCTCCTCATAGCTGTCCTTGCAGTAGTTGAGATCAATCTCCTCATCAGGAGTCTCATAGCCAACAGTCTTATGTATAAATCCATCCTGGATTTCCTTCACACATGTTATAAACTCAACAGCTCCTGCTGCTCCGAGCAGATGTCCTATCATAGACTTTGTTGAATTGATTTTAAGATTTGCCGCATCATCACCAAACGCAAGCTTGATTGCTCTTGTCTCAAAAAGGTCATTGTGATGTGTGCCTGTTCCGTGTGCATTGATGTATTTTACATCTGCCGGTGTGACACCTGCATCGCTCATGGCGTTGGTCATGGCTCTTGCTGCACCTGCGCCATCCTCCTGTGGAGATGTGATGTGATATGCATCCGATGAGCAGCCGTATCCGACTACCTCTGCATAAATTTTTGCGCCTCTTGCCTTTGCATGCTCAAGCTCCTCAAGGATAACTACTCCTGCGCCCTCGCCCATTACAAAGCCGCTTCTGTTCTTGTCAAACGGAAGTGAGCACTTTGCCGGATCATCTACTGTAGAAAGCGCTGTGAGCGCTGTAAATCCTGCGATTCCGATAGGACATACACTACCCTCTGTACCACCGGCTACCATCACGTCAGCCTCACCGTACTGGATGCTTCTGTATGCCTCACCGATTGTGTTTGTTCCTGTAGCGCAGGCTGTTACATCATTGATGCTCTTTCCCTTGAGGCCGAACTGGATAGAAACATTTCCTGCTGCCATATTACAGATCATAAGCGGAACAAGCAGAGGATTGACTCTGTTTGGTCCCTTTTCGTATAGCTTTTGTGTCTCGCGCTCCATAGCCTGAAGACTTCCGACACCTGAACCGATGGCGCATCCAACCATGTATGGATCTTCCTTTTCGATATCAAGTCCACTGTCATCAATTGCCTGCTTTGCTGCAGCTACTGCATACTGTGAGAATGGCTCCATTCTCTTTGCAGCCTTTCTATCCATGAAATCCTGTGGATTAAAATCCTTAAGCTCTGCTGCAATGTGACATTTATAATCTGTTGTGTCAAATTTTGTGATGTGGTCAAATCCGATTTTTCCGGTCTTTACCGATGCCCAGAAATCGTCCACATTATTTCCGATTGGTGTTACTGCTCCAAGTCCTGTTACAACTACTCTTCTACTCATATTGCCATTCCTCCGTCAACAGACAGCACCTGGCCTGTGATGTAGCCTGCTGCATCTGATGCTAAAAATAATACTGCGTTTGCGATATCCTTTGTGTTTCCCGGTCTGCCAAGCGGAATCTGTGATAAAAGATTCTCCTTTGCCGCATCGGCAAGCACATCTGTCATCTCTGTCTCTACAAAGCCGGGTGCCACTGCATTTGCTGTGATTCCTCTGCTGGCAAGCTCTCTGGCTACAGCCTTTGTGAGTCCTATAACTCCTGCCTTGCTGGCGCTATAGTTGGCCTGTCCTGCATTTCCGAGTATGCCGGAAACTGATGAAATATTGATAATTCTTCCTGATTTCTGCTTCAAGAAATAGCGTGACATGTGACGGATTGTGTTGAACGCACCCTTAAGGTTTGTGTCGAGCACTGCGTCATAGTCTGCCTCGCTCATCTTCATGATGAGACCGTCTCTTGTGATTCCCGCGTTGTTTACGAGGATATCTATGTGCTTGTACTCCTTGATGAGCGCTGTTATCATATTCTGGCACTCGTCAAAATCAGATACATTGCACTGATAAGAAACTGCATCACCGCCTGCTGCCTTTATCTCTGCAACAACGGCATCTGCCTTTTCCTTTGAACCATTATAATTTACTATTACAAAGGCATGTGCTGCGGCAAGTGTAAGAGCTATCTGTCTTCCAATTCCGCGGCTCGCGCCTGTAACCAGGGCATTTTTACCTGTTAACATACTTTTCAAAATCCTCCAGTTTGTCTATGTTTACGACTTTTACGTCTCTATTTATCTTTCTCATAAATCCGCTGAGTGAGCGTCCCGGTCCGATTTCCACAAACTCATCTGCACCGTCTGCGATAAGGCGCTCGATGGTCTGCTGCCAGCGCACTGACGATGAAACCTGCTGTGTCAGATAATCCTTGACGTCTGCCGGTGACTTCACATAGTCTGCTGTAACATTTGTGATATATGACACCTTGATATCGTGGATTTCCACACTCTCAAGTGCATGTGCGAGCTTTTCTCCTGCACCCTTAAGCATTGCTGAGTGGAAAGGTCCGCTTACCTTGAGCGGTACGCATCTCTTGGCGCCTGCCTCGCTGCATGCTGCTGCGGCGGCATCTACTGCTGCCTTTTCTCCTGTGATAACAATCTGTCCCGGGCAGTTATAGTTGGCTACCGATACCACTGAATTTGTCTCATCTGCTGTCTTTTTGCAGATATCCTCAATGACCTGCGGATCAAGTCCTAAAACCGCTGTCATGGCTCCACCTGTAGGAACTGCCTCCTGCATGTAGATTCCTCTTTTTCTGACAACTGCGAATGCATCTGCCATAGTCATGGCTCCTGATGCGATAAGAGCACCATATTCCCCAAGGCTTAAGCCTGCTGTGACATCAGGTGTGATACCTTTGTCAATGATTGCCTGATATATAGCTGCCTCAACTGCAAGCATACATATCTGTGTGTACTCTGTAATATTCAGCTTGTCATTTTCCTCAAAGCATAATGCCGGAATATCCAAACCTGTCTGTTCACTGGCAAGGTCGATTACTGCCTTTGCATTTGGCATTGTATCGTAAAACTCCTTACCCATTCCTATATACTGTGAGCCCTGTCCGGGAAACATAAATACTCTCTTACCCATTTTCGGTTTCTCCTTATCTCTGACAGGATACCGTAAGTCACTCTTTCCAGGCGGCCCGGTATCCTTAAATTTGCATGTAAAAGTGAATACTGTCTATTTGTTCAGTCCCACTACATCCTCAATGATTTCTTTGCAGGTTTCCTCTTTCTTTACGAGGCCTGCGCTCTGACCTGCCATGACGCTGCCATATACGGTATCTCCGTCTACAACTGCTTTTCTGAGTGCGCCAAGTGTCATTTTTTCGAGCTCTTCAAATGGAGCTCCTTCCTTTTCCAGCTTGAGATATTGTCTGGTCATCTTGTTTCTGAGTACTCTGATCGGATGACCTGTGCTCATTCCTGTAACCTCAGAATCTATATCCTTGGCCTTAATGACCTTCTGCTTATAGTTTTCATGTACTATCGATTCTTTTGCGGTGACAAAGCGTGTACCCATCTGGACTGCCTCCGCACCGAGTGCAAATGCCGCATTAAAGCCTCTGTTGTCTGCAATTCCGCCTGCTGCGATAACAGGGATGCTCACTGCATCAACAACCTGTGGCACAAGTGTCATGGTAGTCTGTGCTCCGATATGTCCGCCTGACTCCATTCCCTCGGCGATTACTGCACTTGCCCCGCCTCTCTCCATGAGCTTTGCGAGTGCTACGCTTGCAACTACAGGGATTACGATGACGCCTGCTTCTTTCCACATATCCATGTACTTTGCAGGATTTCCTGCGCCGGTGGTGACTACCTTTACCTTTTCCTCGGCGATGATTTTTGCTATCTCATCAGCCTCCGGATTCATAAGCATGAGATTGACTCCGAACGGCTTATCGGTCTCCTTCTTTGCAGCGACTATCTGCTCCTTTACCCATGAAGCCGGGGCTCCGCCTGCTCCGATGATGCCAAGTCCGCCTGCATTGGACACAGCGCTGGCAAGCTCATGGGTTGCTACCCATGCCATGCCACCCTGAATGACCGGATATTTGATTCCAAGAAGCTTTGTTATTCTTGTCTCCATGTCTTTTAAGCCTCTACACCTTTGTTCTTAAGATACTCAATGATGTCGTTTACTGTTGCGATTTTCTCTAAATCCTCTGAAGGGATTTCTACTCCGTACTCCTCCTCGAGTGCCATTACAAGCTCGAAAAGATCTAATGAATCTGCCTCAAGATCCTCCTTGAAGTTTGACTCTAATTTGATATCATCCTCGTCAATTCCTAACTGATCTGCTACGATTTCCTTGATTTTCTCCAACATATTTCTGTTCTCCTTTTTCTGTGTTTATTTTCGGTTTTGTGTGCTGGTATATTTGCACTAGTTTGCATGTCAAATATTTTCATCATCAAATCATTTGACAGTGAAAGTATATCACATTTAAAATAGTTGTCAAGTCAAAGTATTTTTATTTTTCATTTTTATATGGTACGGGAGCAGGCGGGCAGAAAATTACCCATCCAAAACGTTTCCTACCAGCAGCCAAGAGGCTGTAAGAATTGTAAGTCAGGTTTTCTATGCCCGACGCAGCCGGCTTTTACGCGCCGTCCTTGGCGCGGTAACGCCTCGCCCGTGCTTCCATGCACGTGCGCTGCTGTGTACCTATTACAATTCCAACAGCCTCTAAGCAGCTTCGTACAAACTCATTGGATGGGCAATTTTCTGCCCGCCTGCTCCCTTACACTGTGACAATAATATACAATAAAAAACAGACTGTAATTATGAGTGGTCAGCTCAATTTTACAGTCTGCTCTATATTAATCTCTCAAACACCCAACCGGCACAACCCGAACTCCTGACTCCGTGGTATATGCCATGGTTGCATTTGCGCAAATCACAATCAGTGCCGATGGTTCTTTATATACATCACGTGGATGTTTTTCTTTTTCCAATGCTTTCTCATTATATTTTAAGATAATATCCTTGAATCGCAGCAAGGATTTTTCCGCTTCCGGAATCTTGTTCACTCCGGTTTTTATTTCAATAAGCGCATAACGGCCGTCCTCCAACTGATAGACTGCATCTGCTTCTACGCCCATATCATCTGTATAATGCATCACTCTGGCATTGTGCTTTTCAGCAAATACAAGTAAATCTCTAAGCACCATATTTTCAAATACATGCCCAAATAGATCCAAATCGTTGATAAAATAGTCTGGATTAACACCAAGCGCAGCCAATCCTATAGAGGGATCAACAAATATATGCTTTTTGGCAGCTCTGATAGCTGTTTTCGAACGCAAATGCGGTGTCCAGGCATCTATATCCTTTACAACATATAATAGCTCCAGAGCATCTATATATGAAGAAAGCGTTACATCTGTAACATTCTGTGTGGCTTTTACATCTGAAAATATATTCTTGCGTTTTGCTGTAGTAGCCATATTTCTGGCATACGACCAAAGTAGTGTCCTTGCCCATTCCGGATTTCTGTTTACTCCATCAATCGCTGATATGTCCTTCTGATAAATCTGCCTATAATAATCCTTAGCTATTTCAAGCTTTGCACTGTCCTTTGAAAGTGCCATGCATCTCGGCCATCCACCTCTACAGACCGCAAAAAACAAATCCTCAAGCTTTATATCTGTGGTAAGTCCATCAATATCATATGCTTCATCTTCTAATAATTTAAACAACGATATGCTTCCGTTTGATTCTCCTGTCTCAAACAAAGTCATAGGGTACATCGTAACCTCTGTTATTCGTCCTGTACCTGTATGGGGTGTATTAATCTTCTTACTTGATGAGCCTGTCAGATAAAACTCTCCTACACTCTCCGGATTGTCATCGCACGCTTTTCTTATTGTTCCCCATATCTTTGGGGCATCCTGCCACTCGTCAAACAGTATTGGCTTAGGATTCTTTAAAAAGAGCTTAGGTGCAGTTTCTGCTACTGCAAGATACCCCTCTCTCTTGTCTTCATCCTGAAATTCAATAACAGTTTTACATCGTTCTCTTGCTGTTCTTGTCTTTCCACATCCTTTTGGTCCTGTGATGCTCACTGCATTAAATGCCTCTGTTTTTCTATCTATCACATCATCAACAATTCTGCTTATATATTCCATAAATATCTGCTCCCTTCATGGTTATTATACCATTTAATTCACAGATTATACAAGGTTATTTTATGTTTTTCGAGTGTTTTGTTTTGTATTTTTCTAATGTTTTATTTTATATTTTTCGAGTGTTTTATTTTACTTTTTTCGAATACTAAAAAGAGCAGGACAAGTATTTCTACCTATTCTGCTCATTTTTACATAATTTAATTGTTTAGATATAGATTATCTACCGGCTGTTCGCCATCCGCTTCACATAGTCGAGTGCCTTCTTAACCGGTGGGATTGATATCACTATGATTGTGATAATTCCCTCTGCAGCAAGGTATGAACCATTGTAGGTCACTGAATATATGAGCGCATCTATCGTCTTGTTTCCTATCGTGACAGGTGCGTATGCTGCAAAAAACACAACTCCCGACAGCACTGCAAAGAAAAATCTACTGGGCTCCGCCTCCGGTGGTACCACCGGTAGCTCCACCTGTGTTGTCCCCGGTATTCCCACCTGTGTTGCCACCATTATTTTCTCCGGTATTTCCGCCTGTGTTGCCACCATTGTTTTCTCCGGTATTTCCGCCTGTGTTGCCACCGGTGTTTTGTCCACCATTTCCGCCTGTGTTAACACCGTTGTTTTCTCCGGTATTTCCGCCTGTTGTTCCGTCTGTATTGTCTCCGGTATTTCCACCTGTGTTGCCACCAGCAGCATCTGTCTTATTCGGGTTTGTTGTGGTCTTATCCGGTGTTGTAGTTCCTGCATCAGGTGTGGTCACAGTCTGATCTGTAGGATTATTCTGCGTCTGGTCATCGGCAGGTGTATCCTGGCTGTCCTGATAATCACCCGATATTTGGGCATATGGCAGGAAATCTATTGGTGTAAGGTCAGCATGTATCTGATCCATGTAGTTCTTCCATATTTCTGCCGGGTAAGAGCTTCCTGTCAGCTTTTTGACTGACTCAGGCATATCACAGCCTACCCATACACATGTGGTGTAGTATCTGGTAAAGCCACAGAACCAGCCATCCTTCTTATCGTTTGTTGTTCCTGTTTTGCCGGCGCAAGGCATGCCATTATCCAGATTAGCGCTACGTCCGGTTCCTGATTTCATAACATCTGTCATGACATCTGTCATCATACGTGATGCTGTCTCTGTATATATGACGGTGTCCTTCTGCGATGATGTATATATGATATTGTTGTCAGAATCCACAATCGACTTTATACAGGTAGGATTCCTGTACATTCCATCGTTCTCAAGTGTTGAATATGCAGATGCCATCTCCAGTGTGGATACACCTGTTGTAAAACCTCCAAGTGCTGTTGCTGTGACATAGTCATCCTTTACGATATTGGTAAAATTCATATCCTTGAGATACTGTAAGCCTACCTTTGGTGTGAGCTCATCATATAGCTGCCATGCTACAGTATTCAGTGACTTTTGAACGGCAAACCTGATAGTCACATCACCGTAATATGAATCACCCGAGTTAGACGGTCCTCCATCAAACTTGTGGTCATTTACGACGGTATCCGGTGTCTTACCACGCTCAAATGATGGTGTATACACAATGAGCGGCTTGATTGAGCTTCCCGGCT
>OOBK01001576.1_pt1 | contig 11927 bp, 9 predicted proteins | sample 1671541 | NCBI WGS metagenome assembly OOBK01 (sample SAMN06348167, study PRJEB24527) | human gut metagenome | biome: human gut; feature: ankylosing spondylitis patient; material: feces | host: Homo sapiens | place: China | collected 2015-10 | reverse complement strand
CCTGCCCTTTGTGTTGAGTTCTCTTACGCTCACGCCCAGTTCTTCCGGCCGTAGCGGGTGGTCAGCTGGCAGATCTCTTTCTGGAGTTTCTTGGTCAGCTGGGTCTTTTTCAGCCGCCAGCGCCAGTTCTGGCCTACGGTAGAGGGCTTATTGATGCGGGCGGCGTTATCCAGCCCCAGCCAGTCCTGCATGGGGATGGTCAGCATGTGATGCAGACCAAAGGGCAGCAGCAGACGCTCCATCGTACCATAGATGAACGGAGCCAGAATGGGAGAAGTCTCGGAAGAGTTGGCGATCCAGATGCCGAAGTTATTGATGCCGGTCTGCACCACAGGCCAGAACAGCGACAGCACGATGGAAATGACCACCGAGTAGACAGCGTAAAAAACGCTGCATCCTCCGGGGGTATTTTGATGCCCAAAAGGCCCAAAAGAATGCCCGCCCACCTGTGGAAAACCACGGTGAGCGGGCATTTTGCGTTTTATTGTTTGTGCCGCTGTAAAAGCGTTCAGAGGGCGGTGGTCTGGGGTACCAGCCGGAAGAGCATTACGGGCAGCGCGCTGTTTGCAAAATCCAGCGTATAGATGAGCTTTCCGCGCTCTGTTTCAAACGGCATCTCCGTCTGTGTGCCGTCCGGGGCAATGCGCACAAGCTTTTTGCCTTCCAGCAATCCGGCGGGCAGCGCAAGCCTTACCCGGCCGGTGGGCTGCGTCAGGCTGCCTGCGGTTTCAAAGGCCACACTCAGGTATTCCCCGTTCGTCCGTGCGGTCACATCCTCCGCAGAAAGGCTGCCGCTGATAGCCCACGCCGTTGCGGCTTCGATCTTTTCCAGCTGCGCAGCGTTTTCTGCCTGCCCGCACACGGGGCAGAAGGTCAGCGTTTCGCCTTCCGCAGTGCGGAAAGTAAACTTCCGGCAATCCGTGCTGCCAGTGTGCCCGCAGCCCTGCCGCAGACAATCGGCGCTCTGAGAGCCGGTTCCGTTCGGGGACCATGCACCGAACTGGTGTCCCAGCTGATCCGTCGGGTCTGCGGTGTAGCTGTCTTTGCAGCGGCTGCAAGTAAAAATGGTATAGCCGTCTGTTTCACAGGTAGGCTCTACAGTAACAGCCTGATAATCATGGTTCAGTGCGGGCAGTTCCGCGTAGGTGGTATAGTCGCAGCGGGAGCAGGTTTCGTAGGCATCCCAGCCGATTTCCGTACAGGTGGGGGCTTTTGCTGCGTGCTGCTCCAAATCATGGTTCAACGCGGGCAGCTCCTGATAGGTGGTGGTATAGTCACAACGGGAGCAGGTATCGTAAGCATTCCAGCCCTTTTCCGTACAGGTGGGGGCTTTTGCTTCGTGGTGCTCTAAATCATGTTTTAGCGCGGGGATTGCTCGAAAAGTGGTATAGTAGCAGCGGGGACAGGTGTCGAAAGCGTCCCAGCCGGGTTTCGTACAAGTGGGGGCTTGCGCATCATAATGCACCAGATCATGATTATCTAGGTCTCTTTTGCCGTATTTCCCACCACACGCCTCACAGACCGCTTTGGTGGTGCAGGTTGCTGTGCCACCGGTACAGCTTGCGGTACCATTTAAGCCGCAGCGCAAGCAAATGATGCGGTGCGTGCCGTTGCCAAGGGAGGCGTTCGCCGGAGTTTTCCATTTGTGACCGAGAATGCCGTATTCCGCGCCGCATTTTTCACAGGTTTTGCCTGTGGTGCAGGTGGGCGTTTCGGTGCCGCCGGTATGGTCCGAAAGATTTCCATAAATAATGCTGTTCTCCCTGCCGCAGACTGAGCATTTTATATGGATCCTATGCTTGGTTGAATCAAATTTTATATATTCGAGGATCTCATAGTTTCTTTGTTGCGTACAGACGAAGCAGTACGTATAGATAGAATCTGCCGCTTTAACGTTTAACACGATCCCCGGTATCAGGCACACCATTGCCAGCACCGTCAAACACCGGATCAGCCATTTTTTCATGTTACTCCCTCCTTGTCATCAAACCTTGTTATCCTTTCAGATCAAACTGCACGGACAGCGATGCAAGCACGGCATCTACCACCTTCCGCGCCTGGGCAAGCATATCGATCTCCGCCACAAAAGCGATGACCTGCTCGCGCTCCTGCGCGGGGACCTGCAGCGCACTCAGGCTCATGCTCAGATAGCGCCGTATTTTGCGCTCCAGCGTAAAGTAGGGGTCGCACCGCCGTGCCATGTAGCCGCGCATCATGCCAGCCGTGCCCAGCTCCATCTCGTAGAAATCGCACTCGGCGCACCCGGGCAGATACGCGCTGAACGCCGCCTGCAGCTCGGCAGTGGTGCTGCGGTGAATGATCTCCGCCGTGGCGGGGAAGGTGTACGCCTCCACATAGATATCCCGCAGATTCTCGCTCAGCTCGGTCATCGCCAGCTGCAAAGCCGTCTCCACCGCGTAGAGGTACACCGGCGAGGGGGCGTTTGCCGCCAGCGGCCTTACCGCGCCGAACTGCCTGCTGAACATCATGCCGATCAGCTCGGTCAGCACACCGTCCTTGGTGCGGAAAATATTCTGGAACGACCCGGCGGAAACATCTGCTTCCTTTAAAATTTCTGCAACCTTGGTGTTCGTGTAGCCTTTTTCCAGAAAAAGCCGGACACAGGCGGTCAGGATCCGCCGTTTTGCTTCCTTGCTGTCGTATCTGCGCGCCATTGGGAATCATCCTTTTCTACAATTGGTTTCTGACCCAATTATATATTGATTTGAGAATTGCGTCAAGTAAACTTTTAAGGGCGTATTTTGGGCAGTTTGACGAGGGAGAGCTTTCTGCGGGTGCGCATCCGGGCAAAACAAAGCGCAATGGACATTGCTGTTATCCGCTGCCGCAGCCAGACAGTTCGCGGCAGCAAAAAAGAGGCCACCGATCGGGGTGACCTCTTTTCAGCGTATTTTCAGCGTAAATCCCGCAGCAGGCGAACCCACCATCTCCATGACGGCTCTTTTGGAGTTGCTCTTTGCGTAAGATAGCAAAATAAATCTTATTTCTGACAGAAAGAGCCGAACCCGTGCAACGAGTCCGGCCCTTTCCGTGCTTTGGTTGGATCTTAAGCAAAGTTATGGTAAATGAAGAAGTTGGCTTTGGGAGTTTACAGCAGGCTCAGTGCTTCCTCGTCTGCCACAAGGATGCAGTCCGGATGCAGCTGCAGGATGCTGCCGGGGCAGGCAGGGGTCACAGGGCCGGTCACGGCGTCCTTGACGGCCTGTGCCTTGGCTTTACCGTTGGCTACCACCAGCACCTTGCGTGCCTGCATGATGGTCTTGATGCCCATGGTGTATGCCTGTTTGGGGACAAGGGCCTCGTTGCCGTCAAAGAAGCGCTTGTTGGCTTCGATGGTGGTGGGCGCAAGGTCGATGCAGTGGGTCTCCAGCTCAAAGGCTTCGCCCGGCTCATTGAAGCCGATATGACCGTTGGGGCCGATGCCCAGCAGCTGCAGATCGATGCCGCCCAGCTTGTGGATGATACCGTTGTAACGGGCACACTCGGCGGCAGTGTCCAGATTGGTGCCGTCCGGCAGGTTGGTCTTGGCCGGGTCGATATTCACCTTGCTGAACAGGTTCTCGTTCATGAAATACCAGTAGCTCTGGGGGTGCTCCTTGGGCAGGCCGCGGTACTCATCCAGATTGACAGTAGTGACCTCGGAGAAATCCAAATCGCCTTTGTTGTACCAGTCCACCAGTTGGGCATAAGTGCCCACCGGGGTGCCGCCGGTGGCAAGACCCAGTACACAGTCCGGCTTCATGATGACCTGTGCGGAGATGATGTTGGCCGCTTTGCGGGACATATCCTGATAATCTTTTGCGCGGATGATCTTCATAATAATACTCCTTTTATAGTACCGTTACGCCTGCGTTCCGGCAGGCCTGTAAAAATTCTACGGGCAGCTTTCCGTCCGAGATCACAATATCAATATCGGACAGCTCGCAGATGTGGAACGTGCTTTTCAGTCCGATCTTGGAGGAATCCAGCAGCACGGCTTTCTGCTCACAGCGGCGGAGCACGGTCTGCTTGAGCCGTGCTTCATCCTCCACGCCGCAGGTAAAACCGGTTTCCGGGCTGTAACTGGTCACGCCCAGCAGCAGCAGATCAAAGTTGATGCCCTCCATCGTCTGGATGCTCTGTGCACCGCAGACGCTCATGCTGAACCGGTTCAGGCTGCCGCCCGGCAGGGACACATGGGGCTTTTCCAGCTTTGCCAGCTCCATGGCGCAGCTCAGGCCGCTGGTGTAGATGAGCATGGGCTGATCCGGGATGCACCGGGCCACTGCTGTGGCGGTGCTGCCGGAATCCAGAAACAGGGTGGTGTTGGGGCGCAGCAGCGCAGCGGCTTTTTCGGCAATGATCTGCTTTGCTTCGGCATTGCGGGCGGAACGGCGGCTCAGCAGGTCGTCTGTGCCTACCACCTGCTCCACCGACTTGACACCGCCATGCACCCGCACCACACGGCGGGCTTCATCCAGTGCTTTCAGGTCTGTGCGCAGGGTCATTTCCGAAACGGAAGGGAAAGCTTCCTTGAGCTGGGCAAAGCTAATGCTGCCTTTGCGGTTCACCAGCTCCACGATTTGATTGCGGCGTTGTTCCATGGGGGATTCCTCCTGTCTGCGTTTGTCCTGTCCCATGGCACGTTCTGCTTAGTCCTCCGGGTTGAAGTTTGCCAGCAGATATTCCTCTGCTTCCGGGCACCACAGGCCGTTGTGGGCATCCACGATGTCAGCCAGTGCGGTATAGCGGGGGTCGTTGTCCTGTTCGCCCTTGGCACGCAGATCGGTCAGGGCGATGAGGGGCATGGTCAGGTGGGTGTAGATCAGCTTTTTGCCGCCGGGGATCTTGGGCAGGTTGAGGGTGGTCTCGGCAGCGGCGTTCAGACCGCCGATGTGGGTGACCATCACAGCCGGATCGATGCGCTTAGCGGCGGTCAGTTCCAGCGACTCGATCATGTCGGCGGTATTACCGCCGGTGGTGCCCATGACATGGGTAGAATTGTAGTGCACATCGTAGAAGTTCATCTTGGCGCTGAACTGCTTGTCGGTGGGGCCTGCAAAGAAGTTCAGGCAGCCGTCACGACCCAGCACAGCACTGGACAGCTCCACCACCGGCGCGATGGGGGCGTAGCAGAACACATCATCAAAGCCGGTACCGCCGGTCAGCTCCCGCAGCTCGGCAGCGGGGTCTGCCATGTTGGCGGTGTTGACGAAGTACAGGTCGATGCCGTCCTTCTCCTTGACCTCCTTCGGGGGGAAGAGGGACTCCGCACGGGCCAGACGATCCTCGTTGATATCGGTGACCACCACCATGCCGGGGCGCACATCACGGTGCAGTGCGTAGGTCAGAGCACCCAGACCCATGGGGCCTGCACCGGCCAGAATCGCCAGCTTGCCACCCTTCTTGATGCCCATATCGTGATGGTACACCCCCATCTTGGTGTGGTAGGCGGCGTTGAAAGCACCGATGGAGCAGCTCATAGGCTCGGCCAGAGAAGCCTCGTAGTAAGCACGGCCCTTGTACTCCAGCAGGCAGCCCAGTTCCATGACCTCGGCAGGGATGATGCAGTAGGTGGCGTCGCCGCCGAAGAACTCGTAGGAGTAGCCGGGGCTCCACATGGTGCCCTTGTAGTTCAGGGCGGGCTGCAGGGTGAACTTCATGCCGGGCTTGAACTTGTCCTGATGCGCCTTGCCCACCTTGACGATATCACCGGCGAACTCGTGACCCATGATGGCGGGGTGCTCGGCTACATCCGGATGCACACGCTTGTGACCAGTGCCGAGGATGGCGCACTTGTAAGTAGACATGCAGATGCTATCGGAAACGACCTTGACCAAGATCTCATCGTCCTTGATCTCCGGCAGTTCAAAAGTATCCAGACGCAGATCGTTGGCGGCGTGCAGACGAACAGCTTTGACTTTCATAATGAAACTCTCCTTTTATTATAACAGTTACCGTTGTGTTTTCAAGAAGTTTTACAGATGCTGGAAGGTGACCAGCGGCAGCAGTTCTTCGATCTGGCTGCGCTCTGCGGCCTGTGTGCCGCTGCACATCACATTGGCGGCTCCTGTGGCGATGGACAAGCGAACGGTGTTTTCTTCGCTAAGCCCTTCCGCTTCGGCGTAGGCGAGAGCGGCGACCACGCTGTCGCCGGCACCCACCGTGCTGCCCACTTTGACCTTCAGTGCCGGAGCGTAGATCACGCTGTCCTTGCGGAGATACAGCGCACCCCGACCGCCCATGGACACCACCACATGTTCGATGCCCCTGCGGATGAGCGCCTGACCGGCATCGGCCAGTTCATCCAGCGTTTTCAGCTCCCGGCCCATCATGCGGGAAAGCTCGTCGTTGTTGGGTTTGACCAGATAGGGAGCAGCCTTCAGCCCCTCTGCCAGCAGCTCGCCGTCTGCATCCAGAAAGACCTTTGCCCCTGCCTTTTTGCAGGATTCCACCCATGTGTAGTAGGTGTCCTTGGGGGCACCCTTCGGCAGGCTGCCTGCCAGCACCACGATATCCCCCCGTTTCAGTTCCTTCAGCAGGTCGTACAGCAGGGCGGTCAGCTCCGGGGCATCTACCTCGATGCCCGGCTCGTTGATGTCGGTGTTGGTGTGGTTTTCCGGGTCGATGACCTTCAGGTTCGTGCGGGTCTCGCCGGGCACGAAACGGAAGTTGTGGGCAAGCCCTTCACCGTCCAATGCGTCCTGAATGGCTTTGCCGCTGTTACCGGCCAGAATGCCGATGGCCTTGCTGGTCCCACCCAGCTTTGCGATCACCTTGCTGACGTTGATGCCCTTGCCACCGGGATCGGTACGCATCTTAGTGATCCGGTTTACGGTGTCCAGCGCAAGGTTCGGGATCTCAACGGTCTTGTCCAGCGCCGGATTCAATGTTACGGTGTAGATCATGGGAACAACAGCCTCCTTCACGATTGTTGTTATGAAACTCGAAACTGTTGAAACGAAAGCTCTGGCATTATAATACCAACAGTTCTCGCCCCTGTCAAGCTGTTGTTTCAACAAATTGCACTGCGTGTTTTTGGTGCTTTTCGCCAACTTTCTGGGATACATGATTTTTGATTCAAAAGTTCTCTAATAGGTATCTTGTTACAACAACAAAAAACTCCCGGCTCTGCCCAAAAAGGCAAAAGCCGGGAGTTCGTTTTCAGTTCATTTTGTGTGCGGCGGTTTGCAGTCCGCAAAAAAGCCACGGTCAAAGCCCTGTTCCAACAGGTCTGCCGCTTCCTGCTGCTGTCCGGTGCGCAGTGCCTCCATCAGCCGGGGCGTTTCGATCAGCTGCCCGCTGACATTCTGCATGACCTCCACCGGGACGCCGTTCCCGTCATCCGGGGCCAGCAGCACCAGTGCCCCCAGCACGATGCGCCCCGGCTCATAGACCGGCGGCTGTGCCTGCAGATAGCCCAAACGGCAGTCCTTTACCGCACTTGTCCTGCAATGGAGCAGCAGGGCATACAGGGGTTTGATGTAGGTATCGCCCAGCGTTTCACGGCGGCGAAGCTGCTGCTCCACCAGCCGGGCGTCCGCTTCCTGCGGGCAGAACAGCTGCGCCGCTGCATGGATGAGGGCAGCGCGGCTGCCGGGAGCCTTGACGGGCTGGATGGTCAGATGTTCCAGCAGCCCGGTCATGGACCGGGTCAAGCGTGCATAATACTGCAGCTTGGAGCCTGCACAGGCTGTATCCTGCACGGGCTGCACCGCCGGTTCCGGTTCTGCGCGGTTCTGGCTGTACCGCGTAATAGCGTCCTTCAGCACGGCACGGTCTGGCTCCAGCAGGGAAGGGCTGATGCACACCGCCGGGTAATCCAGTTCCAGCGGCACGGTGGAGATAATGAAGTCGATTTTTCTCCGACGCAGGTCGGCAGTGTTCAGCTCCCGCACCGAGCAGCACCCCTCTACCTGCAAAGAGGGAAACTCGTTTCCCAGCCGGGAAGCCAGAAAGCGGCTGGAACCCATGCCCAGCGGACAGGCCACTACCACCCGCAGCCGCAGCCGGAACATGGCATTCTGTTCCAGCACTGCGCCAAAGTGCATGGCAAGGTAGGCCGCTTCGTCGTCCGAGATGGCGGGCAGAACGAATTGCTGCTGCACCGCATCACAGGCGGCGCGGGTGGCTTTCCACAGGCCGGGGTAGTCGGTGCGGATGGTGTCCAGCTGGGGGTTTTCGGTACGAATGTTCTGCTCCACCCGCAGCAGCATGGGGCGCAGGTGGCAGTACAGGTCATCCCGCAGGGAGGTGTAACCGGAAAGGTCTGTGTGCAGCGCCTTTTCCATTTCCCGGATAAGGGCGGCTTCCAGATTCCGCAACTCCATCTCCTGTGCGCTGCCCCAAGGGTCCTCTGCGCCCAGATAGGCGGAGAGATACAGTTCCAGATACTGCGCTTCCTCAGACGGCAGGGTCAGCCCGAAGGCGCGGTTCAGCGCCGCCACCAGCCGGGCAGCATGATTGCCCGCCGGGCGCAGCCCTCTGGGGGCGCTGCCCTTGTCGCCGCCCTGCCGCAGCTGCTGAATGGTCAGGGTGCAATGGATCGCCAGCGCCAGAAAGCCTGCATCCGGCAGATGGAGCTGCTCTTCCTGTTCAAACTGCTGCAAAGCCGCCCAGACCTTTTCGGCCGTTTTTGTATCCAGCAGGGTCGAGAAGATCTCGTTTTCCGGCATCCGTCCGCAGAGCACCTCTGCCAGTTCCTTTTCCGGCATACTGCTGCGCAGCAGGGCAGACACCACCCTCCGGTAGGAAGAAGCATCCCCCTGCAGCCAGACCCCCACGCCGGGGCGGCGGAACATCTCCACCCGGTAGGGGTGTAGCTTGGTCTCAAGTTCATCCAAGTCTGCAGACAGCGTGCTTTCCGAAACGCCAAGCGCCCGTGCCAGTACCGCTGTTTTGCAGGGCTCCTGCTCGCTGAGCAGCCTTGTCAAAAGCTGCTGCCGCCGCTCTGCGCGGGAAAGTTCTTTCCTGTCGCCGCTGTTCAGCTGGGTGCGCAGTGCGTCTCGCCGCTCCGGCGCTTCATCCAGCAGCAGACCCTTGCCGGGATTCCGCACAAAATGCGCCCCGGCAGCCTGCATCCACTGCTCCACAGCGGGCAGCTCCCGCAGCACGGTGCGGCGGCTGACCCCGATGCTTTCAGCCAGCGCCGCCGCCGTCACCCAGCCCTGCGGAAGGCTGAGCAGCTGCTCGATCAGCTTCCGTGCATTTGCCGACAGTTCCTCACGATACACCGCACCCATGTTGCTTCTCTCCTTTTTCCAAAAGTCACCCATTGCTTCTATTGTAACATAGTGCCACCCCGTCTGCCAGCCCCCAACGCAGAAAAGAAGTTGTGTGTTTTTTGTCACCATTGCCCGGTGACAAAAGCTTCCTTGTTCCCGTCTTGTATCCCGGCGCATCAGCAAATATGCACAAATCACCCGCGCATCCATTGGAAATGTTGCCGTATCAGCCCACTGGTGTCACCATCCTCCGGTGACAACCCCACCGCTTGTCACCATTGAAATCCGGCGCAGTATCGGCTAGAATAGTGCCAGAACGAAACGAAAGCTCCTCCGAACAACCGTCCGCAGGCCGCAGCTCCCATGCCACAGGAGCTGCACCGCCTGCCTTTCAAGTGAAAAAGGAGAGCTACAAATGAAAAACGCTGTTTCCCGCTTTGGCAAGTTCCTCAGCGGCATGGTCATGCCGAATATCGGCGCATTCATCGCGTGGGGCTTCCTCACTGCTCTGTTCATTGAAGCGGGCTGGTTCCCCAACGAAAAGCTGGCCAGCATGGTCTCCCCGATGCTGACCTACCTGCTGCCCATCCTCATTGCAGGGCAGGGCGGCAAGATGATTGCAGGCGACCGCGGCCGTGTCATCGCCGCCATCGCCGTGGTGGGCTGCATCTGCGGCTCGGACTACACCATGCTGATGGGCGCCATGGTCATGGGCCCTCTGGCCGGCTGGGTCATCAAGCAATTCGATAAGAAGGTAGAAGGCCATATCCCCGCCGGTTTCGAGATGCTGATCAACAACTTCTCCATCGGCATTCTGGGTATGCTGCTGGCCATCCTCGGCTACTACGTCATCGGCCCGTTCATGACCGCCATCCTCACCATGTTGACCGCCGGTGTGGACTTCCTTGTGGCGCACAGCCTGCTGCCGCTGGTGTCCGTCTTTATTGAGCCTGCCAAGGTGCTGTTCCTGAACAACGCCATCAACCACGGCATCTTCAGCCCCATCGGTGCAAGTCAGGCTGCTGAGACCGGTCGCTCCATCATGTATATGCTGGATGCCAACCCCGGCCCCGGCCTTGGCATCCTGCTGGCCTACTGCTTCTTCTGTAAGGACGACACCACCCGCCAATCCGCTCCCGGTGCTGTCATCATCCACCTGCTGGGCGGCATCCACGAGATTTACTTTCCCTACATCCTGATGAATCCCGTGATCATTATCGCCCCCATCGTAGGCAACTTCTGCGCCATCCTGTTCTACTCCATGACAAGTGCAGGCCTGTCCGGCCCTGCTTCTCCCGGTTCCCTCATTGCCTACATGGCAATGGCTCCCCGGGATTCCATCCTCACCGTCCTGCTGGGCGTTATCATCGCTGGTGCAGTCTCCTTTATCCTGTCCTCGATCATCCTGAAAGCAACCTCCGGCCATGCCAAGAGCCTGACCGATGCCCAGAACGAAATGAAGGAGATGAAGGCACAGGCTAAGGGCGAGGTTCCTGAACCTACTGCCGTAAATGTCGGTCAAATCCGCAAGATCGTCTTTGCTTGCGATGCCGGTATGGGTTCCAGCGCCATGGGTGCTACCAAGTTCCACAACCGCATCAAAGCCGAACGCCCCGATCTGACCGTGACCAACACCAGCGTAGACACCATCCCTGCCGATGCGGACGTAGTGGTCTGCCAGCGCATTCTGGCTGACCGTGCCGCTAAGAGCGCCCCGCAGGCACAGCTGGTTACACTGGACAACTTCCTTGCAGATCCGCATCTGGACGCATTGTACAACGCACTGACCTCCACTGCCCCGGTACTGGATGCCAAGGCTGAAGCTGCCGCCAAAGAGCAGATCGAATGGGGTCTGCATCAGGCGGACATCATCAAGATCAGCGACGAGGAAGTGGATTTTCTCTGAGGACTTTCGCCGCAGGAAAGCGCACAGAAACTGCTGACGGAATATGGTGCCAGCCTTGTGTATGTCACGCTTGGTCCGAAGGGATGCTATTTTGCAAACCGGAACTGCACCGGCGAGATCGCTTCGCCTGCCGAGATCCATGTCGTGGATACCACCGGTGCCGGGGATATTTTCGGCGGAAGTGCTATGAGCTGCTTCCTGAAATTGAATAAGGCTCCTGCGGATTTAACAAAAAAGGAACTGACTGCTATCACAACATTTGCCTGCTGTGCCGCAAGCCTTTCTACGCAAAAGCATGGCGGCATCACAAGCGTTGTACCAGAAGCGGAAGTTCGGGAAAGAATTGCCCGGATGGTACAGGCATAAAATCCCATCAAACCCTGACATTTTTCCATTTCTCCTTCATTGGCACCGTCTCACGCTGGATTTTCCAGAGTGGGGCGGTGCTTTTGCTTATATAAGTCTTACTTCTACCGCTTTACCGCAATGAATTCCCCAAAACTATCTTGACGCGCCTACACTTCCATGATACTCTTTATTCCAAATCCTGCTGAAAAGTGGTGGTGCTTATCATGATAACCACCACTTTCAGTGGATATTACCCAGACAGAACGTACCGCCCCGCAACACACCCGATTCATTTTGCCGCCGATTCACCCGACAAAATCATCGCTGCGCTGCGTGGGCGGTATTTTTCTTTTCCGGGGAAGATTGCACCTTGAAAATTTCATGAGCCGTCCGAACGTGATACCGGCTTTTCCGCCAACGCCGCTGCAAAACAGGGGCAGGAACTTCGT
>OOBK01001563.1_pt1 | contig 11984 bp, 9 predicted proteins | sample 1671541 | NCBI WGS metagenome assembly OOBK01 (sample SAMN06348167, study PRJEB24527) | human gut metagenome | biome: human gut; feature: ankylosing spondylitis patient; material: feces | host: Homo sapiens | place: China | collected 2015-10 | reverse complement strand
TGAAGCATGATGTCCGGATAAATGTTAACCAGTAACATACCGAATGCGATTGGAACAAGAAGCAGAGGCTCGAATCCGTGTCTGATTGCAAGATAAAGGAAAACACATGCAACCGCGATCATGACTACATTGCCCCATGTAAGACTGAAAAACGCCGTCTGATGCACGAGGTTTCCTAATGTTGTCGTTATATATTCCATTTTTTAACCTCCAGTCGTGTTAGATAAACACCATATAAATGATGTTAGTTCAATGTAGCAAGAACAGCGCCTGAATCAATTGCATCGCCTACTGCTACATCAATGCTTGCAACGGTTCCGTCTTCCGGTGCTACAACTGGAATCTCCATCTTCATAGCCTCGATGATGACAACTGCATCACCTTTCTTTACAGCCTGACCTACATTTGCTTCGATCTTGAATACTTTTCCGGCTGCTCCGGCTTTTACTTCGATGGATCCTGCTCCACCTGCAGGTGCTGCCTTTGGTGCTGCTGGTGCTGCCGCAGGAGCTGCCTTCGGTGCTGCTGCAACCGGTGCCTGAACTACGCCTGCAGTGGTTCCTTCTTCAACAGTTACATTGTATACATTGCCATTAACAGTAATAGTATAAGTTTTCATGTGATATTCCTCCTATGCTCAGGCTCTCTGCCATTTACTTCTGTTTACTTTTTTAATGGAACGAACCACAAAGCTGTCTGTGGATGTGTTCTCAGATGCAGCGATCGCTGCGGAAATAACTGCTACCAGTTCCAGATCATCTGTCAGGTCTTCCTCAACAGGTGCAGCCGGTACTGCTGGTGCAGGTGCTGGTGCTGCTTTCGGTGCTGTCTCTTTCTGTCCGATCTTTCCAACATACTTAAATAAGGAAATAACGAAAATCAGGAAGATCAGAACAACGAATACACAGCCAACACCCATAACGGTATTGACAGCGGCACCGTTTAATTTCATTCCGGTCGTTTCAACTTCGGAAATAGTCATATAAGCAGGAACCATCTGGTCATAATCACTGCTGTAATTGAATACAACTTTGATTTCTGCATCACCTTTGTCAAATTTTGCCGGAATATCAACAGTTACCTGTCCTTCTTCACGGTCAATATCTGTTGTCGGGGTTCCCATTTCCTCATATTTACCAAGTTCGTTTTCCTGGTCCATCCATGCTGATACTGCAAGTCTGGTAAATGTGTCTCTGTTTGCAGTCATCTGATTCAGAGTTTCATCATCGAAACCTGCAAGAGATTCTACTGCACTCTGAGATACCTCTGCACAGTTGCTTACCATATCATCGGTAATCTGCTGATAAGCAGCTGTTTCTTCTTTTTTACCGCAGGCAGTCAGAGAAAATGCACAGATTGTAACCAGCATCAGACTGGCAATTTTTTTCCATCTCTGCTTCATTTATGCTCACCTCATTATACTGTTCCGTGTTTTTTGCTTGGACGATCCTCTCTCTTTGTGTAAAGCATTTCGAAAGCACCGATCACATATTTTCTTGTATCTGCCGGCTCGATGATCGCATCAACATATCCTCTTGCTGCTGCTGAATTCGGGCTTGACTGAAGTTCTTTGTATTCAGCTGCTTTCTCATTAAGAGTCTCAGCATCTGCGTCTGCGTACATGATCTGTGCTGCAAGCTTCGCATCCATCATTCCGATCTCTGCTGTTGGCCATGCATAAACAAGATCTGCACCAATTGACTTACTGTTCATAGAAACGTAAGCACTTCCGAATGCCTTACCAACGATTACATTTACCTTCGGTACTGTAGCGTTAGCAAATGCATATGTCAGTTTTGCAACTGCGCTTGCCATGTTCTTCTCTGACTCTACTGTAGCAGCAAATCCTGTTACATTTGTCAGTGTAAGAACCGGGATTGAGAATGCATCACAGAAGTTTACAAAATCTGTTGCCTTCTTGCATCCGTCTACTGTAAGAACGCTGTCGAACTCAGCCTCTACTTCAGCTTCTGCATTGTATACTTTAGAGCGGTTTGCAACAACACCAACTGTCATTCCGTTCAGGCGGATAAATCCTGTAACCATCTCTTTTGCGTAGTCTTTCTTTGTCTCAACAAGAATCTGATTGTCAGCAATCTGTGCCAGTGCGATTGCTGTATCTTCTGATGCGTTAGCAATGTCTGCGCAGATACGGTTCAGGTCATCTGTGCATTCCTCATAAGACATATCATCTTCGTTGTTTGCCGGAAGCATACATACAAGATCACGGATCTGTCCGAGGATCTCTGCCTCTGCACCGATTCCGTCTACAAGACCTGCTGTCTTGCTCTGGTACTCAGCGCTTGCTGTGTTACACTTGGAAATCTCATTTCCTTCCAGTGCATTTGGAGAATTAACGAAAAGTTTTCCGTCTTTTGCTTCCATAAATGTGAAATCTGTAAGCCCCGGAACAACTGCAAGACCGCCGCCGCACATTCCAAAGATTGCTGTAACCTGCGGAATCACACCTGATGCAAGTGCCTGTTTGTGATAAAGGCTTCCAAATGCCTCAAGTGCATCTGTAGCTTCCTGAAGTCTGAGTCCTGCACAGTCGATCAGTCCGATCACCGGTGCTCCCATCTTCATAGCCATATCATAGATTCTTGCGATCTTCTTCGCATGCATCTCTCCGAGTGCTCCACCCAAAACATCAGCATCCTGGCTGTATACATAAACCAGGTTACCGTCAATCACTCCATATCCAGTGATAACACCGTCAGAAGGAGCTGCCTTCTCCTGCAAGTTGAAAGTTGTGCTTCTAGCTGTAACAGCTCCGCCAATTTCAACAAAGCTTCCCTCATCAAGCAGTGTGGCAATTCGTCTGCTTGCTGAGTTTTCTGTTGCATTGTAGCTCATATTTTAGCCCTCCATACTTATAAAATAATTTTAAAATAAACCAAAATTTCTGCCTATTGTATTATATACTAGGACGATTGAAATTTCAATTCATATTTTCCGCAAATTGACATTTTTTTCACAGGACATTGTTTTTGTCGATCACCTTCCTCTTCTCTTTCTCTCTTAATCATCTGTAATTGTTTTCCGGATTCATAACACATGAGATACATTTATCTATTATGAATAGACAAGTGAGGAAGCAGCTTTATTGTTGAGGACACATGTAAGGCAGGAGCGTTCCGAATACACTTTGTTCAGTATGTTAATAAGAGCCAGAACAGGCACCACACACGGTAACTGTTCTGGCTCTTATGTTACATACTTTCAAAGGGATGAGGTAGAGCGGGCCGGTGTCTGATGCAATAAAGCTGTTTCCTCACGCCCTCATTCGACATAAAGTATATATTTCAATTAAATGAATCCTGATCAACAATTACAGTCTCTTCGCTATTGCTTTAATAAACTCCTCACTATTGAGTACTGTCGGATTCTCGATTGTTGTGATCAAAGCGAGGTCTTTTGTCATCTCTCCTGCTTCGATTGTGTCGATTGTTGCTTTCTCAAGTTTATCTGCGAAGTCCATCAGATCTTTGTTTTCATCCAGCTCGCCGCGTTTTCTGAGGGCTCCTGTCCATGCGAAGATTGTTGCAACTGAGTTTGTAGATGTCTCTTCACCTTTCAGGTGCTTATAATAGTGACGCTGTACAGTTCCATGAGCAGCTTCATATTCATAATATCCGTCCGGAGAAACAAGTACGGATGTCATCATAGCAAGTGAACCGAATGCGGAAGATACCATGTCGCTCATTACATCTCCATCGTAGTTCTTACATGCCCAGATATATCCACCTTCTGATTTCATAACACGGGCAACAGCATCATCGATCAGTGTGTAGAAATACTCAATTCCTGCCTCTTTGAACTGATCAGCATATTCTGCATCAAAGATTTCCTGGAAGATATCTTTGAATGTATGATCATATTTCTTAGAAATTGTATCCTTTGTTGCAAACCACAGATCCTGTTTTGTATCCAAAGCGTAGGAGAAACAGCTTCTTGCAAAGCTTTCGATGGATTTATTGATATTATGCATTCCCTGTACGATTCCCGGTCCGTCAAACTCATGAACCAGTTCTTTTGTCTGGCTTCCATCTTCTGCTGTGTATACAAGTTCAACCTTTCCCGCTCCCGGAATCTTCATCTCGGATCCTTTATATACATCTCCATAAGCATGTCTTGCAATTGTAATTGGTTTCTTCCAGTTCTTTACACATGGCTCAATTCCTTTTACAACGATTGGAGCGCGGAACACTGTTCCATCAAGGATCGCACGGATTGTTCCGTTCGGGCTCTTCCACATTTCTTTCAGATCATACTCATCCATACGTGCTGCATTCGGAGTGATTGTTGCACATTTTACGGCAACTTTGTATTTCTTTGTTGCGAGTGCAGAATCAACTGTTACCTGGTCATCTGTCTCGTTTCTGTGTTCCAGGCCGAGATCATAATATTCTGTCTTGAGATCAATATATGGCTCAAGAAGATTATCCTTAATCATCTTCCAGAGAATTCTTGTCATCTCATCTCCATCCATCTCTACCAGTGGTGTTGTCATCTTAATTTTTTCCATCTTTTGCTTCCTCCTGATTATGTTTTTCTTCTATTTTCTTTAGGTTCTGCATGACATGAACAATATGTTCCTTTGCAAGCTGTTCTGCCAGATCCGGGTTTCTGTCCCTGATTGCCTGAAGAATCGCTTTATGCTCCTCAATTGACTTCTCGGCTCTTGCCTTCACATTGATCGAGGACTTTCTTGCCATTTGAACATATCGGTGAAAATCTGTAAGAACATGACACAACATCCTGCTTCCGGAAGCCTCATATAATATCGTATGAAACCTTCCGTCTAATCCTGTCACTTGTTCTTTATTGTATCCATTTTCTTTCTTCATCTGAAATTCTGAAAGTAAAATAGTCTCTTCTAATTCTTCTAACTGGTCTTCTGTAATATGTTCCGCCGCCCATCTGGCGCACATTCCTTCCAGATACTGACGCATCTGATAGATATCCCAGATATCCTTCTGGCTGATTCCGGTAACATAAGCACTTTTATTCGGTACGATCGTCACAAGACCTTCTAATTCAAGCTGTCTTAACGCTTCCCTTACAGGAGTTCTGCTGACCCCGAGTTCTTTCCCGATGGTAGCCTCTCTGAGTTCATCCTGTTGTTTGTATCTGCCTTTGAGGATATCTTCACGGAGTCTCTTAAAAACACGTCCTCCCAGAGAACGGTCCTGATATTCTTCCATGATTTCCTCCTATTCTCTTTTTGTATGATTGTATACGATTATACAAATATTGTCAAGATGATTTCATGTCGATATCATTGCGTTGAAAATGTATCCATTTTTGCGTAATACTTCTCTATACTATCTGTTCATTTTTATATGCTTTGTGCCATATCTTATTTATCAACTTATTGTATACAAAAAGGTGGTCTCTCACATAGAAAAACCACCCTGTTCTTTTCGTTATAAATTAGCTTTCAAAATCAGCTTAGCCAAATTACACTTCATTTACTTTTTATTTGATCACACGCACACCAAGTACATCTGCGATTGATTCCAGTTTGCTTACAACTTCATCAGAAACGCTTCCGTCCACATCAATTACTGTATATGCATATTCCTTCTTGCTCTTATTTGTCATAAGTGCGATATTCTGATTCTCCTGTGCAAGAAGTGTTGTAAACTGACCGATCATATTCGGCACATTGCGGTGAAGAATTGTAATTCTGTCTCCGTCAACTTTTGTTCCCACGTTGCAATCCGGATAATTAACGGAATGTGTAATATTTCCGTTTTCAAGGAAATCACGGATCTCAGCAACAGCCATCTGTGCACAGTTGTCTTCTGACTCTTCTGTAGATGCTCCAAGATGCGGAATTACAATTGCGCCTTTTACACCTGCAATTTCTTTTGTTGGGAAATCTGTTACATAACGGTGTACTTTACCTGCTACAAGTGCATCAACGATATCTTCCTGATTTACAAGAACATCTCTGGCAAAGTTCAGAATCACAACGCCCTCTTTCATCAGACTGATTGCGTTCTTGTCGATCATTCCCTTTGTACTGTCAAGTGCAGGTACATGGATTGTGATATAATCACACTCTTTATAGATTTCATCTACTGTTGTTGCGTGATGGATACTTCTGGAAAGTCTCCAAGCAGAATCTACGGAAACATATGGGTCATATCCATAAACTTCCATTCCAAGATGTGTTGCTACATTCGCAACAAGAACTCCGATTGCTCCAAGTCCGATCACACCAAGTTTCTTTCCGGAAAGTTCTGTTCCTGCAAATGCTTTTTTCTTCTTCTCAGCAATCTTTGCGATATCTCCATCTTCCTCGAATTCCTCTACCCACTGAATTCCACCAACGACATCTCTGGCTGCAAGAAGCATTCCTGCAATCACAAGTTCTTTTACACCATTCGCATTTGCTCCAGGTGTATTGAATACAACAATTCCTTCCTCTGCACATTTATCAAGCGGAATATTATTCACTCCGGCCCCTGCACGAGCGATTGCTTTCAGGTTCTTTCCGAATTCCATCTCATGCATTTTTGCACTACGGACAAGAATCACGTCAGCTTCATCCGCGTTTTCTGTATTTACATAATTTTCATCCAGTTTATTCATACCAACGGCAGAAATTGGATTCAGGCAATGATATTTAAACATCTTACAGATTCTCCTCTTCAAATTTCTTCATAAACTCTACAAGTGCAACAACACCCTCATATGGCATTGCGTTGTAAATGCTGGCACGCATTCCACCTACAGTTCTATGTCCTTTCAAATTCTCAAATCCAGCTTCTTTTGCTTCTTTAACAAATTTTGCATCCAGATCTGCATCTCCTGTCACGAATGGAACATTCATAAGAGAACGATCTTCCGGGACAACAGTTCCTTTGAACAATTTGCTCTGATCAAGGAAATCATAAAGAACTTTTGCTTTCTTTTCGTTGCGTTCTTTCATTACCTCAAGTCCGCCCATCTTCTTAAGCCATTTGAAGACTTTACCACAGATATAGATTCCGTATGCCGGTGGTGTATTATAAAGAGATTTTGCATCTGCATGTGTCTTATATGTAAGCATTGTAGGTGTTCCCGGGAGAACATCCTCTGTGATCAGATCTTCACGGATGATTGCGATCACTACACCAGCAGGTCCGATATTTTTCTGAACTCCACCATAAATCATTGCATATTTTGTTACATCTACAGGTTCGGACAGAAAACAGGAGGAGACATCTGCCACAAGATCTTTTCCTTTTGTGTTTGGCAGTGTTTTAAATTTTGTTCCGTAAATAGTATTGTTTTCACAGATATATACGTAGTCTGCATCTTCTGAAATCGGAAGATCGGAGCAGTCCGGAATGTATGAAAATGTCTTATCCGCTGAGGATGCAACAACATTCACCTTTCCATATTTTTCTGCTTCCTTAGCTGCTTTCTTAGCCCACTGTCCTGTGACAATGTAATCAGCAACCTTATTCTTCATCAGGTTCATAGGGATCATAGCAAACTGCTGTGACGCTCCACCCTGAAGAAACAGTACTTTATAGTTATCCGGAATATTCATCAGATCTCTGAGATCCTGCTCAGCTTCTGTGATAATTTCCTCGAAAGCTTTGGAACGGTGACTCATCTCCATAACAGACATTCCTGTTCCCTTGTAGTCCAGCATCTCTGCTGCCGCTTCCTTCAGTACTTCTTCTGGCAGAACCGCCGGTCCCGCTGAAAAATTATACACTCTACTCATTTTTAATTACCTCCTGTTATTGTGTATCTATAGAAACTCCGTTTTCACAGATTTTCTCACATAAAAAAAATATTCCTTTATTTACCAGACATACAACTATGTGACTGAAACTTATTATTTTTAGTTTTCTTTTGCTTTCAGATCCTGCTCATCAAATGCTTCGCTGATCGGTGCTCCCGGCGCAACCATAGGCCATACCTTATCATCACAGTCGATCATACAATCGATCAGAACCGGTTTTCCACATGTCAATGCTTTCGCAAAGCACTCTTTAAACTCCTTCTGTGTTGTAGCTCGAAGTCCTACTGCTCCCATCGCTTCTGCAAGCTTCACATAATCAACTGCATCACGGAGAACTGTAGCAGAATATCTTTCATCATAGAAAAGATCCTGCCATTGACGAACCATACCGAGTACATGGTTATTAACTACAACCTGGATAATCGGAACATCATGTCTTACAGCTGTTGCGATCTCATTCATATTCATACGGAAACATCCGTCTCCGGCAATATTTACAACAATTTTATCCGGACATCCTGTCTTCGCACCGATTGCTGCTCCAAGACCATATCCCATTGTTCCAAGACCACCTGATGTTAAAAGTGTTCTTGGTTTCGTATATTTATAATACTGTGCTGCCCACATCTGATGCTGTCCGACTTCTGTTGTGATAATTGCTTCTCCATTTGTCTGACGATAAATTTCTTCTACCGCAAATGGACCTGTAAGTACATCCTTATGATATGTTAATGGATATTTCGCCTTGTAATCTTTAATCTTATTCATCCATTCCGGATGAGACTGCTGTGGAAGATGCTCATTTATTTTCTTCAGGACTGCTTTAATATCACCTACTACCCCAAGATCGATCATGACATTCTTATCCATCTCTGCCGGATCAATGTCAATCTGAAGAATCTTCGCATCTTTTGCAAATGTTGCAGTATTTCCGGTTACACGGTCACTGAATCTTGCTCCTGTTACGATCAGAAGATCGCATTCACTTACTCCAAAGTTCGACGCCTTTGTTCCATGCATTCCGAGCATTCCGGTATATCTCTCATCAGTTCCCGGGAAAGCTCCTTTCCCCATCAGAGAATCTGTTACCGGTGCATCTACCTTCTGTGCAAATTCATAAAGTTCTTTACTTGCCTCAGAAAGAACAGCTCCACCACCTACGAAAATATATGGTCTCTGCGCTTCTTCAATCATCTCAACAGCTTTCTTGAGATCCTCTTCTTCTGAATGGATTACCTCTCGGTTATATACACCTGGATATTCCTTCTCATACTCTGTAACTTTCGCAGTAACATCCTTCGGAATATCGATCAGCACCGGCCCCGGTCTTCCAGTCTTAGCAATGCGAAAAGCCTTTCTGATTGTTTCTGCAAGTTTTGTTACATCTTTAACGATATAACTGTATTTTGTAATTGGCATTGTTACTCCAGCAATGTCGATCTCCTGAAAACTGTCTTTTCCAAGTAACGGGACACCGACATTACATGTAATTGCAACAATCGGTATAGAATCCATATATGCTGTTGCGATTCCTGTTACAAGATTTGTTGCGCCCGGTCCGCTTGTTGCAAGGCAGACCCCCACTTTTCCTGTAGCTCTCGCATATCCGTCAGCCGCATGGGCTGCCCCCTGCTCATGAGAAGTCAGGATGTGACGGATCTCATCACGATGTTTATAAAGTTCATCATATACATTTAAAATTGCTCCACCCGGATAGCCAAATACAGTGTCAACGCCTTGTTCTTTCAGACATTCGATCACGATTTCTGCTCCATTTAACTGCATGACGTACTCTCCTCCTGGTTCTTTTTTTATTTTGTCTTCGGTACTTCGAGAATTGCTCCACGGTTACCTGATGTTACCATAGATGCATATCTTGCGAGGTATCCTGTCTTAACCTTAGGTTCTCTTGGCTGCCATTTTGCTTTTCTTGCTGCCAGTTCTTCATCCGATACATCCAGTTCAAGTTTCAACTCTGGAATATTGATCTTGATAATATCTCCCTCTTCTACCTGTGCAATCGGTCCACCAACTGCTGCCTCCGGTGATACGTGTCCGATAGAAGCACCTCTGGATGCTCCGCTGAATCTTCCATCTGTGATAAGAGCTACTGTAGACCCAAGTCCGTATCCTGCAATTGCAGATGTAGGATTGAGCATCTCTCTCATTCCAGGGCCGCCTTTTGGTCCCTCGTAACGGATTACAATAACATCTCCAGGATTGATCTTTCCTGTCTTGATTGCTTCTGTCGCTTCTTCATCACTCTCGAAGATTCTTGCCGGTCCTTCATGTACAAGCATCTCATCACATACTGCAGAACGTTTTACAACACTTCCGTCCGGTGCAAGATTTCCTTTCAATACAGCAAGTCCGCCTGTCTTAGTATATGGGTTGTCGATTGGGCGGATAACTTCCGGATTCTTATTCTCACATCCGGCAATATTCTCTCCTACTGTCTTTCCTGTTACAGTCATGCAATCTGTGTGAAGAAGTCCCTTCTTATTCAACTCGTTCATAACTGCATAAACTCCGCCTGCTTCGTTCAGATCTTCAATATAAGTATGCCCTGCCGGTGCAAGATGACAAAGGTTTGGAGTCTTCTCACTGATCGCATTTGCAAAATCAATCTCAAAATCCATACCAATCTCATGTGCGATTGCCGGAAGGTGAAGCATGCTGTTTGTAGAGCATCCAAGTGCCATATCAACTGTAAGTGCATTGAGGATTGCGTCTTCTGTCATAATATCTCTTGGACGGATATTCTTTCTTACAAGCTCCATCACCTGCATACCTGCATGTTTAGCAAGCTGGATTCTTGCAGAATAAACAGCTGGGATTGTTCCATTTCCTTTCAGTCCCATACCAAGAGCCTCTGTCAGACAGTTCATACTGTTTGCTGTATACATACCGGAACAGGATCCGCAAGTCGGACATGCTTTATTCTCAAATTCGCAAATATCTTCGTCGTTCATCTTTCCTGCTGCATAAGAACCTACTGCCTCAAACATACTGGAAAGACTTGTTTTGCTTCCCTTTACATGTCCTGCAAGCATCGGTCCTCCGCTTACAAATACTGTCGGTACATTCACACGGGCAGCTGCCATCAGAAGTCCCGGTACATTCTTGTCACAGTTTGGAATCATTACAAGTCCGTCAAACTGATGAGCCATAGCAAGAGCTTCTGTAGAATCTGCGATCAGATCTCTTGTTACAAGAGAATATTTCATACCGATATGTCCCATAGCAATACCATCACAAACAGCAATTGCAGGAACCATGATTGGTGTTCCTCCGGCCATTGCCACGCCAAGTTTAACGGCTTCTGTGATCTTATCCAGATTCATGTGTCCCGGTACAATCTCATTATAAGAACTTACAACACCGATCAATGGACGATCTAATTCCTCCTCTGTAAGTCCCAGTGCATTAAACAGAGAACGATGTGGTGCCTGCTGAATTCCTTTTTTAACTGTATCACTTCTCATTTTAAAATCCTCTCTTTCTGTAACAACTGCTAATTACTTAATATATTCGCAGATCTTATCTCCCATCTGGGCCGTTCCGATCTGTTCTTTTCCTTCAGACATAATGTCGATTGTACGGTATCCATCTTTTAATACTGCTGCAACAGCATTTTCAATCGCATCTGCCTCTTTATCAAGATCAAATGAAAATCTCAGCATCATTGCTGCTGAAAGAATTGTTGCGATCGGGTTTGCGATTCCCTTTCCGGCGATATCCGGTGCTGAACCGCCACTTGGTTCATACAGACCGAATTTTGTATCGTTCAGACTTGCACTTGCAAGCATTCCGATAGAACCTGTCACCATACTTGCTTCATCAGATAAAATATCTCCAAACATGTTCTCTGTCAGGACAACGTCAAACTGTGCCGGATCTTTCACAAGCTGCATTGCACAATTGTCTACAAGCATATGTTCTAATGTAACTTCCGGATAGTCCTTCGCTACCTCCTCAACAACTTTTCTCCAAAGTCTGGAAGAGTCAAGTACATTCGCTTTATCAACACTTGTAACTTTCTTATTTCTCTTCATTGCAATGTCAAAACCACGTTTTGCGATTCTGCGGATCTCATTTTCATTGTATGTAAGTTCATCTTTTGCAGTAAGGACACCATCAATCTCCTCTGTACTGCGTTTTCCGAAATAAAGACCGCCCGTCAGTTCACGCATGATCATAAGATCAAATCCTCTGTCTGCAATCTCTTTCTTTA
>OOBK01001560.1_pt1 | contig 12002 bp, 9 predicted proteins | sample 1671541 | NCBI WGS metagenome assembly OOBK01 (sample SAMN06348167, study PRJEB24527) | human gut metagenome | biome: human gut; feature: ankylosing spondylitis patient; material: feces | host: Homo sapiens | place: China | collected 2015-10 | reverse complement strand
GGGGACTGAACGGATATCACCGGAAATGCTGAACGGGTATCCGCCGGAATATGCATGGAAGTCGGAGTACCACCAGCTTTGCCTTTTGAGAACAAAGTGTCTAATCTACTCCATCCATTAGGCTCTTGAGTAAATACCTGTTTACTAATCGCAGACCTACAACACAAACAATCCTTAATTAAGGGAATTGCACAGAATATTGTACTTCGCAACAAGCCGAATGTACCCATATCACAATGTTTGGAATGCAGTTCTTCAACATTGCAGGAAAGTGATGTTTTGGAATATGGTACATATCCTGTCTATGGTGCTAATGGTGTAGTCGGTTTCCTTGATAATTATAATACCTCAAATGAAGCCATATACATTATAAAAGATGGTTCTGGTGTTGGGGCAGTTTCCTATGTTGCGGGAAAATGTTCTGCAACTGGAACTTTGAATATCTTACAAGCGAAAAAAGGCTTTTCACTCCGATATCTCTATTATTTACTGAATGTTTTTAATTTTGAGCCATATAAGACAGGAATGGCAATACCTCACATATATTTCAAAGACTACGGAAAAGCACAAATCTTTTGTCCGTCATATTCAGAGCAATTAAAATACGCCAAGTTTCTGGCCACAATAGATGATAAATTATTGACAGAACAAAATGTCCTAATAAATCTTAGTTTGCAGAAGCAATACTTGCTCCGTCAGATGTTTATATGAACATTTGACGAAGCAGATACTGCTTTTGAGTAGTATAGCATTCAAGTAAGTTTTTTTCCGTTTCTATTTTCCCTGTTATACTGTTCAAAATTGCATAGATGTGTTTTTGATTATTCAACGAAGGTAGTTTTATACTTGCCTTCTCAAAATCTGCCTTGCAAAGGTTAAAACGTGTACTTCCTTGCGCAAACGGATATATAAATTTTCTAAAAGGAGTCGAAGAAACATAGTAAGAAAAATATGGAGGATAGGCTAATTCTTTATTATCGATATGGAAGCCAAAACAAAAACTATTCAAAAACACTTCGTCTATTCCCAAATAAACAGAGCCAACACCAACTTCTTCTGGCGTTTCAGAAGACAAAGTAAACAACACATCTCCACATTGAACGATATTTTGCTTTTCTCCATCGTTTATACGAACATATTGATATTCGTTCTCATTCACAACATTATTAGAATATACATTCAGATATGTTATGAATGGTTTGCCACTTCCAAAGTCTTCTGAGGATTTTCCAGACAATCCAGAATACGAATGTCCCAAATCAGAAAAAGATGTTGTTATTGCATTACCATATTGCTTATACAAAGAATCATTTAGTCCCTTAATTAAGGATTGTAATTTCTCAATGATTTTGTTTTGAGTAGTAATGCGTTGTTCGATGAGCAATAATAAATCTGCTATTTTCTTTTGTTCTTCTAATGATGGCAACCCGATTTTAATAGATCTGATTTGTTCAAAATTTAGCCCCTGCCTATTCCCTCCAGCTTGAAAACTTTCTATTTGTTTTTGACCATATTGAGACAACAAGAAATAGCAAAGGAAAGAGGGTATTAGCTTTTTATTCGCACGAATAATGCAAACGTGCTGATTTACATTACCACCCACAATCTGTTGATTTACCAAGGCACTACGACCAATCGATGCTCCTGTTATATTAAGAAGTACGTCATCTAACTGTAATTCAGTGCTCTTTTGCCGTTGATGGGTATATTCATCTATATATGTAATATCATCCAATATCAGATGTCCTAACCCCACATTCTGGCTACGAACAAAAGGATGACCTTCAGATTTATATACAGCTTTACCTCCTCTTGGTGTCACCCCACTACCTACTTTAGTGGTTAATTCACCGATGATACACCTTTTCCATTCCTCTATAAATTCCGGGAATCTCAGATTTGGAACATTACATATTATATATCTCTAATTATATGAATTAATATCGATTATTTATGAATCACAAGAAACTTAAAGAAATTGCTATTGCTTGGAAAGACTATAAAAGGTCTTATGTGAAGCAGTCTACAATGGCTGCATACGTACTAATTTTAGAGAATCATATTCTCCCGGCTTTCGGAGAGAATGATTCGCTTCCTGAACAGAGTGTACAAAATTTCGTTTTAGAGAAAATGGAAAGTGGACTAAGTGTCAAATCAATCAAGGACATACTTATAGTTCTTAAAATGGTTATGAAGTTCGGGGTAAAACATGAATGGATGAATTATTATGAATGGGACATTAAGTATCCCACAATTAGCAAAAATAATAATATAGAAGTGCTGACAATAGCTCATCATAAGAAAATACTTGATTACATTCGACAAAATTTCACGTTTCGTAATTTAGGTATCTATATATGTCTGACTACAGGACTTCGTATTGGTGAAGTATGTGCTCTCCGTTGGAGTGATATCAATGAGATCAATGGAACTATTAATGTTCAACGCACTATAGAGCGTATATATATAATTGAAGGTGGAAAAAGGCACACAGAACTTATTATTAATACTCCAAAAACACAGAACTCTTGTCGAGAAATACCTATGAGTAAAGAACTTTTGGCCCTAGTTAAACCTCTTAAGAAAGTATTTAATGCAGATTATTATGTACTTACTAATGATATTTCTCCTACAGAACCACGAACATACCGTAATTATTATAAACGGTTCATGAATCAGCTAGATATTCCTAAATTAAAGTTTCATGGTCTTCGCCATAGCTTTGCTACACGCTGTATAGAAAGTAATTGTGACTATAAAACTGTTAGTGTATTACTAGGACACTCTAATATTACTACAACGCTTAATCTTTATGTCCATCCCAATATGGAGCAAAAGAAACGTTGTATCGCAAAAATGTTCAAATCGTTAGGGAAATAGAACTTACCAACAAATACGTTTTGAATAATCAATGAATTAAAATAGAGTTTCAACCGATTATAATCTCTTCGGTTGAAACTCATGTGTTTATTTTTTATCTTTACATATTATCATCACCACTATCACCATCGTAATTCCCAAGATCGCTATAAGCCCACATGCAGCAACCATTCTCCAAATTAACCAGGAATGCAAAAATTCTACATTCGCTACGATCATACAGACCAAGAAAGAGGATAGGGCTATTAGAATGACAATCAAGATATAAAATGCTTTATATGATAGATAAATGCGGTTATCCATTTGAGCAATCCTCTGCTCTGCCTCTGTGCACTTGATCTCAATTTGGTCAATGAACTGGCCAAGAACGGTATTGCCAAATTTTACAGCTTGCTCTTGCGTATCCTGGGTAATAGACAACTTGTATTTTCCTAATAAATCTACCAATGCAGTAAGATCCGCCCTCAATCCATACACATTGTCATTCAACTCGGCAAGTTCTTTTACGTTTATACCAAGCAGACGTTTTTCTTCCTCAAGATATTCATTTTGAGGAGTACTTTTGGTAATCTGCGCTTCCTTCATTTCAGCAGTAAAATCAAATTTCTTTTTCATAGGCTCATCGTTTTAATCCAGTTTTCGGTTTCTTTCCTAAAGAACGAATGGCAGCACGGGCACATCTTTTTGCCCAAAAGAGATCATCCTCGTCCTTATCTCTCCATGGCAATTCGCTTTGTGAACCACCGCCACCTCCGGTTGGTGCATTGGGGACTTCCAGCAATCCGACAAATATTACTACTGCCATATCAGTTAACTCCTGTGAATTAGAGACAGAACGATAATCAAATTCATCGTTAAAATGGTTGAGTACTTTTTCTGGAATGTAGAACCGATGTTCCTGACCTTCGTGACTCAATGTATAGGGAACCGTATTCGGATTGTAGATCTTATATTGGGTATAGTCAGCGGATGCCGATGGCTTCTGAATCTGTTTCGAATCAGTGTCTTTAGGTTTGTTGTTCGCTGCAATACCTGACCTATAATGAAGTTTCTCCCAAGTGGCAGGAAGTTTTGAAACCATCAGGTTTCTACCAATACCCAAATCGGAAGCTTTGTATTTCGTCTTTCCTTTCATGATAGCATATCCGTGAAGAATACCATCATCGTCCTTTCGCTCATGTATGGTATATCCCTTCTTTGTCAATGCTGCTTTGTATTCATCCCATGACCATGATGACATGGATTTAAGGACATTCATACAATCCCGTGTAACCAATGGCATGTTGACATTTCTTACCTGTTTTGCAGTTGTCCATCCACGTTTCTTTGCCACTCTTTCTGCTGCCCACTGGGCATGAAGGTGTATATTGTGGTCGTTGTTAATCTTTCCGTCTTCATCCATCCGGCAGACAGCAGCATGAAGATGAGGAACTCCGCTATTGGATTCCATATGGAGCCAGACTGTGTATTTGCTGTTGGCCAGATTGGTCGGACAGTTTCGTACTTTCCCGTCCTTGTCTTTGAACACCAGTTTATCAAACTCTTTAGCAAAATCCTGCCAAAGTTTTTGCCAGTCTTCAATGGTGAAATACTTGGTATGTTCGGGTGACGGACTAAGTTCAATCCTGATGACTGAGTTCTTCACCGGGCGGAAGCGGGAAAGAGTGAGTTGCATTGAATTCCATATACCCATTGCATCTGGTTCCGATGACATCATATTGTCCAATATCCGATAGATTTTTTCCGGATGTTTTTTATTATGTGATTCGCCGGTTATATAACGGATGTCGTTTATGCCATGCGATATTGCTTTAGCCTTTGCGATCATGATTCTTCAGTTTTATTATTGGTTGGAATACTGTTCGGCTCTTTTACGGAATTTAGAAACTGGCAGACATTTTCTGCCACATTGCCAAGCTCCTTCAGCCAGTTCACCATAAATGGAATCTGGTTGAACATCATGTGCCGTTGGCTTGCACTCATTCCATGAAGGGCTGATGTGTATTTCACCAGGTCAGCACGGCAGTTGTCCAGATTCTGCAGCAGTGCAGCTTCCTCTTTGGAGAGTCTAGCCTTTGGCTTATAATTATATGCCCGCGCAAGCAGATAATCGCTTACGGTCATTCCGCATTGTTCGGCCAGTGACTTGATATGTTCTTTCTGTCGGGGGCTGACTTTGGCCCCGATAAATACGGTTCTCCTGTTGTCCGGAGTCTCGTTCTGTTCTGTTTGCTTTATTATTTCTTTTTCCATGAGAATCTAATATTATAACGGGTTAAGGTGCGAGCCTGCGAGTACCGCACCGGCGAAGTGGATGAGCCGGCGAGAGCGCCAATGTACGACCATAACGGAGTGGAGGTTATACCTTGGCATATCTCGCAACAGATACCTGTTGAAACTACACGGCAAGCCCTGTCGTATATACAAATGAAATTGGCATTTCGACTGCTACCATAAACGATATAAGTATTCTGGTTATCCAATAAAAGGGGAGAAGATGAATATTCCCTGTAACGTCTTTATGCCTTTGCTTTATTCTAATATGTACACCCTGCCAATAAAGTAAAGCCGGATTCAATAATGGCTGTCTGGGTTGATTTTATATTCCTTTCCCTCTTTTATGACCATCCTTTTGTTACTGAGGAAGGTGGCAACTTTAACCGCTTTGTTATGTCCCAGCTTAATGTCCTGCAGGGCATATCCTTCCTTCAGCCGTTCCAGATAATCGTCATAACTGGTAATACAGACGTTTGTAAAAGCTGCGTCCAGAGCTGCCCGATGTACACTTTCAGAAATTTCCTTGTACGGATCAAACGGTTCTTTTGCAGGTCTTCCGATTTTCTTTTCCTGGGGCTGATAGGAATCCAGCAGTTCAGGTAAGACTTCATCGTTTATACGGAAAGCAAACGGTTCAAATTCACGGTCACGGATATGAATGGCTTCTACTACACTTACTGTCCTGTCCATTTTGTCCACTTCTACCTGCATGACTGTTTCTGCCTTGTTATTCAGTTCCGTGCCGATGTGACCACGGGCATTCTCGTCATTCTTGTTCTGATGGAGAATGGTATGAATGTGAATCTGGCGGTCATCCGTCCATTGCATGAATCTGGAAATAATATCGGTCGCTTCACTGGGGGAATTGATATCATAAAGAAAGTCTCGGATGCCATCTATAATCACCAGTCCGAGATCGGGGATTGTGCCGATAGCTTGTTCGACTATAGCCAGACGTATCGGAGGGGCGTACTTGCGCAAAGCCAGCATGATCAGATTATTTGGATTCTTATCCTCCGGGAGTCCGGCAAGGCGCAGGATTCTTTTCAATACCTTCTGGCAATGATGGCGTCCCTGTTCTGTATCAATGTACAGCACAGTTCGCTTATCCTCTGGAAATGATGAACGGTATTTCAGCACTGCTCCGTTTTTCAATGCTGACGCTGCAATGGCTGTAACGTTAAAAGTTTTCTTACTTTTGGCCTTGCCTATAGAGGCACTGAAGTTTCCCAGTGTACCGATTGCGGCATCATCTACCATCAATACAACCGGTGACTGTTCATAAGCTCCGTTTGCACTTACAGCAGATTCCTCCATATAAGCGGTCAATTCCTCGTCAGTAGGAATTCTAATGTCTGTTTTGTCCATAGGCCTTACACATTTTTAGGGTTAGCCTTACGACGGGTGGCAGCAAGCATCTGTGTCTGTTCTTCTTCAAAAGTCAGTGGAACCTGTACCTTTCTTCCGGTCTCAAGCCATTTGTCCAGTTCATCACGATAGACAAAAAGATGTTTGCCTTGTTTGATTACAGGAATGCCTCCATGCTTGACCTTATAATAAAATGAAGATTTGGATATACCAAGGTAGGTACATACTTCATCCACCGTCATAGGAACGTGATGGTTCTCTTTGACCTTGTTTTGGACTGCCAGACTGTTTTTCAATACAGTTTCCAGACTTTCAATTCTCTTACATAATTCACCTACAACTGTAGGTAAATCGTTAAAGGTTAAATTTTTAAAATGCATAATGTCTTTATTTGTTTTGTTTGAATACGCCACAAACTAAATCAATGACATTATGCAGAAAAATAGGAGACGAGAATCATTTTCTGGTCTGTATTAATTCATTTTTTTCTCACACTGCGCTTTGTTTATAAGAGTATAATCAAATTTAAAATCATCATATTTTGGACTGTCAATAGGAATCTGACTGTGTATGGTATCCTTGAGATTCTTGACAAGGTATCCCAAGGTTGCATTTTTTAATTCATTAGGGAATATAGTTTTTATGAAATTGGCTCTTTCTGATAATGATATACCTAACCGTTCGCCTATATTCCAGACAAAATGTCGTAATGAAGGTGATGTAAGAGGAGTTTCCATTTTTGAACGAATGGGTTTATACAAATCTGATTGCCCACTTGCCAAATGGTCTATGTTTTCATGTAGTATAAGCAGATTCTCTTTGGTAAGAAATTTTGCGGTAGAATAGGTGGTATATTCATGAATAGCATTTATAATCATTATTTTTCTCTCCAGTTCTTCCTTCTGGATTTCTTCCATACGGCTTTCGAATCCCTGTAGATATGAAAAAGCTTCGGACTTAACTTCTGAGGTAGGTTGTTGCTCCAAAACTTTGATTTCTTTCGAATCATCATGCTGCTCTGATATTGTAATGGATGTAACGATTTCAGAGCTGACAGCTTTGTTCTCTGTCGTATCAGTATTCTTTGTCTTTTCCGGTAACTCAATCATTGAAATAACTTCTGTGGTATTGCTAACTTCAATCATTTCTATATCTGAAACTTCTACAGTTGGTTCATTGCATTCTTCAATCATCATATCTGGTTTGGGAATAACCTTGTCAGGTATAGAATTTCTTTGATTATCAGAAAAGATCTGCGGACATTCATCCGTAAGGAATATATAGAATACACGTTGTAATCCTCCGCACGTTATGATTATTACAACGGTTCCTAATATTATAGGTGTTGTATACCTGGTCAGATCTATCTGGTGATTAATGTACAGATATGTTGCAATTACTGAAAAAAGGATACAACTTACTGCAAGTATGAAACTTGTCTTTCGTGCCGATAATTTAATATTGTTTGTCATGTTCTGTAATTATATGTATTAGTTTTTATGGCAAATATATTTTCTATTTCCAAATAGTTGTAATTAGTGGCAGATAATCGTTGAGATTTTAAGAAAAATAAGCCTAAAGCACGAAAATCATACTCTAAATCATACTATAATCATACTTTAGGCATATTATTTATATAGGCTACAGACTGCTATTCTTTCCTTTTTAGGGTAATCTTATTGCTCGCTTCACGCTTGTTGCTGTCCACTACTTTCATGTATCTTTGAGTCGTGGTTATGCTCTTGTGAGCCATCATACTTTGTATGGTACGGATATCGGTTCCTGCAGCTCCTTGCAGGGTCGCGAATGTTCTACGATACGAATGGAATGTTATATTCTTGGTGATTCCGGCAGAACGAATCCATTCCTTCATGGGAACCTGGGTCCAGCACCTTTTCAGACCTTTGAATACCAAACCCTTCTTCTCAGGTGAGTATTCTATTAACTTCAGAGCTTCATCACTAATGGGGATGATGTCTTCCGTCTTTGTTTTCTGTGTGATGGTGTGTACACATTTTCCTCCTGCTGCAAAATCAACGATTTCTTCCCAGCAGAGAGTAAGTATGTCACTGAGTCTCAAACTGGTTAGGCACGAAAAGAGGGAAGCGGTTTTTAGAACTGGTATCTTGCATGGTGTTTCAGCCAGACAGTACAATTCCTCAACACTCAGATAGTCCTTTACCACATCTTCCGGTTCAATCTTTTCCAGAAAATCATTTATGTTTGCCTTGATCAGCCGATTGCGGTAGAGAATCTTCAGGAATCCTCTGAATGTGGACCAGTAGCCGGACGCAGAGTTTCGTGTAATATATCCATCTCGTTTTAGCTGTCTGGCATTGAGCAGATATTCACGAAACTTGTTGCACAGTTCCACATCAATTTCTTCGAAAGTACATTTGCCATGGACGAAGTTATAGAAGTGCTGATAAACGAATTCCCATTTCTGGTCGTGCTTGGGAAGTTGCTTACGGTAGTATTCCAAAAAGTCTGCCTTATATTTCCTCTTGTCGAAGAAATCATATCGTTCGTTTACGATAGCTTCAAAGCGCCGGCATCGGATGGCTTCTGCTTTCTCTGACATAGTTGCATTGAAGTCACGTTCCCGCTGATTCTTCGGATTTGCATAGATATAAATGTTCAAACCTTCGTGACGGATAGTCTTCATCGTTTCCTGGTCACGGTAGCCCGGATAATAGTCCAGATAGAAGGAAAGCATACCATTTTTTAATGGGCGGGTTCTCAAAGTTACAGTTTTACATTCTGACATAGTTACAAATGTTATTAGTTGACTTAAATTTTGCGGTGAAGATGCACAATGACTTTATGCAGACCGCATTCAGCATAAAATCATTTTCCAGTCTGTATATCTGTTTGGACAGATTCATTATCTGGCGCCCATAATGTGGTCAAATTCCACTTTCAGGAATCTCACAAAGCGCCCTTTCTTCTCCCGTTTTATTTCGTGGAATTGCAGAATGCCGTAAACAGAATCCCGTGTGAGACTATACTTCTTCATGGCTTCCTGCACGGTATAGTATTCTGAAGAATCATCTTCGGTTGTCTTCTTGGACAGATCGAAGTGAAGTTTTGAGTAGAATATCTGGCCGTGCTCTTTCTTTGAAGGGATGTTGTTGCGGTAAACATGTGAACGGATGGCTACACGTGTCATCCCATAGTTTTTCTCGATTTCTTCCGGAGTGTACCATTCGGTCAAGGCATCATCCGTCTTATATTTGGCAAATGCCGCATCTATGTGCTTTTTACTGTAATAATTGAACTGGCGGATTCTGACTTTGGGAACATTGTTTTGCCGGGTATAGGTCCACACCCATTTGGCGTTGACTTTGTACTTTTCCGCAATCTGTTCAGCTGTATAATACTCGGTAACGTCAAATTCATCTTTTGGTCTGAGAGCCTCATAAGGTTTTGTTTTCAGCATAAGTTCGATGTCGGTTTTTCTGATGAGCGACATTCTTGAACTCAGCCTTGGTGCACGAAGTTTGTCCTCCTTTACCAGTTTATAGACATACTGGCGAGAAACGCCCATTAGTCTGGCTGCTTGAGAAAAGGTAAAGTATTCCTGGCTCTCCAGTTTGTTCTTTACCTCCATCATTTCCTGAAATTCGCGCATTTCCATTCTACGTTCCTTCATCCGGTGTTTATAACCTCTTTTGGAACATTGCGGACTACAATAATTAGTAGTGGTCTTTTTTGCCATGAAAGGCTTGCCGCACCACTGGCAGATTCTTTTTACTTCCATTTTTGTTATTCTCCATATTTTAGTGAAACATGAGCTTTTTACAGCTCGGATTATTTCCCTTTTTGTCTACTCACGTAAACCATTGTCAACACACGTCAACAAATGCGTCAGTGTGACATCGGGCAAAAGCCCTTAATTGTTCCGCGATAGAAATACGGTAGAAAAATATGGTGAACAACAGTATCCAACTGTTTATAGCTGGATTTTTGGCAAATAAAAAAGCCGCTGAAAATCAGCGACTTCATTATAGTTGGTTCTAATTCGTTGCAGTTGATTACAATATCCTACTTGCCGATGCAAAAGTACTTAAAAATATTCCCCAGCACCTCATCCGTCTCAATCGTTCCGCCCACGATTTCTCCCAAGTGATAAAGACATTCGCGAAGGTCTTGTGAAACCAGGTCACCGGAAAGTTGCATGGCCAGTCCGTCTTGTACGCGGTGGATAGCTTCCAGCGCACGGCTTAGTGCTTCGTAATGGCGGATATTACTTACCACCACATCGTTCTGCGACAGGTCAGGCAGGGCGGCAAAGTCCACCAACTGCTTCTGAAGCTGAGAAAGTCCCTCTTTCTGCTTAGCCGAAAGGGAAAGCACACAAGCATCCTCCGGCAAGTCGGGGAGAGCCGCTTTCAGGCGAGCGAGTTGTTTATCTGCTGAAGAATCAGCCGATGAAAGCAAGTCCGCTTTGTTGAGCACAATCACCAGGTGCTTACCTTTGCAGCGAGGAAGAATCTTGTCGGCCAACTGACGGTATTGCTCTTCGGCACAAGTGGCATCAATAACCCAAAGCACGATGTCGGCCTGATCCAGCTTCTGGAAGCTTCGTTCGATGCCTAAGCTTTCGATGGTGTCGGTTGTTTCGCGGATACCGGCGGTATCGATGAAGCGGAAGGTGATACCTCCCAAGTTCATGGTATCTTCAATTACATCGCGAGTGGTACCGTGGATGTCACTCACGATGGCACGTTCTTCGTTCAGGAGGGCATTCAGCAGGGTGGACTTACCGGCATTTGTTTCGCCGACGATAGCCACGGGCACTCCGTTTTTCAGGGCATTGCCCACGCTGAACGTATCTACCAAGTGATGGATAACCTGCTCAATCTGACGGGCGATGTCTTCCAGTTCCGAACGGTCGGCAAACTCCAGTTCCTCGTGGTCGCTGAAGTCGAGTTCTAGTTCCATGAGGGAGGTGAGGTGGAGCAGCTTGTCACGCAGGACAGCCAGTTCACGGCTGAATCCGCCACGCATCTGGTTCATGGCCATGCGGTGGGTAGCGGCGGAAGTGGATGCAATGAGGTCGGCCACGGCTTCGGCCTGGCTCAGGTCCATCTTGCCATTCAAGAAGGCACGCTGGGTATATTCACCCGGTCCTGCGGCACGGCATCCTTGGCGGATAAGGAGCTGCATCACTTGCTGGAGGATATAGCTCGATCCGTGGCAGGAAATTTCCGTGGAATCCTGACCAGTGTAAGAGTGGGGGGCACGGAAAAGGCTGACCAGCACTTCGTCGATGATTTCTCCTTCGGGCGTGAGGATATAGCCGAAGGTGAGAGTATAAGGTGCGCGTCCGGCTAATGGTTTGCCGGAAACGGGCTTAAAGACGCGGTCGGTGAGGGTGATGGCTTCCGGCCCCGACACGCGGATGGTGCCGATGGCTCCACCCTGAGCGGTGGCAATGGCACAGATGGTATCTTCAGTTTGTAATATGTTCACGT
>OOBK01001557.1_pt1 | contig 12008 bp, 10 predicted proteins | sample 1671541 | NCBI WGS metagenome assembly OOBK01 (sample SAMN06348167, study PRJEB24527) | human gut metagenome | biome: human gut; feature: ankylosing spondylitis patient; material: feces | host: Homo sapiens | place: China | collected 2015-10 | reverse complement strand
CCGATCTTATATTTCTAACCTGCTTCCTGAAAAATTCTCTGGATTATATATATAATAAAAATGTACTCCTAAATTACCAAGTGTTGATATTTGATGTAATTGTCTTATAAATTGTCTTTCTTCTATAAGCAACCCATCAACACCACTTTGTTCAAACATTTGATATTTTGATAGTATTAAATCTGGTATATTCTTTATCCTAAAAAATAACATAGTTACCTCTGAGTTTATGTAAAAAAATTAATATTTTCATATTAATTATACTATGTTTTTTTTTTTCAATATACACTTTTTTTTTTAATTTTATACTTATTTTATTTACCTGATATAACTCTATACAACATAACAATCTGACTATTAATTCATCGAACATAACAAAACACGGATATCCGCCATATCCAATCCTAAGATTGAACTACAGCATAATACCCGTGTTCCATTACCACTTATCCAATTAGAAGATTTTATTATTAATTATTATTTCTGAATATATTATTCCTGAATAGCCTTAAATGCTTCATCAAGGTCTTCGATAATATCATCGATATTTTCTGTACCGATTGAAAGTCTGATTGTGTTAGGCTTAATTCCCTGGTCGAGAAGTTCTGCTTCATTGCACTCTGAATGAGTTGTGCTTGCTGGATGTATAGCAAGTGACTTAACATCAGCTACATTTGCAAGAAGTGAGAATAACTCAAGATTATCAATAAACTTCTGGGCTTCTGCTGCTCCACCTTTGATTTCAAATGTGAAGATAGAACCACCACCGTTAGGGAAGTACTTCTTGTAAAGTTCCTGCTGCTCAGCATTAGTTGAGATAGATGGATGGTTAACCTTTTCTACTAATGGCTGATTCTTTAAGTACTGAACTACCTTTAATGCATTCTCAACGTGTCTTTCTACACGAAGTGATAATGTTTCAAGTCCCTGAAGGAAGATGAATGAATGTATAGGTGAAATTGTAGCACCTGTATCACGAAGAAGGATAGCTCTGATGTATGTAACAAATGCTGCTGGAGCTGTATCCTTTGCAAAGCTTACGCCGTGGTATGATACATTTGGCTCTACTAACCATGGGAACTTATCCGCTGCTGCAACCCAATCAAACTTACCACTGTCGATGATTACACCACCAAGTGTTGTGCCGTGTCCGCCGATGAACTTAGTTGCTGAATGAACTACGATATCAGCACCATATTCGATAGGTCTTACAAGATAAGGTGTTGCAAATGTATTATCAACAACAAGTGGAATATTGTGTGCATGCGCAATCTTAGCTATTCTTTCGATATCAACTACCTCTGAGTTAGGATTGCCAAGTGTTTCAATCTGGACTGCCTTTGTGTTAGGTCTTATAGCTGCTTCAATAGCATCATAATCAAATGGATCTACGAATGTAGCTTCAATTCCATAATCTGGAAGTGTATGTGCTAAAAGGTTGTATGTTCCACCATAAATATTCTTAGCTGCTACAATGTGGTCGCCTGCATGTGCAAGTGCCTGGAAAGCATATGCAAGTGCTGCTGCTCCTGAACCAACTGCAAGTGCTGCTACACCACCTTCAAGTGCTGCAATTCTCTTTTCAAATACGTCTTCTGTAGGGTTAGTAAGACGTCCGTAAATGTTACCTGCATCCTTAAGACCAAATCTGTCAGCAGCATGCTGGCTGTTGTGGAATACATATGATGATGTAAGATAAATTGGAACTGCTCTTGCATCTGTAACTGGGTCTGGCTGTTCCTGTCCTACGTGTAACTGTAATGTTTCAAACTTAAGATTTCTGTCTTCGTAATGTTTCTTTGCCATAGTGATATCCTCCATATAATAAATATTAGTTGTCAGTTATTATTTGCATACCCTTTTGGTATGTTGTTCTGTCGATGTCATTATAATACACTCTTTAACCTAGTAGGTCAATAGTAGATATTATTCCTAATATTTATTAGCAGTTATAGTTTTTGCCTATAACATTTGTATACTACCTATTACCAGTATATTATGCTCACTTTGTAATGATTTGTCCGCTGTTTAAAGACACTAAGCTTACAACATGCATATACTTATCTTACACAGCCAATCAGCTCATTAACATCGGCAATTCCATTACGTGCACAGTAATCTCTTATTCCTTCTTCAACCTTTATAGTAGTCATAGGATCATTAAAGTTAGCTGTACCAACAGACACCATAGTTGCACCAACCATAATGAACTCAAGCGCGTCCTCTGCACTGGCAATTCCGCCCATACCTATGATTGGAAGCTTTACCGCATTGGCCACCTGATATACCATCCTTACTGCAACCGGCTTGATAGCTGGACCTGAAAGACCTCCTGTCTTATTGGCAACTGCAAATGTTCTTCTGTTAATATCTATCTTCATACCTGTTATAGTATTTATAAGTGACACTGCATCAGCGCCGCCTGCTTCTACAGCCTTTGCCATCTCTGTTATATCTGTTACATTAGGGCTTAACTTCATAATAACTGGCTGCTTTGCCACCTTCTTGACCGCCTTTGTGATACGCTCTGCCATAGCTGGAACCTGTCCGAAGGCTATGCCACCCTCTTTGACATTAGGGCATGATATATTGATTTCAAGCATATCTACCGGCTGCTCACCTAATTTTTCAACAGCATCTACATAATCTTCCTCTGTTTTTCCACAAACATTTACAATTATACGTGTATCATACTGCTTAAGAAATGGTATATCTCTCTTAACAAATGTATCAAGACCCGGATTTTGAAGTCCTATGGCATTAATCATACCACCATAGGTTTCTGCAATTCTTGGTGTTGGATTGCCCGGCCATGGTACATTAGCAACACCTTTGGTTGTCACTGCACCAAGCTTACCCAGGTCTACATATTCACAATATTCCATACCTGAACCAAATGTTCCTGAGGCTACTGTTACAGGATTGTTGAATTCTACACCTGCGATATTCACTTTCATATTGACATCAGCAGGACTGATTGGATTAACTTTAGCTGCCATTATAATTCTACCTCCTTAACATCAAACACTGGTCCTTCTTTACATACTCTCTTGTTATTAACCTGTGAATGTTCATCTTTTTCTGTAGACTTGCATACACACGCAAGACATGCACCTATTCCACACGCCATCTTTTCCTCTAATGATACATAGCAAGGAATGTTATTATTTACTGCGTATTCCTTAATCGCACGAAGCATAGGAGTTGGTCCACATGCAAATATTACATCTCCGGTAATGTTATTTTCTCTTACTGCATCAAGAACATTTCCTTTAGTTCCAACACTTCCATCTTCTGTTGCAACTGTTACATGTGCATATTCATCAAACTCTGATTTTAAGAAAAGCTGTCCATCTCTGTAGCCCAATACTGCCTCTGTATCGCATTCAAGCTGCTTTGCAAGCTCAAGCATAGGAGGAATACCTATACCACCGCCGAAAAGAATAGCTTTCTTAACTGGTCTGTGTTCCTGCTTAAATGTGCATACACCATCCTTACATTCGTGAACTGCAACATTTTCTACCTTATCAAATATAGCCTTTATATCATAACCGTTACCAAGTGGTCCCTGTATGTCAAGTGTCTGTCCGGCGCTCATCTGTGAGAACTCTTTAGTTCCCTTTCCTGCTATACGGTATACTATTCTTAACTTATCGCCGTCTATTCTGCATATACTTATTGGACGTGGGAGCAGTCTTGAACCATCGTTTGAATATACTGATATAAACTGTCCCGGTCTTGCCTCTCCTGCTATCTTTTCTGTCTTAAGCCACATCTCATATACGCCGTCTGCAAGGCAGGATGTGCTTATTATAGTGACATTCTCTCTGTATGACATATTATTTCCTCATTTCTGTATATTTTTTGTAACTATGTTACTTTTGTAGCTGGCTTTACCACTTAATTAAATATCCGTAATATTACTCAGCTACTTTTTTATTTGCATCACTATATACCACATTTCCATTACATATAGTGTATTTTATTTTACCATAAAGCTCATCACCAATAAAAGGACTATTGGCAGCTTTTGATGCAAAGTTTTCACTTACAACCCATTTTTCATCTGGAGCATAGATTACTATATCGGCAGCTCCGCCTTCTTTGATATATCCCTTATCCATCTTATAAAGCTTTGCCGGATTAATAGTCATCTTTGAAAGAAGCTCTTTCATCGTAAGCTTTCCTGTCTTTACAAGATTAGTTACGCCAAGTGCTAAAGATGTTTCAAGTCCTATCATTCCGCTAGGCGCTGCCTTGAATTCCTTAGCCTTTTCCTCCCTGCTGTGAGGGGCATGGTCTGTTGCGATTATATCAATAGTTCCATCCGCAAGAGCTTTTATTATAGCCTGTCTATCCTCCTCTGTTCTTATAGGTGGATTAACCCTTGCAAGTGTTCCCTTTTCAAGCACAATATCTTCTGTTAATGAAAAATGCTGTGGTGTTGCCTCTGCATGGACATCTGCACCCAATCTCTTTGCTGTACGCACAAGTTCAACTGACACTGCTGAACTTATATGCTGTATACATATAGTTGCGCCTGTTTCAAGTGCAAGCATACAATCCCTTGCAACCATAATATACTCTGAAAGTGCTGGTGCTCCGCCCAATCCTAACTTATCCGATATAGCGCCTTTGTTAATTCCCTGCTGTTCTATAAATGCAGGATTTTCCTCATGGAAACTAAGAGGCATATCAAGCGCTTTTGCCTCCTCCATCGCTTTCTTTACAAGAAGTTCATCCTTAAGCGGAATTCCATCATCTGTAAATACATACGCACCCGCTTCTTTGAGGCTCTTAAAGTCTGTAAGTTCTTCTCCCTTAAAGTCCTTTGAAACTGCTGCCGCTGAATATACATTTACAGGGGTCTTCTTTCCCTTCTCCAAAACATACTTAAGAGTTTCAACATTATCTATCACAGGCTTTGTATTAGCCATGCACATAACTGTTGTGAAGCCTCCTGCAGCAGCGGCTTGGGCACCGGTTTCAATATCTTCCTTATATGTAAAACCGGGGTCCCTGAAATGTACATGTGTATCAACAAGACCCGGCGCAATTATCATTCCTTTGGCATCTATAACCTGCTCATAATTACTGTCAGATGTCTTATTATTCTTGTTATTACTATTACTTTGATTATTATTCTGCGAAGCTGCATTGTCATAATCACCATCCAGACATCCAATCTTCTTAATAATTCCATCTTCTATGACAATATCTGCATAATCCTCAAAACCACTTGCCGGGTCGATTATGTAGCCGTTTTTAATTAATATCATACTTAATGCTCCTTTCCCGTTATAAATGTATCATTATGTTTAACTAATTGCTTACATATTCTGTCCTTGTTTCCGGATATATTGATATAAGCATATTCTTTATCTCATCATCATCTTTAAATACTTCCATCCAGACAGAAAAAAAGCCACTCGATTTTGCAAGATTTATCATTAACTCCAGATAAACCCTGCGTTCATCAACTCCTTTTATAGACTTTAATCCCTCTCTGCCTGATATTGCATAATTTCTTGCTTCATTTCTTTTCGCAAATCTTTTATCCCTGTCTTTAGGTGTAACCGGATAATTATCCAGCTTTAAAAGATTGAATAAATTCTCTGCTTTCTCTCTTTCATTTATATCTTTTGTTTTTAAGTATTCTTCATTTAATCTTGGCAAATCTTCATCATACAAATATGCATGAAATGTATCATCTTTATCTGGCCAGATATATTTTTCTTTATCTCCCTTTTTTACATAAATGCCTTTACGTGTATTGCAGTATTTGCAGGAAAGTAACAAGTTATCCCATTCAAGTTCCTGACCGCCTCTCGACTTTGCCTCTTTATGTTCAACTTCAGGAGCGTGGCTAATATCCATTTCGCAAAAAGAGCAGTATGTGCCAAGTCTTTGCTCTAAATATGGTTCAGCATCCCTATAATGCTTATATTCTACTGGCTTTTGTCCTTTATTCACCGGTCGCATTATTCTTCATCTCCGCTTTTTTCTCTAAATACTTTAACTGCATCCATGCATTATAAGCTGGATTATCACTATATCTGGCAGATAAAGTATCCAGCCTGTCCTTCAACTCTTCTATATCTTCATTTGATGCTGCATTTTTTAATGCCTTAAAATATTTCTCTGCCGCCTCATACATTTCAACTTTCTTTTCACTATATTGTGCAATCTTAACATTCATAACATCTTCTGCTATGTCTTCAATGCTTTGTCCTGAATATTCCTCATCAAGAATTGAGTCCAGTGTAATAAGTTCACCCGGCTCTAATGACTGTATAATAAATGGTGAATGTGTAGCGCATATAAACTGGACTTTAGGAAATAGTTCTTTTAATATATCTACAATTCTTCTCTGCCATGTTGGATGAAGGCTCAAATCTAATTCATCTATTACAACTATTCCCGGAGTTAATATTAAAGTATCTTTTCCAAGATATGGATTAAGAATACACATTTTAGTTGCTATATCTGTAACTATTTTAATTACATTTCGATAGCCATCACTTAATGCTGAAAAATTAATAACTGTACCATCTGTATTTTTAACCGCAATCTCTCCGTACCTTGAAGAATATAATACCTGTTGTCCTTCACTCAATTCTTCTTTTAAACTATATCTTACAGCATTCATAATAACTTCATAAGCTGGTAATGGAATTCCATCATTTTCCTCAGCGGCAAGATTACCAAGCAGTTTTATATATTCAAATGATGTCTGATTTCCTCTTTTAGGGTCAAGACATCTTTGATAAGCATCAGTTCTTGCCGGAATTTTTGACATTTCACCTGTCCTGTTTTCGTTCCACAGTCTTGCAGAACTTAAGTACAACACTAAAGGATATATCTGTTCATTATCTGAACCATCGGCTGCTTTTATTGCTTTCTCCCATTTTTCAACATCATCACGCATTGGATTTTTTCCGATAAATTTTGTTCGTCCGCCTTCTTTTTCAAGACTTCTTACACATTTCTTAACAGACTTATCCCACATAAACTGACTTGTTATCTTACATGGATATTGCTGTATGGATGATGTTACAGCAACATTTTTTACAGGTTTTAATGATTTTTTTAATACATCGGCATCCGATATATTATGACTATATCTGCTTGGTACATATTCCTTAAATGCTGCCAGATATGCTCCTAAAATAACTGTTGTTGCCTCCAATAATGAAGTTTTTCCAGATGCATTTTTACCAATAACTACATTCATTCGTGGATTAAATTCATAGGTTATGTCCTCAAACTTTCTAAAATGAAATAGTTCTATATTTTTCAAGTAAAACTGTTCCATACAACCTCCACATTTATAATTTATAAAAAACTTTATAATATTAGAAAGCGGCTTTACCAGCGATTACAACTGATACTGCCGCTTTATATATTATAGTTACTATCTACTTTCCAAGTGCTCCATTAATATCTGCTATCATATCAAGTGCTGCCTGTCTTGATGCCTCACCAAAGTTCTTATCGCCAAACTTTGCATACTCTTCCTTCTTGTATGCTGCAATAATACCTCTTGAGCTGTTTACAATAGCACCAAGTCCGTCTGGATTAAAGAAGGCTGCAAGGTCTTCTGCCTTTCCACCCTGTGCGCCATAACCCGGAACTAAGATATATGCCTTAGGCATAACCTTTCTTAAAGTCTTGCCCATCTCTGGATATGTAGCACCGACAACAGCACCTACATTGCTGTATGTATCACCCATACACTGACTTCCCCACTCGTCAACCTTTGCACCTACATGCTCATAGAGTGGCTTGCCATCAATAAGCTGGTCCTGAAACTCACCGCTTGATGGATTAGAAGTCTTAACAAGTATGAATATACCTTTATTCTCTTCCTGACACACCTTGATAAATGGATTGATACCATCTGAACCAAGATATGGATTAACTGTTGCAAAGTCCTCATCAAAAGGAGTTAAAAGCTTAGAGCCAACCTTAACCTTTCCAAGATGTGCTACTGCGTAAGCCTCTGATGTTGAACCGATATCGCCTCTCTTGACATCACCAATTACAACCATATCCTTCTCGTGGCAGTAATCAACAGTTTTCTTGAAAACCTTAAGACCTTCTATGCCAAACTGCTCATACATAGCAATCTGTGGCTTAACTGCTGGAACTATATCATATATATTATCAATGATAGACTTATTGAACTGCCATATAGCTTCTGCTGCTCCTTCCAAAGTTTCTCCATACTGCTCAAATGCTGCTGCCTGAATATGTTCAGGAATAAACTTCATCATAGGGTCAAGTCCAACAACTACTGGCGCATTAGTCTTTACAATCTTATCTACTAACTTGTTTATCATAAGATAATATCTCCTTAATTATTTTATTATTTGGACAAAATACACTTACTCTGACCTGCATACATCAATGCCCATACTATTCTACAACTTTGGAACATCTTTATCAATAATAACTTCCGTTCCATTGTTATTAGAATACACAACCTTGCCTGCAACTATAGTATATCTTACCTGTCCTGATACCTTCTTTCCATCAAAAGGTGTATTGTGTCCTTTAGATGCAAATGTGTTGCTGTCTATAACATACTCTGCATCCGGGTCAATTATAGTTATATCTGCTGTCTTTCCGACAAGAAGTGTACCCTTGTCAATTCCTATAATCTTAGCCGGTGTATAACTCATACGTTCTGCCATCTGAAGTGGTGTAAGTATACCCTTCTTAACAAGCTCTGTCATAGTGAGTGCTACCGAAGTCTCAAGACCTGTTATGCCAAAAGGCGCTTCTACAAAGCCTCTCTCCTTCTCAGTCTTATGATGAGGAGCGTGGTCTGTTGCTATACAGTCTATAATTCCACTCTTAAGCCCCTCTATAAGCTTATCCACATCCTTCCTTGTACGGAGTGGAGGATTCATCTTAAAGTTGGCATCGTCCTCTGTTATGGCATCCTCTGTGAGAGTAAAATGATGTGGAGTAACCTCTGCTGTTATATCCATACCTTCCTTCTTGGCATCAGCTATCATGCGGACACTATCCTCTGTAGAGCAATGGCATAGGTGAAGCTTAGCACCTGTATTTTTTGCAAGAAGTATATCTCTTGCAACAATTATATCCTCAACTGCATTCATGATTCCATAGAAGCCTAATTCTCTTGCATGATTACCGGCATTCATGACACCACGTGCTGCAAGATTCTTATCCTCACAATGTGCAAACACTGGAATATCAACTTCTGCTGCAAGTCTCATAGCCTGTCTTGCTACTCTTGCATTCATAACCGATCTTCCATCCTCACTCACAGCTACCGCACCTGCCTCTTTAAGATTCTCAAAATCTGTCAGATACTCTCCATCCTGACCTGCAGTTATAGCTGCTATAGGAAGGATATTGATATCAGTAACCTCTTCTGCCTTATTCCTGATATACTCTACCATCTCTACACTATCTATAACCGGCTTAGTGTTTGGCATAGGGCATACAGTTGTAAAACCGCCTCTTGCTGCTGCTCTTGCACCTGTTCTTATAGTTTCCTTATGTTCAAAGCCTGGTTCCCTGAAATGCACATGAATGTCTATAAGACCTGGCATGACAAAACAGCCTTTAGCATCTATTATGCTATCTGATGCATCATCAATATCTTTAGCAACCTTTTCAATTATACCATCTGTTACAAGAATATCCTTAACTTCATCTGTATTACTTGCAGGATCAATAATTCTACCATTCTTTATCAGCATTTTCATAATCAATTTTCCCCCTAAAGTTTAGTTTTTCAAATTCATATGCCGGCACTGGCTTTCCATAATAAAAGCCTTGTATATAATCTACTCCCAGTTCCTTTAGTATGTTAAGCTGTGCTTCATTCTCAACTCCTTCTACAATAATATCTGTATCAATCGTATCTGAAAGTTCAACTATGAGTTTTATAAATGCCTGCGCATATTCGTCCTCCACTATATCATCTATAAATGTCTTATCTACCTTTATAATATCAAGCGGAAGCTGTTTTATATAATTCAGTGATGAATAGCCAGTTCCAAAGTCATCAAGTGCAATTCTTGGTCCTAGTTTCTTGATTCCTTTTATTATATCAAGAACCCTGTCCATATCATTGATAGCAAAACTTTCTGTTATCTCAAGAACTATGTTCTTTGGATTTACCCCTGTTTTCTTTAATATACGCGCCACAGTTTCAGCAACATCCTTCTGAAGCAGCTGCACTACCGAAAGATTAACATTGATATGAAAATCAGGTATGCCATGCTCATTCCAGTATCTGCACTGCCTGCAGGCTTCTTCAAGTACATAATCACCTATTGATGTTATAAGTCCAAGATACTCCGCAAGTGGTATAAAATCACCAGGTCCCATAAAACCCAATGCCTTGCTGTCCCATCTTACAAGTGCCTCACATGATGAACATTCACCTGTTCTTACATCAACTACTGGCTGATAGAATACAACAAATTCTTCTATTCCTGAGGTTACAGCCTGTCTCATGCTATTCTCTATATCAAGTCTTCTTGCTGTGTTCAGCTTACTACAGCTGTCATAGAATGTATAACCATTCTTTCCATTTTTCTTGGACTCATACATCGCTATATCAGCAAGTCTTATAATCTCATGCACGTCTTTGCTGTCATCTGGGAATACTGCAATACCCATACTCATGGTACAGAAATATTCTGTTTCCATAAGATACCATGGCTTATTAAACATATCCTTTACCTTGTTTGCTATACGCTCAAGCTCACTGAACATATCCGGCATAACTATGGCAACGAACTCATCTCCTCCCATACGGTAACACTTACCACGAAGTCCAACTATACTCTGAAGTCCTGCTGCTATCTGCTGCAAAAGAACATCCCCATACTGATGTCCAAGTCCATCATTAATATGCTTGAAATCATCAAGATCTATAAACATAAGTGCACCCTTCACACCATCTTTAACAGACTGCTTGATAATTTTTTTAAGATCAGACTCACACTTCATACGGTTATAAAGTCCTGTAAGGAAATCGTTATGTGCCTGAAACTCTATCTTCTGCTGGCTCTTCTTTTTTTGTGTTATATCTGATGCAGTGCATACTATAACTTCGCTTCCATCTATCCACACAAGATTAGTAAATCTTATTTCAAACCACAAACCTGATTCTGCACTATATTTCTCAATAGGACGGATATACGGCTTTACATAGTCTGCCTCCTCATCCTCATCATACGCCTTCTTTCTTGCAAGATAAGAACGATACTCCTCTGATGCCATAAGCTCCTGTAAGCACTCCCTGATAGCGTTCTGGATTTCCTTTGACTCTCCTGCCACCTTATTCTCAAACAATATATTGGCAGAACTTCTGTCACACACTATTATTCCTGAACCTATATTATTCAGTATGTCCTTAAGTACTTCATATGACGACAACAGCGAATTATTCGTCACTCTCATCTGGGCTATATTCTGTATAACAGATGCTATACTATGTATGAAGCTATCCAGCTCCTCTGTAAGTTCCTTAACTGTACCATGAATTACAAGATACATTGCCTTAATACCATTAATAACTATCGGAACTACATAATCCCCAACAGGTACGCCAATATGAGCATGTACACTTTTATTTAACTCCTCCAGCGAATATCCGCCATCACTCACCTTCTCTATGAAGCCATCTGCCTCTCCTTCTGATGCGATATACGCCAGCCTGTTATCATCCGACTCCTTCTGTACTACTGCTATATACTCAGCCTGAATATATGTATTAGCCTTCCTAAGTATAACCTTAACTATATTCTGAAATGTATCCTTTGATTCCAGGCTTTGAATCACTGACGACAACACTTCATACTTATCACTACAATTACCCAAAATCTGCCTCCTGGATTATTTTACATACAGTAATTATATAATATTTATACCAGTTTGGGAACAGTTTTCTGATATTTTAAGCGAAAATATTTAGTTTGATTTTAGATTTTGATTTATTGTTTTATATGTTCATATAT
>OOBK01001550.1_pt1 | contig 12022 bp, 9 predicted proteins | sample 1671541 | NCBI WGS metagenome assembly OOBK01 (sample SAMN06348167, study PRJEB24527) | human gut metagenome | biome: human gut; feature: ankylosing spondylitis patient; material: feces | host: Homo sapiens | place: China | collected 2015-10 | reverse complement strand
CGATGTGTTCGGGTACGGTGCAGAAGCCGTCATACTTGGGAACGCTGCCGATGTAGTCCTTGCCGTAGTCTTGGCGCAGGGTTTCGTTGTTCCATGCTATGCGTTTCCTTACATACCCTCCGTTCAGTTTGGGCTGCTCCACAATCTTGTAAAGCGTAGTCCCCACTCGGATGAATTCCTCCTTTGCCATGCCACCATCCGATGGCGGTCTGTGGCTGTCTTGTTGTTTGTTAGCTGACATAATCAAATGGTTTTAAGTTTGAAAAATACCAGCTACAAAAGTATAAGCATTTATCGGATAAGTTGTTACGCAAAACGCGGCAGAACGGTGACAAATAGCCCCCGAAGAAAAAACTTTCAATGGTTTGGAACGGAAGTCGGGCAGGACAGACGAAAAAACTCCCAAAAAACGAATGTGGGGATTACGCTTTTCGGGAGAAAAAATTGGAGTTCCTGTTGATATGTCGGTCAGATTATATGCTGACACGCTGGCTTGATTACTCTATTCGTGACTGAATGAATGGATTCCGTCAGTCGTGCAACCAATTCAGCTACGAGAAGTATTCGGCTTTGGCTATGCCGTTGGTGTTCAGCGAAAAGAAGATGCTTGTTTTCTCTTTTCGCAAGTACAGTCTTTCAAGAACGGCATTGCGCACCTGCTTCGCACTGTATGTGCCGATACGGAACGCAAGGGCGATTATCGTTTCAAGGCTGTAAACCTCCATGCTGCACTTGTCGGACAGTCGGATGGTATGCCTTATCTCACACTCATTCAGAATGCCGTTCTTGCAGAGTGTCTTTATCCCTGCCCTGATAGTCGGGGCGGTTACATTGAACAACTCGCAAAGCTCCCACTCACTCATGGCGGTTGCCTGTATATCTTTCGGCATAACTACATTGCCGAACTCGTTCATTGTTATGATGTTTCTTTCCTCTTTCATTATCGTTTGATTTAAGGGTTACTGAATGGCATTGCAAATGTTCTTTTCCATATCCTCCAGTTTGTGCGACAATGTTTCCATATCCTGACTAATCTTTTGGGCTGTGATTTTTGCGTAAATTTGGGTCGTTTTTATGTTGGTATGTCCCAAAAGTCGGCTGACGGTTTCAATGGGTACTCCGTTGGATAACAGCACAGTGGTCGCTGCCGAATGTCTTGCTACATGATAGGTCAAGTGGACTTTTATACCGCACAACTTGGCAATGGCTTTCAGCTTCTTGTTGCAAGTCGTGTTACTCGGCATGGGGAATACTTTATTATCTCTTGTCATACCCCTGTACTTCTCTATTATCTTTCGGGGAACATCCAACAATCGGATATTGGATTCCGTGTTAGTTTTCTTTCTTCGGGTGATAATCCACAGATTTCCGTCAAAGAATGTTTGCAGGTTGTCTTCCGTAAGGTTCTTGACATCGGAATATGCCAAACCTGTAAAGGTGGAGAACAGAAATAAATCCCTGACAAGCTCGTGTGTCTTGTCGGGCATATCGGTGTTCATCATTGTGTGTATCTCCTCTCTCGTAATATACCCTCTGTCCACGCTTTCGGGAGAGTTGATGTACCCTGCAAAGGGATTGAACGGCAGACGACCGTCATTCCTCGCTATGGAAATAATGTGTTTCAGCACAATCATGTAGCCCCAAATGGTATTGGTGCGGCATTTTTTCTCAGTACGCAGGAAATACTCGAAGTCGTTGATGAACGAGAGGTTCAACTCTTTTAACGGAATATCTTCACGCTTGTAGGTATGGGGTAGGAACTCACGGATGTGCTTGCAGACGGTAACATAACGTCGGAATGTTCCTTTTGCCCTGCTGTGTCCCACTTTCTTGGCAAATTCGCTGTTGTGTTGTTCAAACAGTTTTAGCAAGGTTTCCTGTTTGATACCGATGCCGAGATAGGCATCTTTCAACTTGGCAGCAGTGACATAACCGTCCGTCTGCATCAACTCTTGATAACGGCGGTTTATCTCCACTCTGATTTTGTCAACGGCACGGTTGATTCTTTGCGCTTCGGCACTCTTACCCGAAGCACGGTTGTTCTTCACGTCCCACAGGCGCAAGGGAACATCCATCTTGCAACTGAACTGCTTAATCTCTCCGTCCACCGTAATGCGACACATCAAAGGCAGGTTGCCGTTGGGTTTCTCACTGCCTTTCTTCACGTAGAACAATACCTTAAATGTACTTCTCATAACTCACTTTTTTTTGGTTACAAAATTAATTCATAGTGAGTTACCGACAGATACGACACATAACGCCAAACGATGCAAAATTTAGGTTTCGCAAGAAATTTGCATCATCGCACGGGTAATGATAAAGTAACTGAACTTTTGCTGCGTTTGTCCATATTCTGTCTCTTCTTGGCTTTTGAACAAGAGAAAAATATAGCGTAACGAACGCTTTTTCAGTCTGTTCGCTACGCTTTACTCAAATTTGCTATTCCGTTAGGTGTTTATTTTAAGTTGATATAGTGGTCTAAGTTCAATGTTTCGCCGCGACGGACAGGAGTAAGAACCTGAGTCCCTTCCGATGCGGCCAAAAGTGCAAAAGCCGAAGCCTTCTCAAAAGCTTCGTCGAAGTGCATCGGTACAAATATAGTCGTTTTTATCCGTTTCACAAATTGTAAAGGCCCTCGCATGTATTCCTTTCCCAAACGAGGGTCGACCGGAAACAGCACGATATCCATTTTTTCCTTGCAGACGGCAATGTCTTCCAGCTCACGAAGGAAGAAAGCTTCGTCACGTTTCCACTCCTCCTCCGGACTTTCATCCATCCAGTGCCAGTTGTTCAGGTCGCCAGCATGGAATACGGTAGCTCCTTCCGGGGTCTGGACTAAAAAAGAGATGCCTATGTCCGTCGAGCCGAAAGCCCGCACGGTGAGATATTCGTCACGATAGGTGTCTCCTTTCGCCAGTGTGTGGAGATTTCCGTTTTCTTTGTCCTTGTCAGAAAGAGGAATGTCAGTCGAAAGCAGATAGACGATGTCAGGCCGAAGCGCTTTCCAGGAGAGTATCTGCCGGTTAAAGTGGTCGGCATGCGCATGACTGGAAAACACATACAACCGTCCTTCACGTGAAAGAAGCTGTTCGTGCACGATGCCTTTGTCGGCCGACACGGAGTCTTCGAAATAGTCGAAAATAAGCGTGTAACCTTCCCCCAGCAGGGCGAAGCCGCTATGATAAAGATAAATCAGTTTCATGAGATTGAGGTCTTATTTGGCCGCAATGGGCTGCACATACGCGCGGGTGGCCTTGTCTATCTCCAGGAACATGTAGTTCACTTTGCCCGAATGAATCAGATCCTTGTGTTCGTTGTAAATGCGGGTAGCATATTCCTTGGATTTCTCAAACATGAACTTTGATACGCTTTCCTGCGATTTTCCCGCCATTGTGGAGTCGAGTTTCTCTTCCGGGAAGAAGTCATCCAGGTTTACGTCGCCAATCATGGACGTTTCCAGGAAATGAATCTCCTGGTGCAAACGGTCGGTGTAATAACCCACAAACATGTGACCCGGCACGCGTACCAGAATCGGATTGATATTGATGGCTTTCAGCAATGAAGCAAATAGTACGCTTCCGTCCACACAGTTAATCTGTGCCGACTGAAGGGCATCGTCAAAGGTACGTACGCGCTGAGTAAAGACCACGTTGGACGACAGGCTGCTGTTGCTGATGGAGCTGTATTTGAAGCCTCTTTTCTGCAAGACATACCACAAGGCATACACCTGCTTATCTACGACTTTCGGGTCCTTGCTCTGGTATCCCCAGAAACGGTTGACAATGCGTGAATCCAGTGCCTCGCGTAGCACCTGGCTGATGTTGGGATTGTCTTCGTTGACGTAGGCCGCAAAGAAATCGCCTGTGTCGTGAAATTTCATTTTGCTGTCGATGTAACCTAACAGGCATTCATTGATGCTGCGTACGGAATACGTATGTACCGCCGAATATGTCCGGTTGTTATTTACCTTTGCTTGTATGGACACGGTGACAGGCATGGCCTGAGTATTTTCCAGCAGAGCTTGATAATTCCATATCACATCCGGGAAAACCAGGTATTCCTTTCCTGATTCCGGCAGAATGAATTCAGAAACCGAATGGGCAAAGAAAGGAGTCTCAGCTAATTCTATGTGAAGTTTACTGTTGGCATGCGGACTGCGTATCTTAATGCCAATACACGATTTGGGGTTTCCCAGATAGATACTGTCGGCCGGTACAATCAGTTGGGCATCAGTCGTAGCAGTAGACAGGATGGTGACCGGAAAGATATTTCCTCCTAGTTCGTCGGTAATTTCCAGTCCGGACGAGAAAGGTTCGTATCTGTAAATATATAAAACCGAAGCCGTTACTGTCAGAATGGCCAGTATGAAAGTGGCCAGCTTCCATTTATTCTCTCCCCAAATTGTACGCATGTTCAGTTGCATTGTCACAAAATTTCCTGTTAAACAAATTGGGAGCAGACCATAAAGACATTTTCCTTACGGTCTGCTCCTTGTTACGGTTATCTTACCGCAATACTTTCAATTTCTACCAGCACTCCTTTCGGCAAAGCTTTGACAGCTACCGCAGAGCGAGCAGGGTAATCGCCTTCGAAATACTTGGCATATACGGCATTCATTTCACCGAACAGCGCCATATCTGCCAGGAACACAGTGGTTTTTACCACGTTGGCAGTTGTCAGTCCGACTTCAGCAAGTACATTCTTGATATTTTCGAATACCTGAGTAGTCTGTTCAGTGATTCCACCTTCTACCACTTCGCCTGTAGCCGGATTTACCGGAATCTGGCCTGACAAGAATACCATGCCGTTTACTTCTACTGCCTGGTTGTAAGGACCGATGGCAGCAGGAGCCTTTTCTGTAAAAATTACTTTTTTCATAAGCGTTAATGTGTCAATTAAATTGTATTTTCAACGCTAAATTAGCACAATTCTTTTAATCCGTGGACAGAAACTGTAAAAAAAGTCCGCATTTATTCGTGTTTATAACAAAAAACACTTACTTTTGTACTCGCAATAATGCAAAAAGGTATTTGGAAACGTCTTCGTATCCAATCCGAATTCAATAAAAAACAATCAAAAATCATTGATAATTCAAATGTGTGAAAGAGGAAAGAGACCTCTGAACGGTTTGTCATGCTTCACACACCCAATATTAATAATTCATTTAACCTATTTATGTACAATATCATTCAATTAAACGACAAAAATTTGTCTGAATTGCAGCAGATTGCCAAAGAGTTGGGTCTGAAAAAGGTCGATTCACTGAAAAAAGAAGAGCTGGTGTATCGTATCCTGGATGAGCAGGCAATTGTCGGTGCGACAAAAAAAGTGGCCGCACAGCAAAACAACGAAGAACGCAAGGAAGGACAGCCACGTAAGCGCTCGCGCATCAGTATAAAGAAAGAAGGGGACAAAGTATACACGGCTACCAAAGACAAAGCACAGAAGCTGGAGGCCAATACTCCTGCCCTTCCAGCACCGACTCCTTTGTTCAAGGAAATTCCTGCATTGCCGGAGCAAACGGAAACTGTTGCACCGGTTATAGAAAAAACAGCTCAGCCGGAAGTTGCTGCTGCTCCTGCCACTGAAGAAAAGCCTAAAGCCAAGCGTGGACGTAAGCCGGGTTCAAAAAATAAATCTACTCTGGCAAAAGAAGCACAGGAAGCCGCTGAAAATAAACCTGCTGAGGTTGCTGCCAAACCGGCTCCGCTTCCTATCGACGATGACGACATGGAACTTCCACCGCTCGACTTGAATAATAACGATTTTATTCCTATCGAAGATCTTCCGTCAGAGAAATTTGAAATACCTTCTGAATTGCTGGGTAAATTTGAGGCTACCAAAATGGAGGCGCCTGTAATGCCGGCTAAAGAACCGAAACAGAAAAATCAGCAGCGTCAGGCTCGTCAGAATAATCGCAATAACCGTCCTAATAACAATAATAATAACAACAATAATCAGGGAAAGGACAACAACCCGCAGCCTGCTGCCAACCAGAATGCGCCAGAGCAACCCTCTTCTCCTTCTACCGAAACTCCTGCTAATAATGCTCCGGCACCAGCTCCCAAACCGGTAGAAAAAGTCTACGATTTTGATGATATTCTTCAAGGTACCGGCGTACTGGAAATCATGCCCGACGGATATGGCTTCCTCCGCTCTTCAGATTACAACTATCTTTCTTCACCCGATGACATTTATGTGTCACAGTCGCAGATTAAGCTGCTCGGCTTGAAAACCGGTGACGTGGTAGAAGGTACTATCCGTCCGCCTAAAGAAGGCGAAAAATATTTTCCGCTGGTAAAGGTTTCTAAAATTAACGGACTCGATCCGGCTTTGGTACGCGACCGTATTCCGTTTGATCACCTTACTCCGCTCTTCCCCGATGAAAAATTCAAATTGTGCAAAGGATATAACGACAACCTGTCGGCTCGTGTAGTTGATTTGTTTGCTCCTATCGGAAAAGGACAGCGTGCACTGATTGTGGCGCAGCCTAAGACTGGTAAGACTATCTTGATGAAGGATATTGCCAATGCCATTGCAGCCAATCATCCGGAAGTGTATATGATTATGTTGCTCATCGATGAACGTCCGGAAGAAGTAACCGATATGGCTCGCAGCGTAAAAGCTGAAGTCATCGCTTCTACTTTTGACGAACCGGCGGAACGTCACGTGAAGATAGCCGGCATCGTGCTGGAAAAAGCCAAACGTATGGTAGAATGCGGACACGATGTAGTTATCTTCTTGGACTCTATCACTCGTCTGGCTCGTGCCTACAATACGGTTTCTCCGGCATCAGGTAAGGTACTTTCCGGTGGTGTGGATGCCAATGCGTTGCATAAACCTAAACGCTTCTTCGGTGCGGCACGTAACATTGAAGGTGGAGGTTCACTGACAATTGTGGCTACTGCATTGATTGATACGGGTTCTAAGATGGACGAAGTCATCTTCGAAGAATTCAAGGGAACAGGTAACATGGAGTTGCAGCTGGATCGCAACCTGAGCAACAAGCGTATCTTCCCGGCCGTAAACATCGTGGCTTCAAGTACTCGTCGCGACGACTTGTTGCTTGACAAGACTACGCTCGACCGTATGTGGATCCTCCGCAAATACTTGTCGGACATGAATCCTATCGAAGCAATGGATTTCGTGAAAGACCGTTTGGAGAAGACAAAAGACAACGAAGAGTTCCTGATGAGTATGAACTCTTAAAAGAATATCGCATTTACATAAAGAAAAGCAGGGAGAAAATCCATGAGTGGGGTTTCTTCCTGCTTTTCTTATGATTTATATCTCTGAGTGAAAGAAAATAACTCACTTTAAAGATTATCCGCGACTGGCAATCTCAAGTATGTCTGCCGACTAACGGTTGCAATTGTTTGGCAAAGAATAATTCTATCACAGGCATAATGTCTTTCATGTCAGACGCAAATTCCAGGGCATTTAATCTGACTTCCAGTCGTAGCTCCTTTGCCCAGTGAAAGAGCTGGAGCCCCTGTGTAGTAGGTGTTTTATAGTATCCTAAGTGCTGCATTACTCGTCCCCAGAAATTTTCTTTGCATTTTCCTACGTATAAAATGTTTGTGCGTCTGTTATAGTTTTTGTAGATGACGGGAGTAACTCTTTGTCTTTTCTGCTTATACTCTTTTAAGGCCCTGATTATGTCATTGTTAGAGTGGGAAGATGTAATTTCATACCAATATAGTACAGGTCCCTTTATTTGCATCAAATCCTGAAGTAAATTTTGATATTGGACGGATTGGGTGATGTCTTTACTCAGAAAGTCTTCCAAATTCTCACACTTGATATGATAATAGAATTCTTTATAGACGTTATTTCTGCGCAGGTTTTCCAGACTGTTGCATGTGTCTGATAGAAAATCGGATAATATATGATTCATCTTTACCGGTTTTTAATATATCCATGTAGATTAAAAATTTTAGGATAAGTAAAAGATAAGTGCAAAACCTCAAAAGTGAGGTTTATATCCTTTTTTTAATCTATAAATCGGAGAAAGTTTCTTAGAAAAGTAAAGGCTAATACCCTTAATTATCAGAATATTAGCCTTTAAACACTGATGAGCGGCAAGCGGGACTCGAACCCGTGACCCTCAGCTTGGGAAGCTGATGCTCTACCAACTGAGCTACTGCCGCGACTTTGGTGATGCAAATATAGAATTTATTTTTTAGAATAGTCCGTTTTCTCCGATTTTTTTCGTGAGGGAAATAGAAAAATTCCTTTCTCCAGCTATTCCCAGAGCTCGTACAGTCCGGTTTCTCCCCAATAGTGATGTACAGTGGTGGCAAAACAGTTTTTATAGCGAAAGAAAAACGAACCCGATACTTCTCCACCTTTTAAATTACAGACTGGTGTTTGCAGTGAAGTAGTTTCTTCCGTAGGAACAATGTCAAAATAACGGTACTCATATCCTTTCAGACATAAATCACGGTAGTGTGTCTGACGGTATCCGCTGCACGGACGGTTATCTTTCACAATGACCGAATAAGGCAGAATTCCCGCCATTTCGTAAGCTGTACCTCCGGGACGTGCGGTCAGCGTCTGTCCCAGCAAGGCCATTCCCCCTCCTTCTGCCAGCAGTTTTCCTCCTTTTTCTACGTATTCGCGCAACTGCTCCATCAGGCGTTTCCGACGATGCAGCTGACGGGCAAACAGTTCCGGATATCCTCCAGGCAGATACACGATGTCCGCCTCGGGAAGTTCACTGCCATATACCGGACTGAAACGTGTGATGTCTCCTTTCGTCTTGTTTATGCTCTGGCAATATGCAAAAGGAAAAGCTGGGTCAGAAGCCAAGGCAATTCGCTGTTTACGCTTGTCGGTCCATATATCCGTTTCTGTCTCGGAAATGTAAGGAAGTGAATAGGTACAAGGGAAAATACGGGTGGAAAGGTTCAGCAATTTGTCAATGTCTACATGCTGTGCCAGTTGTTCCGCCACTTGATTGAGAAGTTGGTCAAGACTCTTCCTTGCAGGAAGTGTCAGTGCCTGATGACGAGGTGGAAGGCCTGCTTCCTCCAGATAAGGGAGATAGCCTAAGCATTCCACCCCGGCCTCGGCACAGGTTTCGCGCAGGAAACCATATTGCGCAGCCGAAGTGACCTGATTGAAAATCACTCCGGCTATTTTCAGTTCTGTATTGAAGTGTTTGAAGCCATACAGCATGGCAGCGGTGGAATAGCCCACATTGCGTGCACTCACCACCATTACCACAGGAATTTTCATCAGTCGGGCCATTTCGGCGCTACTTCCCTGCGTTTTCCGGAATCCGTCGAACAAACCTGCCCGTCCTTCTACCACGCACACGTCGGCCTTCTCTCCATAACGGTTGTAGACGGTTTGCAGGTGACTGCGTGAACCCATCCAGGTGTCCAGACTTACCGGTTCACGGTCGGCAGCCAGCGCATGATAGCGAAGGTCTGCCAGTTCGGGTCCGCATTTGAAAGACTGCACACGCAGGTTACGTTGACGCAACGCACGCATCAGTCCCAAGGCAACGAGGGTCTGCCCGCTTCCGGGCATCATGGCTCCGACAAGAAACTGTGGCTTCATCTGCTTATGACAATCCTTCTATTTCTCCGTTCACAATGTCAATGTGCAATGCCTGCGGTTCTTTCGGCAATCCCGGCATACGCATCATTTCTCCAGCCACTACTACCAGCATTTCTGCACCCGCATTGATTACGATATCGCGCACGGCAAAATTGAAGCCGGAAGCCACCCCATAGAGTTTCGGGTCGGTAGAGAATGAATACTGTGTCTTGGCAATGCAGACAGGGAAGTTGGTGTATCCCAGATCTTTTATCATCTGAATCTTCTTGCGGGCAGCAGGACCGAACAAAACTTGTTTGGCACCATACAATTCGCAGGCAATCTTGGTGACTTTCTCTTCCACTGAGTCAGTTTCGTCGTAAGTGAAGGTCAACGGCTGTGACGGATTGTTTTCGATGGTGTTTACTACTAAGTTAGCCAGTTCGATGGCACCGTCTCCGCCTTCCATAAACGCGTTGTTGATGGCAAAGCCTACGCCCATTTCTTCACAGTGCTGACGTACGAAGTCAAGTTCCTCATCGGTATCGTTAGCATAACGGTTGAAAGCGACTACCACGGTCTGTCCAAATGACTGGAGGTTTTCGATGTGCTTGTCGAGGTTCTTTACACCTTCCTTCAAACCGTCCATGTTCGGTTCCTTGATTTTATCTACATCTACCCCACCGTGCATCTTCAATCCCTGGGCTGTAGCCACGATGATGGTCAGTTTCGGCTGAAGTCCGGCTTTGCGGCATTTGATGTTGTAGAACTTCTCTGCACCCAAGTCGGCACCGAATCCGGCTTCTGTTACGACATAGTCACCGAAAGTCATCGCCAGTTTGGTAGCCAGTACCGAGTTACATCCGTGTGCGATGTTGGCAAACGGACCACCGTGTACGAAGGCCGGTGTATGTTCCGTAGTCTGTACCAGGTTAGGCGACAAGGCATCTTTCAGCAATACCGTAATCGCTCCAGCTACTCCTAAGTCTTTCACTGTGAAAGGCTTGTTGTCGATGGTGAATCCTAACAGAATGTTTTCGATGCGGCGACGCAAATCGTCTTCATCTCTTGCCAAACAGAGGATAGCCATGATTTCCGATGCCGGTGTGATGTCGAATCCCGATTCACGGGTGATACCGTTGGTCTTTCCTCCCAGTCCGGTAACGATGTAACGTAAGCCACGGTCGTTCACGTCGAGTACACGGTTCCAAAGTACTTCTTTCATGGCAAAGCCATTGTCCTTGTTCTGGTACATATAGTTATCGAGCAAGGCCGTAATCATGTTGTGGGCCGAAGTGATGGCGTGGAAGTCACCTGTAAAGTGCAGGTTGATTTTGTCCATCGGAAGCACCTGTGCATAGCCACCTCCGGCAGCTCCACCCTTCATACCGAAGCAAGGACCAAGTGATGGTTCGCGCAAGGCACAGAAGGCTTTCTTTCCGATTTTGTTCAGTCCCAGCGCCAGACCGATAGATACGGTAGTCTTTCCGATACCGGCTTTGGTCGGTGTGATGGCCGTTACCAGAATCAGGTTACTCTTTTTCACCTTTTCTTCATCGATCAATGTTTCGGGAACTTTAGCAATGTAGCGTCCGTAGTTAGAGATTTCTTCTACGGGAATACCATACTCGCGGGCAATCTGCTTGATTTTTGTCAGCTCGATACTGCGAGCTATTTCAATATCTGATTTCATAGGTTCAATTTTTTTATTGATGTGCAAAGATACAAAGAAATTCCGTAACTTTGTCGTACTACATGTAAACCCTATAATTTATAATAGATATGAATAACTTCGCTTTTTACAGTCCTACCGAATTCGTATTCGGAAAAGGAACAGAGAGCCAGACTGCTGAGCTGGTGAAGAAATATAAAGGTACGAAAGTGATGATTGTATATGGAGGAGGTTCCGTAGTGCGCAGCGGACTACTCGATAAAGTAAAAAAATACCTCGATGAAGCAGGTATTGCTCATGTGGAACTGGGAGGTATCCAGCCTAATCCTACTGACCCGAAGGTGTACGAAGGTATCGAGCTGGGATGTCGTGAAGGAATCGACTTTCTGCTTCCGGTGGGAGGTGGTTCGGTCATTGATACAGCTAAAGCCATTGCACTGGGTATCCCTTACGAAGGTGATTTCTGGGATTTCTATATAAATAAGGTAGTACCTGAAAAAGCCATTCCACTGGGTGTCGTCCTGACTATTCCTGCCGCAGGAAGTGAAGGTTCCGGTAATACAGTCATCACGAAACTGGACGGACTGAAGAAACTGAGTGTCCGCACGCATGGATTGTTGCGTCCTACGTTTGCTGTTATGAATCCGGAACTGACCTATACCCTCCCAGCCTGGCAGACAGCTTGCGGGGTGACCGACATGATGGCACACATTATGGAACGTTATTTCACCAATACAGAAGATCAGGAAGTGCCCGACCGTATGTGTGAGGGAACACTCAAGGCCATTATCACGGAAGCCCTTC
>OOBK01001535.1_pt1 | contig 12089 bp, 10 predicted proteins | sample 1671541 | NCBI WGS metagenome assembly OOBK01 (sample SAMN06348167, study PRJEB24527) | human gut metagenome | biome: human gut; feature: ankylosing spondylitis patient; material: feces | host: Homo sapiens | place: China | collected 2015-10 | reverse complement strand
GTCGAAATCGCTGGCACTTTTCTGGTTCTCTTTTGGTGTCAAAAGAGAACATCCCCGGCTACCACCTGCTACCCCTGCGGAGGGCATTCCAAATCATCCCACACAGTCAAAAGGCCGCTGCACGGTGAAGTGCAGCGGCCTTTGGTTTTCCACATTTTTACTTGGCGGTGTTGATAAAGCTGCGGTTATCCCACAGGTACTTGATGCCGGAGATGGCGGTCACAGCGGCCACCAGCCAGCACAGGGCGATGGAGACCACCACCACGATGGAAACACTGTCCACCGTACCGCGGTAGCTCAGTGCCGTGCCAAAGAAGTAGAAGATGATGCTCAGCATCTGCAGCACGGTCTTTACCTTGCCCCACATATTGGCGGCGATGACCTTGCCGTCCTTGGCACCGGCGGCCACCATGCGCAGGCCGGACACCGCAAACTCGCGGGCCAGAATGATGCACAGCACCACGGGGCTGCACACGCCGTCCCGCAGCATGTAGATAAAGGCCACGGTGGTCAGCAGCTTGTCGGCCAGCGGGTCGGCAAACTTGCCGAAATCGGTGACCATGTGCCACTTGCGTGCCAGATGGCCGTCCAGATAGTCGGTAAAGCTGGCAGCAGCGAACACGATGCCGGCCAGCAGGTAGAAGGTGGCGTTAAAATTGCCATCCACGATGCTGTCCAGACTGGTCAGGGACACAAAGATCATGAACACCGGCACCAGAATAATACGGGTCAGGGTAAGTTTATTGGGCAGATTCATAGGTTTTATCCTCCAATTCGTTATTTTACGACTGTACCATACAGATCGTAAAGGTCGCTGTCCTCTACCAGCACATCATAGAACTGGCCGGGGTACAGCGGTTCCTCGCTGGAAACGCAGACGCAGCCGTCCACTTCCGGCGCATCGCCGGTGGTGCGGCAGAGGTACAGACCGTTTTCCTCGTCGATGCCGTCACACAGAACGTGCACGGTCTGGCCCACCTTTTCGGCCTGCTTCTGCGCCATGATGCCGGTCTGGATCTGCATTACCAGCTCGGCGCGCTTGTCCTTGACTTCCTGCTCGATCTGACCGTCCATCTTGGCTGCCACAGTGTTCTCCTCGGCGGAGTAGGCAAAGCAGCCCAGACGGTCGAACTGCACCTCCTTGACGAAGTTGCACAGATCCTCGAACTGCTCCTCGGTCTCGCCGGGGAAGCCCGCGATCAGGGTGGTGCGCAGGGTGATGCCGGGGATCTCGCGGCGCAGCTTGCCGATCACCTCCAGCAGCTCGGCGCGGTTGGAGCGGCGGTTCATATTCTTGAGGATGGTGTCATTGCAGTGCTGGATGGGCAGATCGAGATAGGGCACCACCTTCTCATTGCGCTTCATGGCGGCAATGAACTCATCCGTGATGCGCTCCGGGTAAGCGTACATAATGCGGATCCACTCGAGGCCCGGCACCTTGTTCAGCTTATCCAGCAGCTCGCAGATGCTGCCGGGCTTGCCCCAGTCCTCGCCGTAAGCGGTGGGGTCCTGCGCGACCACGATCAGCTCTTTCACGCCCTCACCGGCCAGCCAGCGGGCTTCGGCCACGCAGTCGGCCATATCGCGGCTGTGCAGCGGGCCGCGGATGCCGGGGATGGCGCAGTAGTGGCAGCGGTTGTTGCAGCCTTCAGCGATCTTTAAGTACGCATAGTGGGCAGGCGTGCCGATGACACGCTTGCCGCCCAGCGGAAAGTCCTTTTTGGCACCGTAGCTTTCCAGATGGTCCTCACCATGGAACAGGCGGTCCACGATGGTGTCGATGGCCTTGTTGGAGGCACAGCCCACCACCGCGTCCACCTCGGGGATCTCTTCCTCGATCTGGCTGCGGTAGCGCTCGGCAAGACAGCCGGTGACGATGACCTTCAGCTCCGGGTTCTGCTGCTTGTAGGAGCAGGCTTCCAGAATGTTTTCAATGGCTTCGGTCTTGGCGCTCTCGATGAAGCCGCAGGTGTTCACAAGGATCACATCTGCTTCGGCCAGATCGGCCACGGTCTCGTGGCCGGCAGACAGCAGGATGTGCACCATCACATCCAGATCGACCTGATTCTTGGGGCAGCCAAGGGAAATACACGCAATTTTCATAGGGGATGATACTCTCTTTCTCTTTTGAGGGGTGCTTTTTATTCTTCTTCCGCTCTTTTTATCGCTTCTTTTATGACCGAATACGCAAAGCCGCGGCGCTGCAGGGCGGCCACCACAAGGTCGCGGCGGCCATCGGCCAGCTTTTTCATGTAGCGGCTGCGCACCAGAGCGGCGGCAGCTTCCAGCTCCGGGCTTTCGCCGTCTACGTCCGGGGCATAGACGCTTTCCAGCGCCTGCTCGATCTGCGCGCCGGAAAGGCCCTTCTGCCGCAGGTTCTGGGCCGCCGCACGGCGGCTCTTGCGGGCGGCAAGCAGGCTGTGTGCCCGGGCTTCGGCATAGCGGTCATCGTTTACGTAATCCAGCTCCACCATCTCAGCCACAGCAGCCGCTGCAGTCTGCTCGGTAAAGCCATAGCACAGCCGTTCATACAGCTGTGCCGAGGACATCTCGCGCGAGGCCAGCGCATCCAGTGCGCGGGCGCGGGCCTTGGCCGGGTCGGCGCACTTTTCTTCTTCCTGCTTCGGGCGGCGGCGTTTATAAAAGGACATTTAGTCCTCCACCATGATATCCAGTTCGCTCTCGCTGCTGCGGGCAGGAGCCTTGACCACCGGCTCCTTGGCATCTGCAGCCTTGGCGGGTTCCTCGGCCTTGGCCGCAGCGCCCTTGCCTGCCGGGCGGCGGGATGCGTACAGCTTATCGGCATTGGCGCGGATCTGGCCCTCGATGTCGTTTGCGATCTCGGGATTGTCCTTCAGGAACTGCTTTGCGTTGTCACGGCCCTGACCCAGACGGATATCGCCATAGTTGAACCATGCGCCGCTCTTCTGCACGATGCCCAGCTTCACGCCCACATCAATGAGTTCGCTCATCTTGGAAATGCCCTCGCCGAACATGATATCGAACTCTGCCTCACGGAACGGAGGGGCCACCTTGTTCTTGACGATCTTGGCGCGGGTGTGGTTGCCGATGAACTGGCCGGAAGAGTCCTTCAGGCCCTCCACGCGGCGGATGTCGATGCGCACCGAGGCGTAATATTTCAGGGCGCGGCCGCCGGTGGTGACCTCCGGGTTGCCGTACATCACGCCCACTTTTTCACGCAGCTGGTTGATGAAGACGCAGACCGTGTTGGTCTTGCCGATGACCGAAGTCAGCTTGCGCATGGCCTGACTCATCAGGCGGGCCTGCAGGCCCACATGGCTGTCGCCCATTTCGCCCTCGATCTCAGCCCTCGGCACCATGGCGGCAACCGAGTCCACCACGATGGCATCGATGGCACCGGAGCGCACCAGTGCTTCGCAGATTTCCATGGCCTGCTCGCCGGTGTCCGGCTGGCTGACCAGCAGATTGTTGATGTCCACGCCCAGCGCTTCGGCATAGGTGGGGTCCAGTGCGTGCTCCACGTCAATGAAGGCCACTTCACCGCCCTGCTTCTGGGCTTCGGCCAGGATGTGCAGAGCCAGCGTGGTCTTACCACTGGATTCCGGGCCGTACACCTCAATGATGCGGCCGCGGGGCACACCGCCCACGCCCAGAGCCAGATCCAGACCCAGACTGCCGGTGGAAATGGCATCCACCTGCATGGAGGCGTTATCACCCAGCTTCATCACGGCACCCTTGCCGAACTGCTTTTCGATCTGGGCCAGCGCAGTGGCCAGCGCATCCTTTTTGGCCTCCGGCTCGGTCTTTTTGGTCGCCGGGGCAACGGTGTTGTTGTTCTGATTTTTTGCCATAGCGTGCTGCTCCTTTTCTTCCTGCTGCCCGCCGTGCGCGGGCTGTCCGTATACTTTCCAGTATAGTATACCACAAAATCAAAATATTACAACAAGAAGTTGTTTCTATTTTCACTTTTATTTTTCGGGTCTGTGGGCGATCATGCACCGGTCATTGCCGCCAAAATCCTTGCGGCACTCAATGTCTGCCCAGCCGTTTGCAGCCAGCAGTGCCGCCACAGCCTGCCGCTGCTGCCAGCCGATCTCCAGCACCAACGCTCCGCCGGGCCGCAGTGCATTCTGGTAATGCTCTGCAAGGGCACGGTAAAACACAAGGCCGTCCTTTCCTGCTTCCAGCGCCATGGCCGGTTCCTGTGCCACCTCCGGCTGCAGGTGCCGCATTTCCTCGGCGGTGAGGTAGGGCGGGTTGGATACGATCAGATCAAGCTGCCCTTCCGGCAGGCCCTGCCAGTAGGTGAACAGGTCGCCCTCCACCGGTTGCACCGCATAAGCTGGCTTTGCCTTTGCGCGCAGAGCGTTCAGCGCCGGCCCCCAGTCAAAGGCCGGGGCATCTGCCTGCTCAAACGCGGTAGGCTCCAGCAAGTCCTCCGTCTGCCCGCCCTGCCCTTTCAGGGCGCAGCGGCAGTTCTTTTCCAGATAAACAAAGGCCTCCGGGCTTTTTTCCACGCAGGTCACCTGCGCCGCCGGGCAGAAGCGCTTGACGCCCAGCCCCAAACAGCCGGTCCCCGCGCAGAGATCCAGCACCCGGGGTGCTGCAATGCCCGTCAGGGTATTGGCAGCCGCTTCCGCTACCACCTCAGTGTCTGCCCGGGGGCAGAGCACACCGGGGCCAACGGCAAGGTCAAAATCCAGAAAGCTCCAGATCCCGCACAGGTATTGCAGCGGTTCCCGCTGCTCACGGCGCGTGCAGAGGGCTTCCAGCTTTTCCGCTTCCTCTGTGGTCAGCACCCGGTCGGAAAGGCGGGCATCCCGCCCGGCTGCCACGCGGAACAGCTCCCGTGCATCGTAATCGGCATCCGGACACCCTGCAGCGGAAAGCCGGGCTTCCACGGCCCGCACCGCTTCGCGCGGGGTCAAACCAGCAATTACCATCTGCCATCCTCCGGGTCCTCGGGCAGCACAGGGGTCACAGCGGTAATGGCCACCTCGATCATGCTGTCGTCCGGTTCAAACACGGTCAGGTGCTGCACCCAGATACCGGGCTGGCGGATGATACGGGTGGCAATGTTATCGGACCGGCCGCACCACTTGAGCAGCTCATAGCTGATGCCCATGACCAGCGGCAGAAGCAGCAGCTTAAACAGCACCCGCAGGCCGATGCTGCCCCACGGCAGCACGCTGTAGAGGAACACGCTGACGATGACCACCAGAATGAGGAAGCTGGTGCCGCAGCGCGGATGGAACCGAGTGTACTTGCGCACATTCTCCACGGTCAGCTCATCACCGGCCTCATAGCAGGCAATGGTCTTGTGCTCAGCACCGTGGTACTCAAACACGCGGTGGATCTCCTTCATCTTGGAGATGGCCACCATATAGGTGAGGAAGATGCCAACTTTCAGCACCGCTTCCAGCACCACCTTGGCCCAGCGGCCCAATGTTACAAAGTGGTTCACGCCGCCCACGATGAGGGTGGGCAGCACGGTGAACAGCAAAATCGCCAGCAGGCCGCCCAGTACGGCGGCACAGGCCAGCAGTGCGTCCTCTGCCTTTTTGCCCAAGTGGTCGCCCACCCATTTTTCAAAGGCAGTCTCTTCCTCTTCGGGGTCGTAGTCGTCACCCATGCTCACCTGAGCCGAGTACATCATGTAGCGGTAGCCCACGATCAGGCTTTCGATCATGGAGATGGCACCGCGCACCAGCGGGATCTTTGTCCAGATGCCGTGGTTCTTCACAGGGTCGATCTTGGTCTCAATGGTGCCGTCCGGCTTGCGCACGGCGCAGCAGATGAGCTTCGGGCCGCGCATCATGATGCCTTCCATCAGCGCCTGCCCGCCGACGCTGGTCTTGAAACGTTCCTTTTTGGGTTGATTCATTGGGTTCTCCTATCGGATCATATTTTTCTCGACCATTTTACCACAGAATTGTGACAAAATCTTCACGCCTTATGGTACAGCGGCAAGCCCAGTGTGACCACTGTGCCGCGGCCCAGCGTGCTCTTGATGTCCATGGTGCCGTCCAGTGCAGTCATGATGGAATCCACCAGCGCAAGGCCGATGCCGCTGCCCCGCACCGAATTGCTGCCCTTGTAGAACTTGGTCTTGACATTCTCAAGGTCTTCCGGCGGGATGCCGCGGCCCTGATCGATGATCTCCGCAAAAGCCTTGTATTCGCCCGCCCACAGCTTGACCGTGATGCGCCCGCCGGGGGCCGAGTACTTGATGGCGTTGTCCATGATGTTGATGAACACCTGCCGCAGACGGTCCGGGTCGGCATAGACCGGGATCATCTCCTCCGGCTCGGTGTAGCTGAGCACAAGGCCCTCGCGCTGGATGCGTGCTTCACAGAACAGCACCGCATCGGTCAGCTCTGCCACAAGGTCCAGCGGGCGGCAGTCCATACGGATACGGCCGTTCTGCAGGCGGCTGAAATCCAGCAGCTCCTCCACCATGTTGTACAGGCGGCCCGTCTCATTGTTGATGATCTCAAGGCCCTTGCGGTAGTTCTCGTCTGCCGGGTCGTCCAGTGTGCGCAGGGTCTCCACCCAGCCCCGGATGGAGGTGAGCGGCGTGCGCAGCTCGTGAGAGACGGAACTGATGAACTCGTTCTTCATCTTCTCGGTCTCTTCCAGCCCTTCGGCCATCTGGTTGATGGTGCCGCGCAGGCGGTCCACCTCGTCGTGCTCGTTGCCGGTGACCGGCAGGCGCACATCCAGCTCACCCCGGGCGATGCTGGCTGCGGTGCGCTCCACCTGTCCCAGCGGCACCACGATGCTGCGGATGAAGTACAGGCCGGACATCACGGTGAAAGCAAGGATCACCGCCGCGATCACAACACTTACCGCGAGGGCGTTCTTGATCTGCGCTCCCACAAGGGTCAGGCTGGTGACAAGACGCATCGCCGCCACATCCTCGGCGGCATAGGGCACCAGATAGCAGGCCGCCATCACCAGCTCGCCGGACTGGGTGCGGTAGACCGCCACACCAAGGCCATCAGAAGCCTCCTGCGCCTGCTCAAAGTCGATGCCGGTCACAATGCCGTCCGCATTTGTGCCGCTGGAGGACGCAATGACCCCGCCATAGCTGTCCAGCAGCATGAACTCGTATTTGTCCTTATCGGCAAACTGCTCCACCATGCGGCGCAGGGCCACACTGCGGGTAGCCGCCGTGCTCTGCACCGTATCGCCGGTGTACATTTTCAGCTGGCCGGACACCGAAGAGAACCGCCGGTACATGGTCTGCTGCACGCTGTTATAATAGCTGCGTGTGTAGTTGTACAGGAACATGGTTTCGGCCAGCAGCACCAGCAGCACGGTGATGAGCAGGTTGCCCCGCAGCCACCGGCGGGTGATCCCGCTTCTCATTCTTCCCATCTGTAACCGTAGCCCCACACAGTAAGGATATGGGTGGGATGGCTGGGTTCATCCTCCACCTTCATGCGCAGACGGCGGATGTTCACATCCACGATCTTCACGTCACCAAAATAGTTCTCGCCCCAGACACCCTTCAAGATCTTCTCGCGCACCAGCGCAATGCCGGGGTTGCGGAAGAACAGCTCCATGATCTGGAATTCCACCTGCGTCAGCTCAATAGGCTGGCCTGCCTTGAGCAGCACGCGGCGGTTTTCGTCCAGCACAAATTCGCCGCTGGTGAGCATCCCCAGCGGGTTTTCCTTTTCTTTTTCGTCCCCGCCTGCAGTACGGCCAACGCGGCGGCACAGCGCTTTCACACGGGCCAGCAGTTCGCTTACGCTGAAAGGCTTGGTCATATAGTCATCGGCACCAATAGAAAGGCCGCGGATCTTGTCCTGCTCCTGTCCCTTGGCGCTGAGGATGATAATGCCGATCTTCTGATCGGTGCGGCGGATGGTCTCGCACAGGGAGAAGCCGTTCATGCCCGGCAGCATCACATCCAGAATGGCCGCATCGCAGCCCGGCTTCTTCTCCAGCAGCGGCAGAGCCGCCTCGGCGCTTTCGGCCTCCACAGCCTCCATGCCCGCAAGGCGCAGGTTCAGCGCGATCATCTCGCGGATGTTGGCTTCATCTTCAACGACAAGCACTCGTACCATGAACTGTTCCTCCGTTCTTTAGTTGAGCAGATACAGCGCCTTGGACAGGCGGTAATTTTTATCACGGATCTCCACATCCGGGGCAAGCTTCGCCTGCATCTGGCGGGATGCCACGATGCCAAGGCGGGTCCAGCCCTTCAGGCTGGAGGTGGTGCGCACCAGACGCAGGGTCATTACCAGCTGGTCTTCGTCCACCGTGCGCAGCTCCACTGCACCATCATATTGTTCGCTGTCGGTCAGTTTGAGGTTGCCCTCCCACTCCATGGGCAGCTCGATATAGCAGTTGGTCTCTTCGTCCAGCAGCCCGAAGCTTTTTTCCGGGTGCGGGCTGGTATAGTCCATCCACACGATAAAATCCATGCGGCGGCTCTGGCTCATGTTCAGCAGGCCCGCTTCGTCCGGCTGGGTGGGGATCTCCACGATGCCGTCGCCGTCCAGATCCTGACTGACCAGACTGGGCACATTGCGCAGGGATGCGGTGTAAAGCTTTTCGGTGCTGATCTGGTCGGCAGGCACCATCTGCTGCGTGTCCTCGTCAAAGCGCAGCAGCACGCTGGCCAGATTGTTGCCGGAAATGCCGGTCCAGCCATCCAGCACCAGATAATGCCTGCCGTCCGCACCCACACCCGCCGCCACCGAGGCGCAGCCGGCGAACCGATTGGCGGAAAGGCCCATAACAGCCACCTGCTGGAAGCTGCCCTCTTTATCCACGGTCAGCAGTTCGATCTGCACGCCGCCGTCCTCCAGCGTAGACATCAGGATCAGATCCTGATTGCCGCCGCCGGTGATATCCTCCACCAGATACTGCTGGTACTGCTGCTCCAGGATCGTGGAGAGCACGCCGTCGGTGTAGGAATACACAGCCAGATAATGGTCGCCCTGTGCCGCTGTATAACCCACCACCAGTTGGGTGGCATCGCCGGGCTGCAGCTGGGCCAGCCCCACCGACTCTACCGTGTCCGCAAGGCCCTCTACGTTCTGGCGCACATGCCAGATGTCGGCATCATCCTTCTGCAGGATGGCAATGCACACGTTGGAGCTTTGGGCGGTGGTGTAAAGCACGGCGGCATCCTGCCTGCCGTCACCGTCCAGATCCTGCAGCAGGAAAGGCGAAAGCAGGTCGCCCTGCATGGGATATTTGAGCTGTGCGCTCTCCCCCAGCCAGTCGTTCAGGGCAGTCTGCACATCGCCGTAATCGCCGGAAAGCTTGGGCGCACGCAGAAGCTCTTCCACCTGCACCTGTTCACCGGGCATGCTGCAGCCTGCCAGAAGCAGGCACAGCAGCACGCAAGCCAACCACCGGCCAAAATGATTCGGATATTTCAACCGCTGCGCCTCCTCTGTGTGGAAAACTTGTCCGGCCAAAGGCCGAAAACATGCTATTGTCAGTATACCACGGGCCGGGCGCAATTCCAACACCCGAAAACGAGAAAAGGGGCTGCTGCACCACATTTGGTGCAGCAGCCCTTTTGGGGTCCTGATTTTTATTCTTCGGTCTTGTCAAACAAGCCTTTTTCTTTTGCGGCGTTCCAGGTCAGGCAGACCCGCAGCTTGCTGACGGGGAAGGCCGGGTGGAATTTATTGTTGTCCGCATCGTCCTTCATCAGATCCTGCTCCACTGCCCAGCGGGCGGCCTTTTGTGCGTCGGTATCGCCCTCGTCGATGTCGCTGTAGAGGGCGGTGCTTACAGGCTCAGGCTTCCCGGCGTGCTCCCACAGCAGCTCGGCCAGCTCGATACGGTTGGAAGGCATGGGGATGCCGGGCATATTGATGACGCGGTAGATGCCGGTGCCGGCTTCATAGATAATAGCACCTGCGGCAGCACCGATCACCACAGCAGAGATCGCGCCCTGAATGTTGCCGGTATCGCTGGGTCCAACCGGGTCGGGGCCATCCGGGCCAATGGGGTCATCCGCAAAGTTTGCCGTCACTTCCACATTCTTACTCGGCATCGTAAAGGTCGCCTTGGTGGGGTCGTTCTCGTCCGGGGTCTTCAGGAAGGTGTCTGCTTTCTGTTCCTCATCGCCTACCTTCACCGTCCAGCCGATGAAGTGCTGTCCCTCCGGCGCAATGGCTGTCAGGTGCACGGTTTCACCCACCGGCACAGCGCTGCCGCTCGGTACGGGCGTATCGCTGCCGTCAATGTTCGCCGTCACATGGTCGCCGACCCTCAGAGTGGGGTTCAGAGTGGGGTTGCTCGCAAAGTTTGCCTTTATTTCCACGTTCTCAGCCGGCATGACAAAGCTCACTTTGGTGGGGTCGTCCGCGTCCGGTTTCAGGAAGGTGTCCGTGTCTTGCTCAACACCATTCACCTTCACCGTCCAGCCGGTAAAGCGCTCGTTGGCTTTCAGCGCCCTGCGCGTTGCTGTTACAGTATCGCCCATAGGAGCTTCGGGCTTATCCACAGTGCAGTCTACAGCCGTGATATTATACGGAATATTGCTATAATACGGTTCCGCCTTAACATCATAGGCGGGCATGGTCAGGGTCGCAGTGGTTTCGGTGCCATTCTTCAACAGATTGGCAAGTTCTGTTTCGTCGATAATTTCGGTCTCGGTGCCGTTTTCTACTTTATACAGCTTCCAGCCGTGGAAGGTCTTGCCTTCGGGGGTATCTCCAGCGGTCAGGGTCACTTTGGTGCCTGCGGCCACGGGGGCGGCCAGCACTTCGTTTTCAAGTTCTACGGTAGCGTTCTCGGCCGTCACGGTATACAGCGGACGCACATAGCCGCAGGTGTTGCAGTCAATGTCCTTTGCGTTGGTGTAAATGTGGGGGCCTTCGGCCTCCTGGTCTGCCGTCAGGCCCGGGCAGTTTGCAGTAGTGCACTCCCTCCAGTGTTTGGTACCGTCATGGTTCCACTTGTAATTATGCCAATGCACATCCAGCGTAACAGAAAACTCAAACCCATCATCATCGACTTCGTAATCATAAGTAACTGTAGTGCTGTTCGCTTTCAAAATCCATGTTGCCGGGTCAACCGTACCGCCTTTCCAGCTGCCGGTGGTAACGCCATCTAACTCAAATTTCCCCGGCAGCTGATGCAGATCATATGTCCGATCGTCGTTCGCCAGAATTTGGTAGCGTTGGAAACCAACCTGCAAATCCCTGATTTTGGGGTTGTTTCTCAAATCCAGCGATGTCAGGCAATTATTATTGCACCGCAACCACCACAAGCTTTTATTTTCCCTTAAATCCAGAACTGTCAACTTGTTTTTGTTGCAATTCAAGCTTTCAAGTTTTGTGTTTTTGTTCAAATTTAATGACGTCAAACTGTTGTTATAGCATATCAACCGCTTCAGTTCCGGGTTTTCACTCACGTCCAGTTCCGTTAAATTATTGTCACTGCAGAATAGGTCGGTCAACTTCGAAAAGTATTTGAGTCCCTGCAGGCTTGTGCATCCGCTATTGCTTATCCTAATTTCCTTAACGGCATTTCTTTCCGTTTGGTTCAGCGCACCATCTTTATCTTTGTCAAAATTATCTGCTACATATTGTCTAAATGCTCCATCCGGGAAGTTTGTCGCATCAATAGCAACAGCGTCTTCCTCCGCCTGCGTGCTCACGCTGCTTTCTGCGCTGGCCGCAGCCGGCTGTGCCGCAAACGCACTCACCGGCAGGGTGGAAGCCATCATGCACACCGCAAGTGCTGCACTGAGAAGTCTCGTACTCTTTTTTCTCATGTTCTCTTCCCCTTTTCGTTTGTTATTTTGCAGGCACCCACCCCAAAAGGCACCGTCTGCCCTTCAAGTTTACCCCCCCATACAACATATCAAGAGGCATTTTGGCCGAAAATAGGTTCGAGTTTTTAGTGGAATTGTTGAAATGTTTGCAGTTTGGCCCGCTATTCCCGGGAGCATTCAGAAGCAATGAAAATGCCACGCAAAAAAAGCCCTCTCCCATTGCTGGGAAAGGGCTTTTGAACACTGTATCAAACAGTCAGAGCAGATCAGACGAGCTCCAGAACTGCCATCTCAGCTGCGTCGCCGCGGCGAGCGCCGATCTTGATGATGCGGGTGTAGCCGCCGTTGCGGT
>OOBK01001529.1_pt1 | contig 12157 bp, 8 predicted proteins | sample 1671541 | NCBI WGS metagenome assembly OOBK01 (sample SAMN06348167, study PRJEB24527) | human gut metagenome | biome: human gut; feature: ankylosing spondylitis patient; material: feces | host: Homo sapiens | place: China | collected 2015-10 | reverse complement strand
AGAGCTGGGCCGGGTAGGCGTTGGCCTTATCGGGCAGGCCCACCATTTCCAGCAGTTCCTTGGCGCGCTTTTCGGCTTCCTCTTTCTTCACACCTGCCAGCTCCATGGGGAAGCAGATGTTCTTCAGGCAGCTGCGCTGCATCAGCAGGTTGAACTGCTGGAAGATCATCGTGATCTCCCGGCGGCGCTGGCGCAGCTGGGCAGGCGTGAGCTTTTCCATCTCCACGCCGTCAATGACCACGCTGCCCTCGGTGGGGCGCTCCAGCAGGTTGATGCAGCGCACCAGCGTGGATTTGCCCGCGCCGGACATGCCGATGATGCCGTAAATCGAACCATCCGGGATGGTCAGGCTGATGTCCTTCAGCGCATTCACTGCGCCGTCCTTCATCTGGAAGGTCTTGGAAAGGTGTTTGATCTCGATCACAGAAATTGCTCCTTGCTGTTGAATAAACTCCTTCAGTCAAATCCTTACGGATTTGCCAGCTCCCTCATGGAGGGAGCCTGAAACAGAACGGTCAAGCAAAGGCCCCCTCCCCGAGGGGGCTGTCACCGCAAGGTGACTGGGGGAGTTCGCTTAACCCTCGATCGGGCTCAGGTCACTCTGCTTGCCGCCGTAGATGCCCATGGGCTCAACGTGGATACCGGCAACGGAGACCAGGTGGGTGCCCTTCTCCTCATTGAAGTTGTCCAGGTAGGGCTGATGCTGGAAGTAGTTGGTGTCGCACTGGCCATCCTCAACGATGGTGTTGGGGATCACATAGTCATCGTACTCCTGGATGTCCAGCGTAATGCCCTTGTCGGCCAGGATCTGCTTGCAGACCTCCAGGATCTCGCAGTGGGGGGCGGGGGTGGCAGCGCAGCTGACAGTCTCGCCGTTCAGTGCGTCATAATCGATGGAAGGATCATAGCCGTCGGTGGGATTCTCCACAACAGAGACCACAGCGCCGCCGTAGCTCTCGGTCATAAAGTCCTTGACCTGCTGGCTCTGCAGGGCAGCGACCAGAGCCTTGATCTTGGGCTCCTCCTCATTGCCTTCCTTGCAGACCAGAACGTTGACGTAGGCAGAGGTGCCATCCTCCATGGCCAGAGCGTCGGTCATGGGGTCCAGACCGGCGGAGATGGCGTAGTTGGAGTTGATGACAGCATAGTCCTCATCCTGCAGGACGTTGGGGACCTGAGCAGCCTCGACCTCATCGACGGTGACGTTCAGGGGGTTCTCCTCGATGTCATTCTTGGTGGCGGTCAGGCCGGCGTCAGCCTTCAGTTTGAAGAAGCCGTTCTTCTCCAGCAGGGTCAGAGCGCGGGCCTCGTTGGTGGTGTCGTTGGGAACAGCTACCTTGAGCTTGGCAGCGGTGGAGGCAGCCTCAGAGGATGCAGCGCCGGAAGCGGCGGAGCTTGCGGTGGAGGAAGAGCCGCCGCAGGCGGTCAGGGCAGCGGCAGCAGCGGCCACGCCGGAAACTTTCAGAAAATTACGACGAGTGATCTTAGACATTTTGTTTTCCCTCTCTACTTTTACAAAAATGTTTTTGTGCGGTGCGGCACAATCCGCACCCTTTGCACCGGAAGCAAAATAAAAAACGCTTCCGTCCTCAGCGGGCATACACCCACAAGGACGAAAGCGTAAAACTTCCGTGGTACCACCTTGGTTTACTGTCCCCTCACAGAGACAGCCTCACTGCTGCGGCGTTTTGCAACGCGACAACCGGACGCTGTAACGGGCGCTCCCGTCGCAGGCTTAGCACTCTTGCACTTCGCCCCCGCGGCTCCGAGACCATTTTCAGTTCCCTGTTTCCTGCCCTTTTCCACCGCCCGGGCTCTCTGGAAGGATCAATGCGAAAACCTACTCTTCTCTTCACAGCCATTTTTGTGATATTGCATACATAATACCCCACTCTTCCGGGTTTGTCAACCCTTTCAACGAAGTTTTTCAGTAGGGAATTGCCTGCTTACTGCTGGCCGACATCCTGCTCCGTGCTGTACAGCACCATCAGGTGGTTTGCGCTGGCTTCCAGCTGGGATTTTGCCTGACGGAGGTTCGCCTCCTCGGTCTCGTTCATCTTTTCAGGCTTATCCTTGCGCAGGCAGCGGCGCAGACTGGCAAGGTCGTTCTTGACTCGGTTCTTCTCGTCCTTGTCCAGCTCCTTTTTGCACTTGGAGAGGGCCTCATCCACCTTGTAAGCCAGCATCTCGGCCTGGTTGTGGAGCTCCAACCGCTCCCTGCGGCGGGTATCCTCCTCCTCGTAGGCGGCGGCATCGGCCATGGCGCGCTGGATCTCGTTCTCAGAAAGATTGGTGCTGCCGGTGATGGTGATGTTCTGCTCCCGGCCGGTGCCCAGATCCTTTGCAGACACCTTGACCACGCCGTTCACATCAATGTCGAAGGTGACCTCGATCTGGGGCTTGGAGGAGAAGCCGGAGCGGATGCCGGTGAGCTTGAATTTACCCAAGCTCTTGTTGTCGCGGGCAAAGTGACGCTCACCCTGCAGCACGTTGATCTCCACGCTGGTCTGCATGGGGCGGGCCGTGGTAAAGATCTGGCTCTTGCGGGTGGGGATCATACTGTTGCGGGTGATGAGAGGGGTGGCCACGCCGCCCAGCGTCTCAATGGACAGCGTCAGCGGGGTGACATCCATCAGCACAAGGCCCTGCGCGGCCGCGCCGGTGGCACCGGCCAGCTTTCCGCCGCCCTGCAGCAGGCCGCCCTGCACGGCGGCACCCATGGCCACGCATTCATCGGGATTCAGGGTGTGGCTGGGCTCACAGCCCAGCAGCTCCCGGACTTGCCGCTCCACAGCGGGCATCCGGGTGCTGCCGCCCACCAGCAGGACTTTGCCCAGCTGGCTGGCGGAAAGCCCGGCATCCCGCAGGGCGTTCTGCACCGGCTGAACGGTGCGGGCCAGCAGGTCACCGGTCATCATCTCAAACTGGGGACGACCCAGGCTCAGATCCAGATGGTGAGGGCCATCCTTGCCCACCGCGATAAACGGCAGGTTCAGCTGGGCGGAAAGCGCGCTGGAAAGCTCCTTCTTGGCCTTTTCCGCTTCCTCCTTCAGGCGGCCCATGGCGGCGGGGTCCTTGGTCAGATCGATGCGGTCAGATCTGCGGAACTCCGCCACAGCCCACTCAACGATGCGCTCGTCAAAGTCGTCGCCGCCCAGATGGGTGTCGCCGCCGGTGGCCAGCACCGTAAAGGTGCCGTCCTCGATCTCAATGATCGAAACATCAAAGGTGCCGCCGCCCAGATCATAGACCAGGATCTTCTGGGGGGCTTCGTTGTCCAGGCCATAGGCCACCGCGGCGGCGGTGGGCTCGTTGATGATGCGCAGAACATTCAGGCCCGCAATGCGGCCCGCGTCCTGAGTGGCCTTGCGCTGGCTGTCGTCAAAATAGGCAGGCACTGTGATGACCGCCTCGGTCACCGGCTCGCCCAGGTAGCTCTCGGCATCGCGGCGGATCTTGGTCAGGATCATGGCGCTGATCTCCTGCGGGGTCAAGTCCCTGCCATCGATATGAACCCGGTGATCAGAACCCATGTACCGCTTGATGCTGGACACCGTGCGGCCTGAGTTTGTGGCGATCTGGCGCTTTGCCGCGCCGCCCACCAGACGCTCGCCATCCTTGGTAAAGGCCACCACGCTGGGGGTGGTGCGCTCGCCTTCGGCGTTGGTGATGACCACAGGCTTGCCGCCCTCCACCACCGCCACGCAGGAGTTGGTGGTGCCAAGGTCAATTCCGATCACTTTGCTCATAGTGCTTGTCCTCTTTTCTTCGGCGCAGAATATTTCCTTGAATATCTTACCGGTTTCCTATGACGATTTCTTAGAACAAATGTAAAGAAACTGTGTTTCAGGCGTTTTTATCGTCGGCCAGCAGCTGATCGGTCAGCAGTTCAGCCTCCCGCAGCCAGTCGGCAGCATCCGTTTCGCCCTCGGCCTGCAGGATCCGAAAGCCCTGCACGGCTTCGGCCACCTGCAGCAGCGCCTTTTTGCGGGAGAGGTACTGGGTCTCGTACTGGGCAAGACGCAGGCAGACCTGCGGGGTGTAGGCGATGTCCGGCACCTCCCGGGCAGCGCTCTGGGCGCGGCGGTAGTATTGCAGGGTCTCCGCCATCTCCCCACCCGATGCGGCACAGTCATCCCCCAGGGCGATCATGGCCTGCACCTCCCCGGCCTGTGCGGCCTTTTTCCACATCCGCCGGGCCTGGGTCTTATTCTTCCGGGTACCCCGGCCATAATACAGGCAGTCTCCCAGAGCAGAAAGCGCCTCTGCGCTGCCCGCCTCGGCGGCGGCAGTGTAGCGGGCCGCCGCTTCCTGCCAATCCCCGGCCCGGGCGGCGGCGTGCCCGGCTTCCAGCTCTTGAGCGCCGGGGTTGTCGCTCCCCCGCTCCGATTTCAGCAGCCCGCTGAGCAGGGAGACATCCAGCGTGGCAGAGCTTGTCCACGGGTCCAGCACCACACCATCGATGCCGTCCGTTTCCAGCGCATACTCCATGGCGCTGCGCAGGCTGCGCTCCACCATGGGGCGGGTTGCGCTGGCCTTTTCCGCCTCGGCGTTCTTTACCGAAGTGAACAGCGGCAGATAGTGCCGCTCTTTCCGGGCGTGGAGCAGCCAGGGCGGCAGGCCCTCGGCCCGATCCTCCGGGATGGGCAGGTGTGCCCAGGGGGCGGCTCCGCTCTGGGGGTCCACCGCCGCATCCAGCGGCACCAGTACCTTGGTCTGCAATTCCAGCGCATAGTTCAGGGCGTTCATCAGGCTCCAGAAATGTTCCTCGCTCTGCTCCCGATACAGCCGCGCCACGGCCTCCTCCACAAACGGGCAGCCTGTGCCCACCGGCCCGTACTGCGGCGCAGTCCGCTTTTTTCCGCTGCCCACCGGCCGGAAGCGCCGACCGCCCATGTTGTATGCCATTTATCTCACCCTTCTTTTTCATCAATAGGATAAGTATAGCAGGAATCCGCAAATTTCACAATATTTTCCCGCAGGCAGCCGAACGCAGAAACAGCAGGCGGCTGCACATGGCCGTCTGCTGTTCGGTTCACTCTTCTGCCGGTTTTGCCGCATCGTCCAGATAGTCCTCGATGCTGCCGATGCTGTACCGGTTCTCGTTGGCTTCCACGCTCCGTGCACTGGCATCGTAACAGGCTTCCAGAATGGGCATCACTGGCTGCTGGCCCTCCGGGTCGGTCAGATGTCCGATGGCCCGGGCCTCATAGTAGTTGTCGATGATCTGGTTCACGATCCGTTTGCGGTCACGGAGCGGAGTCTGCAGGTTGGCCAGCAGCTCCTGCCGGATGCCGCAGCTGTTGCTGCCGTGGTCGCCGAACAGGATGTAATACTCCTGCTCGATCTCCAGCGGTGCAGCCTGATGCAGATAATAATCCGCCAGTGTCCTCCGCTTCTTTTCGGTGCTGAAGCCCTTGATATCCTCCATGCCGCGCGGAAAGAGTTCCGGATGCCGGATCCACATTTCATAGGGCCCCACCGGCAGGTGCAGAGTATCGAATACATCCAGATAATCCTCCAGCGCAATGCGGATCTCGCCCCGCTCCCATTTCTGAATGGTGCGCTTGTCCCGCCCCAGCATATCCGCAAGCTCCTGCTGGGATCTGCCCGCCACGTTCCGGGCAAAGGCAATGGCTTCCCCGATTCGGTTCCGGTAGTTGGTCATATTCTTTCCCTCCTGACACACACTTGTCCACCAGGCATTCCAACGTCTGGCGACATAAAATACTTTCCTCTGGATAAAAGGATAATGGTTTGTCCCGCCTTCTGTCAAGAGTTGCAAATTCAATCACTTCACGTCAAATTTTTGTTAAATGTGTCATTCAAGCCGGACAGCCGCCTTTTTTGCAGAGATTTCGCCGCTCTGTGGGGCAGCCGCTCCCTGTCTTAAACAACATTCGGGCCATTTTGTCCTTTTTCACCTGCCGGAGGCGGCCGGATGTGTCAGGTACATCACACCATGCAACGCAAAATATTTTTTGAAAAAAATTCCTCTTCGGCAAGTTTTTCCCAGCGCATCCGTTTCCATACACGCAAAAACCGCCCATAGCTGTCAAAAACAGCCATGGGCGGGTGCTTTTTCTTTATGCCAGTTTATTCAGCCTTACGGCAACGTAGGGGTCAGGGAGCTTGAGCTCGTCAGCAAGGTCGGCTTCAGATTCGTACTTCTCCGCCGCCATGCCCACCACAACGCTGCACACGTCAAAGCGTCCGGCAGGTGAAAGGGCCGTGACCTTGGCTTCTCCATCGGCAACGGCGGTCACCACGCCGTCCGCATCCACGGTAACGACACCCGGGTTGCTGCTGACCCATGTAATGGGCACACTGCCGCCGCCTTCCACCGCAACGGTGGCCGTCAGACGTTCCTGGGTGCCCACGGTGCGGAGCAGCAGGTCACTCTTGTTCAAGGTCACCTTGCCGATATCCGAAGTCACCGTGACGCTGCACCGCAGAGCCTGGCCGTTGGAGACCATTGCCGTGATGGTGGTGGTGCCCGCCGCCTGAGCCGTGACAAGGCCCTTGTCGCTGACTGTGGCAACCTCAGGGTTGCTGCTCATCCACTGGTAGACATAGAGGAAGGAGTGGTCGCTGTTGGTCAGCTGGAGCTGATGGGTGGGGTGCAGGTCATTGTACTGCAGCACAAGACTCAGGCTGGTGGTATCCAGCGTGGGCTTTTTTCTGGCTGCTTCTTCATTTTTGCGGGTCACGGTCACCTTGCAGGCGGCGCGTTCGCCGTGGTCGGAGATGGCGGTGATGATGGCAGTGCCTGCATTGCGGCCCGTCACCTTGCCGTCGCCATCCACCGTGGCAACATTGGAGTTGCTGCTCATCCAGACGATGAAGTAATAATCGCTCTGGCCGCTGGTGTACAGGTAGCCCTTGGGGCGGGGGTCATCATCGGTGATCTCCAGCTCCATCTCGGTCAGCTCCAGTTCCAGCCTGGAGCCGGTTCCTGTCAGGCCTGTCAGCACACCGGGCGCGGCCTGCGCGGGCAAAGGGGCAGCCAGCAGGGCCCCGCTCAGAGCCAGCAGGGCCAGAAGCCGCCCCGCGGTTTGGAATTTCCATTTCATTGGGTCGAACTTCCCTCCTTGTTTCATCCCATGGGATCAAAGGAATGCCGCACACATGGAAAAATTTCGCGTCCATGATTTTTCTCACTACTGATTCATTTTACACATCCGGCCAATGTGGGTCAAGTTTTTCGCCCAAAGTGCTGTGCTTTCGCACCCGATTTCGTGGACTATACCAGTTTTTCCGGAAAATTTTGTGCAAAAAGAACGCCGCAGTCCCGGCGTGGGAGCTGCGGCGTTCCGGACAGGATCAATAATTGTGCTTTTTCAGCTCAAAGTAGCTCTGGGGATGTGCGCAGACCGGGCACTTCAGGGGAGCCGACTTGCCGATATAGGTGTAGCCGCAGTTCCGGCACTGCCAGACCTGCTGCTCTTCCCGGGCAAAAACCTTGTTGTTCTTCAGGTTCTCGGCCAGCTCACGGTAGCGCTCCTCGTGCTCTTTCTCGATCTGCGCCACCATGGTGAACAGGGCAGCCAGCTGGGTAAAGCCCTCTTCCTTGGCCTCTGCGGCCATCCGGGGGTACATCTCGGTCCACTCGTCGTGCTCGCCGCCGGCTGCCATTTCCAGGCAGGTCATGGTATCGGGGATGGAGCCGCCGTTCAGGGCCTTGAACCACATCTTGGCGTGCTCCTTCTCGTTGGCAGCCGTCTCCTCAAAGATCGCTGCCAGCTGCTCATAGCCCTCCTTCTTGGCCACGCTGGCGAAGAAGGTATACTTGTTGCGGGCCTGGCTCTCGCCTGCAAAGGCTTCCCACAGGTTTTTCTCGGTCTTGGTACCCTTGAGTTCCATATTCGTGCTCTCCTTTTGTTTGTGCGGTGTATCATTTCGCCGCCGGTGACCGCCGGGGCGTTCCTTCTGCACTGATTATACCAGAGTTCCGAATTGAAATCAAGAATAATTCCTATTTATTTTAAGAGCATTTCTCAGTTATGCTGTTTCAGGGCGCAGACCGCAATGCTCAAAGCACTCCAAGCTGCCTGATACATCAGGACAGCGGCCACCGACAGGGTGCCGATGCTGCCCGCGTAGGTCAGCAGAGCACCGATGACCACCGAGAACCAGACCGAGACCATCTGCACCGTGGTGGCGCTGGTCTCGGCGTTCTGGGCCTTTTCCGCCGCGCGCAGGCCGCCGATCAGGCTGGCAAAGCCCTTATCATGCAGCATACAGCAGCGGGCCGTCTCGTCCGGCTGGGCAGGGGTCAGCGCGCTGCACTGCTCCTGATCCAGCAGGGTGATCATCCCCTCGGGCAGATGGTAAGCCTCGGTGATGTGGTGGGCCGTCAGGCTGGGGTCCTCACAGGTGACCAGCAGGCGGATGTTCTCCCGCTGCAGCACCTCCAGACCGCGGGCGGCGTTGCGGCCGCCCACATAATGGAGCACGAACATGGCGTGCAGGCTGCCGGAAACAGCCAGATACAGGATCTGCAGCGCGCCGTTTTGGGAGTGCTCATCCTCGTACTCCTGCTCAGGCAGGGGCACGCCCTCCCGCTCCATGTACAGCCGGTTGCCGATGAGCACCCGGTTGTTATCGCACCAGGCAGCAAAGCCAAGGCCGTGGTGGACCTCCAGATCCTTCACAGGGTACAGGATCTCGGTGCGGTCCTCGATGATCTGACGGAACAGGCCCCGCAGGGTCTCGCAGCTGTGGTTGAGGATGCTGGCTGCATAGAGGATGGCACGGTCGATGCGGCCGCCCTTGAAGATGCGGATATCCTCCAGATTCACGCTGTCGGCGGTAAAGAGCTCGTCGGCATCCACCTGCACGGTGTCCACACCGCCCAGCTCCTCAATGGCGGCCCAGCCGGGCACCACGGCACCGGCGGCGGCAGCGGTCTTTTGCAGGCGCAGAGACGCGATGCCTGCAACCAGGGTGGAGGACAGCGGTGCACCCATGCAGAGCATGGAGGTCAGGGCTGCGGCCATGCCGTTGGGCCCGCCGCCAAACAGCAGGAACACCAGCCCGCTGAGCACGGCGGCACCCAGCAGGATCAGGGCTGTCTTGCGGGCGCGGCGCTCACTGGCACGCTCCCCGAAGCTCTGCTCCACCAGTGCTTCGTCCCACTGGACAGGGCGGCTGAGCAGCACCCAGGGGTCTTTCTGATCCAGGCTCCGGGCCAGCACCCGGATCAGGTCCTTATCCCGGACACGGAACGCGCCCTGCAGCCCCTCGGGGGATCGGGCGGCAAGGTCGTAGCCGTTTCTGACGGCAGTCAGCAGGACACGGCTGCCCAGCAGGGCCAGGAACAGGCCCAGTGCGGCCACGCCGGAAAGCAGCGTCCAGCTGGAGTTCTGATAGCTCTGGGCGTTGAGCAGGGCGACCGCAGCCTGCACCAGCGCACCGCAGGCAGCCAGCGCCGGCATGGTGTCTGCACTGGGGCGGCCCTTGAGGCCCTGCAGGCCATCCCGCAGGACAGGCCAGCCCACAGCCAGCGCACCGGCCAGAAAGAGCAGGTTGGCAGCATAGAACGCCGCCGGGGCGATCACGGGGTCAAGGGAGGCCACAGGGGCCAGCAGCCCCTCGGCAACAAGGCCAAAGTGGAGCAGCACCACGGCAAGGATGCCCTCCAGCACACACCGCAGCGTCAGCTCCGCACCCATCCGGCGGAGCTTCTCCCCCACCTGCTCGGGCGTTTCCGGCTCGGCTTCCTCTTCAGGCTTCTCCTCAGCCTCCGGGGCGGCAGGGGCCGCTTCCTCAGCAGGCTGGGCCGGGGCCTCCTCTGCCGGGGCGGCAGGCCGGGCGGGTGCTTCGTCCTCTTCCAGCCCCATCAGCGGCAGGCTCATGCTGTCGTCCTTGCTGGGGGCCTCGGTGCGGGTAGGGGCCTGCGGCTCGTTCTCGTCCGCGCCCTTGCCAAAGAACTGGAAAGCCTTTTCCGGTTCCGGCTCAACCTCTGGCGCGGCTTCCGGGGCAGACTTCGCCTGCTTTACCGACTGATCCTCGGCAAACACCATGGGGATGGCCGGGCCCTCAGGCGCTGCGGGAGCTTCCGGCTCCACGGCCAGCACCTCTTCGGGGGCATCCTGCACCTCCTCCACCGGGGCGGGCTTGGGGATGCCATAGAGCATGGCCTTGAGTTCGGCCATCTCTGCATCCTCCTGCTGCTCCTGCGGGGTCAGGGGTTCCCGGCGGCGGGGCGGCTCCGGCTTTTTCTCGGGCTGGGGTGCGGGCCGGGGTTCCGGCTTCGGCGCTGCGGGGGCTTCCGGCGCGGTGGGCAGAGCCACAGGCTCTGCTTCCTCCAGCTCTCCGGGCTCCAATGCCAGCTCCAGGCCGGCCTCGGCTTCTTCCTCATGGCCCAGCACGATCTCACCCGTGGGCGGCAGCTCATTCTGCACGGCCGGGGCGGCGGCAGGCTCCTCTTTGTCCTTTTCGCGGTGAAAGAGCTTGCCCAGCAGGCTGCCGGTACTCTCCTTTTCCTCATCGCGGCGCTTCATCTCTTCGGGCACCTGTGCCACGCTGGTGCTGAAAAACGTGCGGAACTTCTCGTTCTGCGCATCGATCTCTTCCTGTGTCAGCTCTTTGCGCTTATCATCCTTTGGCATCCTAGTCCCTCCCTGTTCTGGTCACGGCGGTCTGCCCGCTGTTTCTTACTCTGCGGCGCGCTGGCTCTGGATCTCGTACAGGATGATGCCAGCCGCCACCGAGACATTGAAGCTGTCCACACCGGTGCCCTGAGCGGCCATATCCAGCCGCACCACACCATCGCAGAGCTTTTTCACCAGCTGGGATACACCACTGCCCTCGCTGCCCAGCACCAGTGCGATGGGGCCGGTCAGGTTGTTCTTGCGCAGGGGCACACCGTCCATATCGGCACAGTAGACGAACACACCCTGATCCTTCAGGCGGCGGATGGTCTCGCCGATGTTGGCCACACGGGCCACAGGCAGGCGCTCAGCCGCACCGGCGCTGGACTTGATAACGGTGGGGGTCACGGACGCGCCGCCCCGCTTGGGGATGACGATGCCGTGGGCTCCGCACAGCAGAGCAGAGCGCATCACCGCGCCCAGATTGTGGGGATCCTCGATGCCGTCACTCAGCACCAGGAAAGGGGGCTCCCCCTTCTCTCTGGCAACGTTCAGCAGGTCCTCCACGGTCACATATTCGATCTCGCTGGCAAAGGCAGCCACGCCCTGATGGCTCTCGGTGCCGGTCATCAGGCGCAGCTTGTTGGGGTGCACCCGCTTGACCGTGGCCCCGGCCTCCTTGGCCATGGCGGTATAGTAAGCTGCCACGGCGGGGGCCATGCCCTCCGCGATCAGCACGGTATCCACGCCGGAACCGCTCTTGAGCAGCTCGGTCACGGGGTTTTTGCCGTAGACCAGGCTCTCATTCCTGGGCTGCTCCTCCGTGCTGCTGCGGCGGGGGCGGCGCGGCATTTTCTGTTCGTCCATTGATGTGTTCTCCTTCCATTCTATGGCAAGGCGGGCCGTTTGAGCCGCGCCATGGTTTCGTTCTGTTTCAGTTTTACTATATTTTGACACTGATACATTCTAAAGTATAGCATACCCCGGCATTCTTCGCAATGTTTGCCGAAGGCAAAAGTTTTCCACATTCAGCAGGCTATACAATCGGTAATTCGGCTCAAATTTTTCCACATGTTGAAAACCCGGTGGAAAATGTTCAAAAATCAAGTTTGTACGCCCACTTTCCGGGTGGAATTCCACAGTTTCCACCGAGTTTTCAACCTTCCAGGTTCGACACGCAAACTTTCCGCCGTACTTTTTGTAAAATTCAAGTCGGAATTATGACAATTTTTTGAAGGGAGATCCAGTGGTTTTTGCCAGAATCTCCAACATCAAAATGCCCAATGTGAATTTGTGTTGAAAACGCCGCGGGAACCGCCTTGATTTTATCCTGTAATTGGGGTATACTACCCTTAGGTTCGTTAAAGGATGCGCAATCTTGTATCCAAAACGGCTTTTTCACCCCAAAATGATTTTGCGGAGGTAATGAATAATGTTGGTAAATGCAACCGAAATGCTGATCAAGGCACGCGATGGCCACTACGGTGTGCCCCAGTTCAACATCAACAATCTGGAGTGGACCAAGGCAGTCCTGACCGCCTGCGAGGAAATGAAGAGCCCCG
>OOBK01001527.1_pt1 | contig 12174 bp, 10 predicted proteins | sample 1671541 | NCBI WGS metagenome assembly OOBK01 (sample SAMN06348167, study PRJEB24527) | human gut metagenome | biome: human gut; feature: ankylosing spondylitis patient; material: feces | host: Homo sapiens | place: China | collected 2015-10 | reverse complement strand
CCGCCTGCGAATGCAGGCAGTAAAGCGCGTCAGCGCGGGGAACCTGAGTATACAAGTGTATATATGGGGGAAAACCAAAATGGACATCAGCTACGATTATTACCGTACCTTTTACTATGTTGCAAAATACAAAAGCTTTACAGGGGCTGCGGAAGCACTGCTGAACAGTCAGCCAAACATTACCCGGACCATGAAAAAACTGGAAAAAGAGCTGGGATGTACTTTATTTGTACGCCAGAGACACGGTATTGCACTTACTCCGGAGGGCGAAAAGCTGTATGCCCATATTTCCGTTGCTTTTGAACATATTTCCTATGGGGAACAAGAGATTGCCAGGGATAAAAGCCTACAGTCCGGTATCGTTACCATTGCAGCCAGCGAGATCGCCCTCCACTGTATCCTTCTTCCCACCCTGAAAAAATTCCGCAACACCTATCCAGGCATCCACATCCGGATCCTGACCCATTCCACTCCCCAGGCCATGGATATGTTAAAAAGGGGACTGGCAGATTTTGCCATTGTAACAGAACCTTTTGAATTTATATCCGGATTTTCTTTCCGTATTCTCAGAAGTATCCAGGAAGTGCCTGTGTGCAGCAGTGTTTTTTCCCTTTCTACCGGAACGTCCCTTACAGACGAGCAGATCAAAAAATATCCCATCATCGGTCTTGGTGAAAAGACAAGTTCCTTTGCCTTTTACTCCGACTATTTTAACAGAAGGGGCGGTACCTTTGCCCCGGAGATCGAAGCAGCGACTGCTGACCAGATCCTGCCTATGGTACAGTCTGACCTTGGGATCGGTTTTGTTCCAACGGATTTTCTGGAAAAAGAAAATATGGAAAATCTGATCATTTTAAATATGGAACCGCCGATCCCCAAGCGAAATATCTGTATGATAAAAAGAAAGTATGAGTCCCTCAGCATTGCTGCTGCAGAACTGGAGAAAATGATCCTGAATAATAATAGTAATAATAAGAGAAATTAAAAACAGTACCCCGGAACCATCCTGATCTAGATGATCCCGGGATACTGTTTTTATAAGTTGTTCTTTTTATTTTTGTAGATTATTCTACGCCCTGTGCTGCAACCGTCTTATCGGTCAGTGTACCATCATAGATCACTGTTACCTTGTCACCAACGCTGATACCGTCAAACATTCCTTCTGTTCCTACAAAAGAAAACAGGGTATTTTCCGGATCTGCAGTATCCAGAACAATATGATCTGCCTCAACTTCTGCTACTGTACCGGTTAAAGTTTTCTTCTTTGCTTCTTCTGTATCTTTTGCATCAGCTGTTACAATGCGGGTCGCTACTGCTGCGTCATCTGGATCTTCCAGATCACCGTAGTAAGTTACTTCTGCTTCTGCGCCAGCTTTGATACCGTCTTTTGTTACCTTCTGGGCGATCAGTGCATTCAGTGTATAGGTTCCTTCTTCTGTCTTTAAGGTAATGGTGCTGTCATCTGCACTTTCAATAGTTCCTTCTACTACCAGATCTTCCTGATCTGCCTCTTCTTCCCTTGCAACCTCAGCTGCGGAAGTCATGATCTCTACTGAAGTTGCCTTTGTAACATCACTGCTTAATTCACCGGCAAAACCTACGTTTACTTCATCGCCTTCGCCGATCTCATCTGCACCTGTTATCTCTGCATCTGAAATATCAAATTTTGCGGTATTACCTCCATCTTCAGAAACAGTGATCACATTATCTTCTACCAGGCTGACAAAGCCATAGTAATAATCTTCTTCTACTTCTTCATCAGAAGTCGCTTCTGTACTTTCTACTTCCTGTGCTGTGGTAGATTCTGTATCTGCTTTTTTAGAAGAACAAGCGGTAATTCCCAGTGCAACTGCCAGAAACGCAACTGCTAAATACTGTTTTTTCATAAAAATCTCTCCTCTCTCTGCCGCCTGTGGACTAACTTTTTGCGGCACGATACATCTTACTACGAAAGCTGTGTTTTTACTATGTATTTTTTATGAATTTTTCCTTAAATGTGTTTTTGGGGATTTTTAAGATCTGTCTTTTCTGGATCTCCTTTTCATGACCACTAAAAGGATCAGTCCTATGAAAAGCCCAAGTATACCGATCGCCACTGTGATCATAAGGCCGGTGCGGACCAGATACCAGAAGGGTCCCTGTCTTTTGACCGGACTGTCATTCTTTTCCTTATGATCTTCTTTTATCTCCATGGTCGTTTCTTCCTCTGTCATTTTTGCAGGTTCTTCCAGCTGATAGATCACATGAAGTTCATAATAATCCGGCTCTTTCCATTTTACTTCCCCTTCATACAGCACTTCATAATCCCGTAAAAGCCGTTTTCCAAGTGCCAGCGCCTCCCTGCAGATCTGCCCGTTTTCATCTGAAAATGGTTCTCCGTTCCATACTAAAGAGGTGATCCGGTAATCATCTTTAGAAAGTCCCAGGTCTTCTAAGATCCGGTCACCTGCCTCTGCTGTTTTTTCAAGAAGCTGGTCTTCCCCTGCCGGGATCACAAGATCTCCCAATTCATATTCATCTGCCCCATAGGAATAAAATGTAACAGGTACTGAAAAATCTTCCTTCCACTGCTTCCCTGTGATCTCTACATTTTTTCTGTATAAGTTTCCGGAAAGCAGGATCCATCCGGGATCTGTTTCATCTGCCAGAATGATTTCAGGAACCTCCTCTGCAGCTTCCACCTTGGGATATTCCACCCGTTTTTCCAGGGTACGGGTAATCTCTTCCCCTTCTTTTTCCTGTAATTCCCAGTGTTTTAATTCATAGCGGATCCCATTTTCATCTTCATAATCTTTTTCAGGTTCTGACAGTTCTCTGACTTCTTCAATTGTAAGTTTCTCTGTAAAAGTCAGCTCTGTCTGGGCCATGACGCTAAGACCTGCGGCCATACTGGTAAAAATTCCTGTAGCAAGAAATGCCAGCCCCTTCAAATACCATTTTCCCCATGTTCTGTTTTTCTCTTTCATACCTTCTCCTTCACAATATTTACGTAAGACCCTGTGTTTTTGTTTCTGTATTTAATTGTCAAGGTTCGGTTTTCAATGGATTTTTAGTGATTTCATGAAGCCTGTTATGGCTGTGATATGGGAGATCTGAATGTCTCCTGAATGTTTCATGGAGCTGTTAAAAACAGCTGTAGGTTTATTATAAAAAAGGGAGGGGATTTTGTCAAATACATCTGGCAAATATCCCCTCTCCTTGATGGATCATTTTTAATTATTAACGGAACTGGCTGTATTTATGTCCTGCTGACATTCCGCCTCTGGCTGCTGCCAGTTCGCTGACTGTAACTAACTGATATCCTCTGGCTGTCAGTTCCGGGATCAGTACTACGGCTGCGTCTGCAGTAGCATCGTAAATATCATGCATTAAAATAATATCGCCATCTTTTACCTGGCTTAAAACGTTATTGATGGTCCTCTGTGCATTTCTGTGCTGCCAGTCTCTTGTATCAATGGACCACATGATCGCCGGCATTCCCATAGAACCAAGAACAGAAAGTGAATGGGCATCTACATAGCCGCCTGGCGGACGCATTACAACCGGTGATACGCCGCAGACTGCTGCGACTTTCTGGTTTACAGCACTTACCTGGCTTACAATGCCGTCACTGCTCAGTTTGGATATGTATTTATGGTCATTGGTGTGATTTGCAACCTCACAGCCCTGGGCTACCATACGGCGGATCACATCCCCGTTGTGTGGAACATTGGTTCCTACCATAAAGAATGTAGCTCTTCCTCCATACTGGCTTAAACTGTCTAAGATGCGGTTTGTAACAGAGGCTCTTGGACCATCATCAAAAGTCAGGGCGATCATAGGCTTTGACGGATCTACTGTTGAAGAAGCTGTCTCTGCAGGCGCTCCTGCATCTTTTGCTGTAATAGATGCCTTGATGCCATCAACTCTCAGTCCTGCTCCTTCGGTTCCTGCTGTTGCACCATTTACTGCCCAGTCTGTCCAGGAACCGTTCTGGTATACCTTATAGTACAGATCATAGGAAGCTGCCGAAGAACCGGTCAGTTCCATGGCAATGGCTTCCAACGGCTTTTCTGCTGATGCCCCGCCGTTTTCTACGCCGTCTGCTTTCCAGTCAAGCCAGCCGGTACCGCTTAAATTTACTTTGTAACGGACGCCGATCTGTGCTCCTGATGGAATATTGATCAGATTAGCTTTCATAGATGTGACCCATGACTCTGATGAGGCTGACAGTGCCTGGTTATCTGCTGCCGGATTGCTCCAGCCCTGATTTCTGAAATATACACTGTAGTTGACCTGAAGTGGATCCTGTCCAGACGGCTGTACGGTTCCGCCTGCGTTTTCCTGAGAACCTGTATTCTGTCCTGTTTCTCCGGAAGTCTCCTGTGTATCATCTACGGTTACAGTACCTATATCCTGCTTTACCTCTCCCGGTCCCCCGGTCTGGGACGCAGTCTTTGCCGCACCAATACCGGTAGTTCCTGCCAGTACTGTCATTCCCTGGGCAGTAAAGATCATTCCTGCTGCCATAAGGACCGCAAGAACCCTGCTTTTCATTTTTCTCATTCTCTTCTCCTTTTAACCAAATACTCTTTCACACAGCATCACGTATTCTTCATAATAAATGTGGCCTTTAAATTCTTTCAGAGCCTCTGCCACGCCTTTGTAATACCAGCCTTGCATCTCTTTGTCTTTCTGGTTGAAACGCTGCCACACTTCATCTCCCAGAACAAGATAATCTCTGGCTGTACTGCGAATATTGCTTAATTTGTCCGCAAGAGCCAGGATCTTTTCATCCCTGGTTGCCGTTTTCAAGCGCTCTACGGTTGCACCTTTACGTTCAACCCAGCTTTTTGATTTATCTTCGCTTTCCCCATCTACCAGAAATGCCACCCTGGGGCCGAACTTTTCTTCCAGTTCTTCTCTTGTAACCCCGGCGTCCTCTATTACATCGTGAAGAAGGGCCGCAGCTATCATCTCCGGTTCATCTGTAAATGCCGTTACGATGGCCGCAGTTTCCATCGGATGCGTAATATAAGGGATCTCCGTTCCCTTTCTGAAAACGCCCTGATGAGCCCGATCTGCAAATTCAGCCGCCTCTTTTATCATATTGTGCTCTACCTCTTTTCCCCCATGTTCAGTTGGCCTCTCTGATACCAGATTGCTACGTGCTTTTGACCCTGGTATCATCATACCATACCCGGACATTATTTTGAAGTTGTATTTTATTGTCACTTTCGTAAGACTTTCTCAATGAATAATTCCTTGTAAGTAAACTGTTTTTCTGCTATGCTATAGAGAGTTTTTAACAAAGGAGGAAATGGTAATGGAACACCATTCATCATACAGCGCACCAAGAAGCAGCCGTGGTTCAGAACATACCCGCCCTGCTGCTTCCCGTCCAAGTCAGAGACGCAGCCGCAGTCCAAAGAAAGGCAGCAGTTTCGGACATATTTTACTATGTTACATACTTCCATTTTTAGCAGTCAATCTGGCGATCTTTTTTATTGTCACGGCTACACCGAAAATTGAAATGACAATCAGCGATACTACCGATTATAAAACGCTGGATGTAAGCTTTAAGGTCCACTCTCTTCTTCCTTTAAAGAAGATGACAACGACTCTGGAGTCCCAGCCAATTGAATTCCAGAAAGAAAAAGGCGTTTATCATGCAGTCCTGACAAACAATGGTACTCTGGAAGTCTACGTATTAAGTTTGAACGGTATGCAGGCCCAGGATATCGAACATATTGCTGTACTGGACGATACACCGCCTTCCTTTGATGAAGAAAGTGTTGTAACGGAAAACGGTACTCTTACCATAACAATAGAAGACAGTATCTCCGGCATTAATTATGACTCCCTCTATGCTACCGATGATGCAGGAACCAAGATCCTTCCTGACAGCTACGATAAGGAAAACGGGGAAGTCACCTTTAAACTGGAAGAAGGTTCCCTTACTGTCTATGTAGAAGATATGGCAGGAAACCCAAATCAGGCTTCCTTCTCTCTCAGCCAGTCCGGAATTGATACCGAAGACCGGGAAAGCAAGTTCCCGACAGACGGAAAGAATGGTATGAACGGAACTACAGCAACAGAAACTGAGAACGAAACCAAAGCCTCTGAAACTAAGTCTTCCGAGACAAAGGCTTCTGAGACAAAATCTTCCAGCACCAGCAGTACCAAAGCACAAACAAAGGCTGAGACGAAAGCATCATCTGCAGCTAAGTCTACTACTGCAGCTGCTAAATCCACTACTGCGGCTGCCAAATCTACTACCGCAGCCAAGTCCACCACTGCAGCTGCTAAGTCTACTACTGCGGCTGCTAAGTCCACTACCGCAGCAGCGAAGTCCACCACTGCAGCTGCTAAGTCCACTACCGCAGCAGCGAAATCTACCACTGCGGCTGCCAAGTCCACTACTGCAGCAACCACAGAAGCAGCGAAATCTACTACTGCAGCAGCACATGAACCATCTACAGCGGAAGCACCTGCTACCATTGCTCCGTTAAATTAACAAATAATAAACAACAAAAAGCTGACCGATCTTCTTATTTTTCAAAGAATTTCTGTCAGCTTTTATTTTTATGATACTATTCAGTTCATGGCCGAACTGCAAGTATTTTACCATCCTTCCGCTACGATCTCATCAATAATATCCACGTATTCTGCACAGTATTTTTCATATAACGGCATAACTGCCTGCTGGAACCGCAGTTTTTCTTCCGGTGAAAGCTGGGTGATCACACAGCCTTTTGTTTCTACGCGCTGTCTGGATATAGACTCTCTCGCTTTCCACTGGCTTCTTTCATACCATGCTGACTCCTGGGCACATTCCCGGATGATCTCCCTGTATTCTTCCGGAAGTTTGTTCCAGGTATAAGTAGAAGCGATCTGAACTTCCGGCACACGGCTGTGTTCATCTACTGTAAAATATTTTGCCACTTCGTAATGCCCTGCAGACTCATAGGATGGCCAGTTATTCTCTGCTCCGTCTACTTTTCCAGTCTGAAGTCCGGAATATACTTCCCCATAGATCATAGGAACCGGAACAGCTCCTAAAGCCCGGACTGTATCACTCATCAGTTCCGACTCCTGAACACGGATCGTCATTCCTTTTATATCTTCCAGTTTTTCAATGGGTTTTATGGAATTATAAAAACTTCTGGCACCTGCATCATACCATGAAAGCGCAATCAGACCGGAACCATCAAAAGAATTAAGGAAATCATCTCCAATAGGACCTTCCAGTACTTTCCACATGTGATCTGCGCCTGTATACAAATAGGGCATCTGAAGTACATTTAACTTGGGAATGTACTCTGCTACCGTAGAAATGGATACTCTGGCAAAATCAATACCACCAAACTGCAACTGTTCAATGACAGATTTTTCATCTCCCAGGCTTCCGCCTGCATTGACCAGTATCTCAACTTTGCCTTCGGTTTTTTCTTTTACCAGCTCCGCAAACTTATCTGCACCCTGGGTCGTCGGATAATCTTCCGCCTGGTTTTCCGCATAGGTCAGTACAAAATCCGGTTCCGTTTCCTTTTCTTTTCCTTGAAATACCCCGGCACAGCCGCTTAAAATAAGCGCAGCTGCCCACAGACAGAATATCTTCTTTTTTATCATTGTTTCCTCCTGATCTTGTGACTGCTGCGTTTCCTTTTATTTTGACTTTACCTGGATCTGAGACTGCTTTTTCATCAGCCAGTCATAAAAAGTTGCTTTATCTTCTCCGATGACACGGTCTGTAAGTAAATATCCATGGGATGGATCTGTAAAAATGATGGCCATCCCCGGCAGCTTTGCGATCCTTACCATTTTTCTCCACGGAATCTTATCGTAAGTATTTCCCACTTTTACCTGGATCCCAACATCATCCAGACGGATCTCTGTGTCCTCCCCGGAACCGGATGCCAGTTTTCCTGCACTGAGATAAACAGCCAGCGGCTGAAGGATTGGAAAAAGGCAGCAGCCTAAAACCATACAGATGCGGAATACGGTTCCCGAAGACTCCCATTTTGCACAAGTAAGAGCTATAAGAGCTGCTGTAAAAACAAGGTTTACCATGCCGGTCATGGAATGGTAGATGAAATACATGGACATTTTCCAGTATTCACCTCTGGTTGTTTTATAACGGTATTGGTACATGAATTGGTCCCCCTTGAATGTGCGTATACACTCACGAACCCCGCGCATTCGCACTCTACTGCCTGCTGACGCAGGCGGTTCGTTCGTTAATGGCTTGAAAAAAACAAATGTCTGCTTCGCAGCCGCTTGTTTTTCCCTGTGCTCATTACATTATAGCATAAAAGGGGATGTCCACGACACCCCCTTTATTTTTATATGTACTACACTTTTATCAAACTTCTGTCATTCTATCAATGTGCAAATACACTTGGAAGCCATAAGCTGATTCCTGGTACGAAGGTGATCAGCAGCAGAGTAATGATCATGCACAGATAGAATGGTAATGTTGCTTTTACAACCTTTTCCATCGGGATCTTTGCAACAGCAGAACCGATGAAAAGTACAGCACCTACAGGAGGTGTCAGAAGTCCGATACCACAGTTAAGGACAACCATGATACCAAACTGGATCGGGTCAATACCAATAGATGTTGCGATCGGCAGAAGGATAGGAGTTGCGATCAGGATGATCGGAGCCATATCCATAATGCAGCCTAATACCAGAAGGATCAGGTTTAATAACAGAGCGATCAGGATTGGGTTATCAGTCAGTCCAACAATAGCCTGAGCTGCCAGATCCGGTACGTGAAGTCTTGTAAGGCAGTAACCGAAGATACTGGAGGTTGCGATCAGGATCAGTACGATAGAAAGAGTATCTACACACTCGCCCAGGACTCTCCAAACACCTTTCCAGTCAAGACCTTTGTAAATAAATACGCTGACGATCAAGCTGTAGATAACTGCAACTGCTGCAGACTCAGTAGCTGTGAACACACCGCCTACAACGCCGAACACTACGATCAGAACGGCTGCTAATGCCCAGAAGGAAACGCTTAACTGCTTTAACAGGTTCTTCATGCTGAACTTGTCGCCCTTTGGATAGTTGCGCTTTACAGAAATAATGTAAGAACCAACCATCAGGGATGCTGCTAAAAGAGCTCCCGGAACATAACCCGCAAGGAATAAGCTTCCTACGGAAATACCACCTGCTGTGGTAGCATAAATAACCATGTTGTGGCTAGGTGGAACCAGAAGTCCCTCACAGGAAGAAGTAATAGTAACTGCAGTAGAGAAGTCACCGTCATATCCCTGGTCAACCATCATAGGGATCAGAATAGATCCTAAGGAAGCAGTATCTGCAGATGCAGAACCGGAAATACCACCAAAGAAATAAGATGCAACGATGTTTACCATTGCCATACCGCCTCGCATCCAGCCTACGCAGGCATTTGCCAGAGCGATCAGTTTTTCAGAAATACCACCGGAACCCATCAGGCATCCCATTGTGATAAAGAAAGGTACTGCCATTAAGCTGAAAGAGCTGATACCTTTTACCATCTGCTGACAGATGGTAGTCAGAGGAAGCCCCTGGGCCATCAGACAGAATACAGAAGAAAGAGCTACTGCGTACGCAATCGGGAAACGCAGCATGATCATAAGGAAGAAGCTTCCCAGTAATATAAGAATTGCCATGCTATTTACATCCATACTACTTCTCCTCCTTTACATAAAAGCTTCTGATATGATTGTACAGTGCTTCGATCTCGAAAATGATCATCGCAACACCTGCTAACGGAACCGGCAGATACATCCAGAAACGGGATACTCCAGGCATACTTACATAAGTACCCTTTGAACCGATACCGGAAGCATAAGTCCAGCCTACAGTCAGCATGATGACAGCCAGTACTAAAACAGCTACATCAGCAAGGATATCCAGGGATTTAACCAGCTTCTTTGGCAGATAGCTGTCAAGAGCGGTCATACGGATATGAGCACCGCGGCGGATTGCCAGAGCTGCGGAAAGCACAGCCATATAAGCCATACAGGAAAGAACTACTTCTTCAGACCATGCCGGATCTGGAATAAATGAGATATAACGTCCTGCAACGGACATACTGGTAATAGCGATATCAACTACAAGCAAAAGCTTGCAGATAAATAATACAAATTTATATACCGCATCATACAAAGGACGGATCTTATCGATCTTTTCAAAAATTGAAGGCATTCTTCAGTCCCCTTTCTTAATTAAAAGCGCAGGAGAGACGCGCTCCCCTGCGCCTAATACACCATTTCCCTATTTAACTGGCTGACTCAGATTATTTTGCCATATCAAGGATCTGCTGATACAGTTCTGCGTTATCCTTTGTAGAGGACTCGATAATGTCCTTGCAAGCTTCCTGCCATGGAGTCTTATCTTCTACTTCTACAACGTTTACGCCATTTGCCTTTAACTCATCCAGAACTTTGTTCTCTGCTTCTTCAGAGATCTTACGGTTGAATTCAGATGCATACTTTCCAGCTTCGGTCAGAACATCCTGCTGCTCTGGAGTTAATTTATCCCAAGCGTCATCTGTGATGATAACCTGGATAGCACCTAAGGTATGTCCATCAAGGATCAGGTTAGGAGCAACTTCTGGGAATGCGTTGGACTGATAGTTTGCGATTGGCTGCTCAGCACCGTCAACAACGCCGGTCTGCAGTGCGGAGTACAGTTCGTTGAAGGAAACAACAGTTGCGTTTGCGCCAAGTCCAGCTACCATACCGTTCATGATCGGGTCGTTAGAAACACGAAGCTTCATTCCCTTTAAGTCTTCCAGACCATTTACTGGCTTAACAGTGAAGAAATGACGGAAACCTTCTTCTCCGTAGAACAGACCTCTTACGCCCAGTCCGTTGTCATGCGGTTCCATTAAGAACTCTGGAGCTAAATCGCTGTCTGCGAACTTCCAGAAATGTTCACGGTTCTGGAATGTATAAGGTACAGACAGAAGTACGGACTTCTCTGCGCCGTAGCTTGTCAGAGCGAATGCGGAGATACGGGACATATCAATAGTTCCGCCACCACCAAGCATGGTATCCAGAACGTCGTTCTCAGAACCAAGAACACCACTTGCCTGCAGGTCTACAGTGATAGATCCGCCGGACAGCTCTTCTACTTTCTCTTTGAATGCTGTATCAGTCTGTCCAACGATAGTATCCAGTGGATTAACCTCTGCCATTACCAGAGTAACTGCAGGTCCTACAGGCTCCCCAGCTGCTGCAGACTCTCCTTTGGATTCCTCTTTTGCTTCTGCTGCTGTGGTCGCTTCCTCCTTAGCTGCCTCAGTAGCTGCTGCTGTAGTAGTTGTTTCTGGGGATTTTAATCCGCATCCTGCCAGTGATCCGGCTACCATAGCTGTGCAAAGTGCTGCGCTTAACCATCTTTTTTTCATTTTGTTTACCCTCCTGTTAATACGTTTTTCACATATTGTTTATGTTTTTTTACGCTTTCTTTATGCTGATTTCATTATAAGGGTAAAATCTTGTTCTGACCATGGTAAATTTTTGATAATCCTAGTATGATTTTGACCTATACCGTAATTTTTTATCTATTTTTCACGGAATACACTGTTTCTGTACTCTGTAGGACTCTGCCCTGTGATCCTTCTAAACACTTTTGTAAAATAATTAGAGTCTTCGTATCCTACTGACTTTCCTATATCCTTAATATTGACGGTAGGTTCTTCTAACATTTTTTTCGCCATGGAAACACGGTATTCTGTAAGATACGCTGTAAAATTCTGTCCAAAACTCTGCTTGAAAAGCCGGCAGAAATAAGACTCTGAATAATTCATCTTGTCAGCCAGATCCTGTACAGAAAGATCATACATGTAATTTTCACGGATATAGTCCCGTATGATCTCTGTTACTTTATTCATGCGCAGATTTTCACCTGCATCATCTTCTGCCAGTTCTTCCAGATCGTCCCGTTTTTCTTCCTCGGATACCTCTTCTGTCTTTTCTTTCTGAAAATCTTTTTCTTCTCCCGCCATTCGCATGGCTTCTTCCAGTACCAGCATCAATTCTTTTTCATCCCAGGGTTTTAAAAGATAATCTAACGCCCTGACTGTGATTGCCTTCTTGGCATAGGCAAATTCATCAAAAGCTGTAAGAAAGATAATACAGCATTTTTTATCCTTCTCCCTTATCCTCTCTGCTGCCTGGATTCCGTTGATAC
>OOBK01001519.1_pt1 | contig 12219 bp, 9 predicted proteins | sample 1671541 | NCBI WGS metagenome assembly OOBK01 (sample SAMN06348167, study PRJEB24527) | human gut metagenome | biome: human gut; feature: ankylosing spondylitis patient; material: feces | host: Homo sapiens | place: China | collected 2015-10 | reverse complement strand
TCTCCTGTTTTCAGGGCATCCAGATTCGCTTCCGTTCCTTTGACACGGATCGAGATCTTATCTTTGTTATAACTTGCCCTCAGGTCAGAAGCCAGCCCCTGTATCTGGATCGCATCTGTTTTCAGATCATATTCCCTGCTTCCGTATGGCAGAATGCTGACTTTTACAGCCACAGACTGTCCCACTTCTTCCGGAATCTTCAGTTCATCTTCTTCCGAAATCAGTGCACTGAGTTTTACATTTGCCTCCAGATCCGAATTGATACCGTCTACATTGATCAGCTCGCCAGGGATCTCCAGCGTATTTCCATTATCCTCCAGTTTCTTTAACGCCGCTTCACTTCCGGCGATGGAAATCGTCTCCGGCGTTGTGGTGATCTTATCCACCTGATATCCCTTTGCCGGTGTTCCGCTGTAATTTGCCTTGATCTTTACATCATCCTGTACCCGCCACAGCTTCATCAGCACATTCACATAATGGTCATCGCTGATATTGAAAAACTGCAGGTATTCCTCCGACATCGGTTCCCCATTCTGATCGATCAGGGTGATCTTTGCTTTCTTCGTGGCATCCATCGTCATACCGTCCGCCGACACAGTAGCCACCACACTCTTAATCTTATTTACCACAGATTCCGGTCCCTGAATCTGAATCTTTTCCGGATCTGTTGTACATTCGCCTACCACATAACCGCTTCCCGGTGTTCCTGTGGACATACCGGTTACCAGAAATTCCTTCGTCGCAGTATCTTCAATCGTTACCGGGATCGTCTTCGGAATGATGGTCACATCTTCTTCCGAAATTCCGCTGACAGACTTCAGCGTAACCGGTACATATGCCGGATTCGTATCCATGTTGACGATCTGTGTCAGATCTGCTTCCACGGCAATATCCGTTCTTCCTTCCACCACCGATTTTTTCCCGGTCACATACACCGTTACGGTCTGGTATTCGTCTGCAATCTGATACGATTTTCCCGCATCCAGGATATATCCGTCATTTTTCACTTCTACTTTTACACCGGAATACCGTACATTGGTGCGTACCGGATCAACCGTCCCGGAAACAAGAATCCAGATCACACAGGCAATCAATACGGAAATGACCTTCAGGCTGAGATTATTCGCCAGTTTTTTCTTCATGCTTTGCCCGTCCTTTCCATATTCTTGCAAGACCCGTCGTCTCTTTGTGGTCTTTGCGTGTCTTCATACTGTTCAGCCGCTCTCTGAGTGCACCCGGTGTCACACCGATCACAATCTTGCCACCGTAAGTATAAGAAACTTTTCCGGTCTCCTCCGAAACGATGATCGTCAGTGCATCACTGACTTCGCTGATTCCCACACCGGCACGGTGACGGGTTCCCAGGCTCTTGTTCAGTCCCAGATTGTCTGACAGCGGCAGATAACAGGTTGCTGATACGATCCTGTTATTTCTTACGATAACAGCGCCATCATGAAGCGGTGTATTATGTTCAAAGATATTGATCAGCAGCTGACTGCTGATCAGAGAATCCATTGCAATTCCCGTCTTTTCATACTCCTGCAGAATAATGTTCTGTTCCACAACGATCAGCGCACCCGTCTTTACTTCTCCCATCGCATATGCTGCATGGATCAGTTCCCCGATCGTCCGGTCTGTGATACGCTCATCCACCTGTTTTCCATTGTCAAACGAAATCAGATTGGAAAACATCTTTTTTTCTCCCAGCTGTTCCAGCGCACGGCGAAGTTCCGGCTGAAAGATGATCAGCACACCGGTGATTGCAACCACACTCAGCTGCTGACAGATCCACAGGATCGTATCCATCCGCAGAACTGCTGCAATAATCAGAAAAATACTGACAAACATGACACCTTTTAACAAGGTATACGCCCTGGTATTCTTGATCCATACCATCAGATAATATACAAAAATCGCAATCAGCAGAATCTGTACGATATCAATGACTCTGATGGAAGACGGCAGCGAAAATTTTGTCATTCGCAGATGGTATTTGATAAATTCCATCACATTTCCCACTGATTCACTCCCCTTCCTGTTCTCTTATAACATCGGGATACACCGGCGTTTCTTCCATTTTGTATTCCCTGCTCTTTTTCGCACCTGTTATTTTAGGTACTGCTTTTACATAATAATAATATTCATCATCTTCGAACTGCAGACGTTCTGTCCTCTTATAATCCACGTGAAAGAGGAAGAACTCCAGAATTTCTCCGACGATCACACTGACAATCGTTCCTGCCACCAGCGGTATCGCCGGAATCGGTGCTTCAAGGAAAATCCCTCCGGCAGCCATAACAAGCATGTATACCATACCTCCTACGAGGATGGCAATATTCCATGCATATTCCACTTCCAGTCTCCGCACCACATGAACAATCACCAGAACCGTGACAAACGCGATGATGGTAATCATCATCTCCTGATTCTGCATCAGCCCGTCTGCAAGAAATTTCAGATTCTGTATCTTCCCTTCCTTGTCCGCTCCGATCATCGCCGAAGCATTCACGGAAACCAGTTCCATAAAGTAATACAGGATCACGCCAAAACTTGCGCTGATCGCAGATGACGGCGTTTTCGTCAGTCCATAACCAATCGGGATCAGACACGGGACACCGAACGCAAATGCCACCGGTGTCAGAAGCATCACCAGTGCATCCTGCGGTGTAAAACGCAGATATAAAATGATCATGATCACCATCAGAGCCAGCGCAAATCCTGCCACCTCTATGCCAACACCGTAACACTGTCCGACGATCAGTCCCATCCCGCAAAATACCATCAGATTCCATGGCATGATCGAACAGATCAGTGCTGCAAGCAGCACCACAACCAGCTGATCCAGTACCTCCACATACGGAAGGATCCCATTGATTTCTTCGAATACAACCAATGCCAGAAGGAACTTAAACAGCACCACCAGATAACTGCCATAACCGGCATAGACCAGTTTCATTTTTTCTTTCAATTCCAGCAAAGCATTTTCCATCCTGCTGTCCTCCCGTTTATCTTTCTTCCTCTTCGTACAGTGCTTCCAGTTCCCCGAGTTTTCGCTCATAGGCGGCAACTCCCTTTTTTGCCCGTCCATACCGGATCGAATGTATCGTATAGGTGACCGCCGAATACACACCGATCGTCACCAGATATTCGACGACAATCAGGATACCGATCCACACGATATTCAGCGTATGCAGGCTCTCTGCAAGAAATTCTGCAAAATAGGCAGCCGCCAACAGCAGAATCACCAGATAAGCAAGGCTTGCCAGGAAAAAATTGCGAAACATTGCCAGACCGATATAATCACTGCGATAATACCGGGCAATCCGCAGTTCTTCTTTTCCTTCTCCGCTTTCGTACCTCGCCAGTTTCGTCATCAGACGAATCCTTTTTTCATTCAGCATACTCTCACCTGACCGTTTCAACTACTTCTCTGCCCTTGTTTTCTGGTAAACTCATACATAGTTTATTCTACCATATCTTTCCTTTCATTAAAAGGGACTTTTTAAATTCCTTTGCCGATACAAATCGTCAGAACATAGACATTTTTCACCCCGACAGCCCGCAGTTTTCCGGCGATCGCATTCGCCGTGCTTCCCGTGGTGTAAATGTCATCGACAAGAAGAACATCCCGGTACACACCTGCCTCTTTTTTCACGACAAATGCCTGCTCCATGTTCTTTTTTCGCTCTTTTCTGCTCAGTTCTTTCTGTGCTTTTGTGGATTTTTTTCGCAGTACCAGATCGGTACGAAGGGGTATGGAAAACCCTCTGCTGATTTCCCGTGCAAGAACTTCTGCCTGGTTATAGCCCCGCACGCTTTTCTTTTTTCTGTGAATAGGAACCGGAAAGATCACCTGTGGATGCACCTGTCGGATGAATTCTGCTCCGTACAGCACCATCAGTCTCCCAAGAAAGACACCGTATTCTTTCCGCTCTCTGAATTTTAACCCCATCAGGGACTCTTTTAAGGGGTCTTCATAGAGAAACAGCCCCTTCGCCCTGGTAAATGCAGGCTCCTGTCTGCTGCAGTCGTAACAGTATTCCTGTTCTGTGTGAAGCAACGGTTTCCCGCATTTTTTACAGTTCGGCTCTCCGATCGGTTTCGGCATGCTGCGCTGGCAGCTGTGACACAGATACTTTTCTGTGCCGTCCAGCACCTCATCGCAGAATGCGCACCGCCTCGGATACAGCCAGTCCAATATTTTCTTACTGTTCATTCATTTCCTCGATCCGCTGGCACAGGCTGGTATACCGTTCCTTTTCCTGTTTGTTTCGGATCATCTCTTCAAACGTCACTTCACTTCCAAGGATCGTCACGCAGGTACGTGCTCTGGTGACAGCTGTATACAGAAGATTCCGACTCATCAGCATCCTCGGTCCTCCGAGAAGAGGCAGGATCACCGCCGGGTATTCGCTTCCCTGTGATTTATGTATCGTGACTGCATAAGCAAGTTCCAGTTCATCCAGTTGTTTAAAGGAGTATTCCACATACCGGTTTTCCTCGAAAACAACCGTCAGAGTCTCCGCAAACGTATTGATTTCTTCTACGATACCCATATCGCCGTTGAAAACACCGACTCCTTTTTCCACAGCGATCCCGTATTTGCCGCGGATCTCCCACTCCAGCTGATAATTATTCCGAATCTGCATGACTTTATCGCCCTCGCGAAACAGTCCTTTTCCGGTTTCTTTTTCTTTCTTCTTCGCATCCGGTGGATTCAGATATTTCTGTAACACTTCATTTAACCGTTCCACACCGAGCAGACCTTTCCGCATCGGTGTGAGTACCTGGATATCCAGTGGTTTTGCCTTCACATACGGCGGCAGTTTCTTCTGCACCAGATAAACGATACCAGCCACGATCACATCGGCATCGTACCGCTTCAAAAAGAAGAAATCTTTGCTTTTGTTATCAATCTTTACCGGTTCTCCCCGGTTGATCTTATGGGCATTCATGACAATATCACTTTCTGTCGCCTGCCGGAAGATCTTATTCAGTTTCACCACCCGGAAACACTGGGAATCGATCACATCTTTTAAGACTCTTCCCGGTCCCACACTCGGCAGCTGGTTGACATCTCCTACCAGGATCAGTCGTGTTCCCACCTGTACGGCACGAAGCAGGGCATGCATCAGCGAAATATCCACCATCGACATCTCATCGATAATGATCACATCCGCCTCCAGCGGATTGTCCTCGTTCCGTTCAAAATGTACCGCTGCGGACGAGTCATCCATCATCCCGGACAGCTCAAGCAGCCGGTGGATCGTGGAAGCCTGATAGCCGGTCGCCTCCGTCATTCGTTTTGCCGCTCTTCCTGTAGGTGCCGCAAGGAAAATATCCATGCCTTCCAGTTCAAAGTATTGAATAATCGCATTGATCGTCGTAGTTTTTCCGGTACCGGGACCTCCGGTGATGATCAGAAGACCGTTTTTTACCGCCTCCACCACCGCTTCCCGTTGCAGTTCATCCAGCTCCAGCTCATTTCTTTTTTCGATATTTGCCAGGCGTTTGCGGACCGTTTCTTCCTTCTCTTCCGACTGAATATTCAGCTCGCACAGACGGCGCGCCGTATCCAGTTCCAGGTAATAATACTGGCTTCCGTAGATGATTTTTTCCATCACCGGCTCCCCGTTTTCGTCAAATGCACCTTCCACCGGAATCTCTTTTACTACCACTTTACGCTCGATTGCCAGATCCATGACATGTTTTTCCATGTGCTGCGGCTCCACACCGAGAAGTTCCGATGCTTTTGCAAGCAGCACCCGCTCCGGCAGATAGACATGCCCGTCCTGTGCTGCCAGTGTCAGGGTATAAAACAGACCGCTCCGGATCCGGTAATCGGAGTCTGTATGGATTCCGATTCTTCCGGCGATCTCATCTGCGATCCGAAAACCGATCCCCTGGATATCTTCTGCCAGCTGATACGGATTTTCTTTTAATACCGTATAGACACGTGAACCGTATTTTCCATAGATTTTCACTCCCAGATTGACCGAGATTCCATATTGCTGCAAGAACATCATCGCACTTCGCATCTCCGATTTTTCTGCTACCTGCTCCGCGATCTCTCTGGCTTTCTTCTCACTGATTCCCTTTACCTCTGCAAGCCGCTCCGGTTCCTCATCGATGATCCGCAGGGTATCATCCTTGAACTTCCGGACGATCCTTGCAGCCAAAGCGGCTCCCACGCCTTTGATGGCGCCGGAGCCTAAATATCGTTCCATGGAAACAGTATCCTCAGGCGCTTTCAGCTCATAGCTTTCCACCGCCATCTGTTCCCCGTAAATCGGATGCTCGGTCATACGCCCGCTCGCCTCGATCATCTCGCCCTCTGCGATGTAGGAAAAAGTGCCAACCAGCACATATTCCTCCCCGTCGTCCAAGCCGCTGATAGAGAGAACCGTATAGCCATTGTCCTCATTGCGGTATTTTATTTTTTCAATATATCCTTTAACTGCTGCCATATTTTTATGCTATCCGCCTTCCGGCGGTTCTCTTTAATCGTAGTTTTTCTTCTCACCGTGAGCGAACTCGATAAACTTACCAGTTCCGATCGCAACTGCGGTCAGCGGATCCTCTGCGATCATCGTGGAAATGCCAGTTTTCTCCTCGATCAGGGCATCCAGACCGCTTAACAGTGCGCCGCCGCCTGTCAGTACGATACCACGGTCAAAAATATCGGCTGCCAGTTCTGGTGGTGTTCTCTCCAGAACATTGTGTACAGCATCTACAATCTGGAGAGCCGGTTCTCTTAATGCTTCCAGAGTTTCGTCGGAAGTAACTACAATGGTCTTTGGAAGACCGGTTACCAGGTTACGTCCTCTTACTTCCATAGTCTGTACTTCCGGTCTGCGGTATGCAGCACCGATATTGATCTTGATCTCCTCTGCAGTACGTTCACCGATGAGAAGATTGTGTTTCTTTCTCATATAACGGACTAAAGCTTCGTCGAAGTCATCACCTGCGATCTTGATGGAAGTGCTGACTACAGGTCCGCCTAAGGAGATAACTGCGATATCTGCAGTACCACCACCGATATCTACGATCATGTTTCCGCATGCTTTACCGATATCAATACCTGCGCCGATGGCTGCTGCTACTGGTTCTTCGATAATAGCAACTTCACGGGCACCAGCCTGGTAAGTTGCATCTTCTACTGCTTTCTTCTCTACTTCTGTAGCGCCACTTGGGATACATACACTGATACGTGGCTTACGCAGTGTTCTCTTGCCTACTGCCTTGTTGATAAAGTATTTCATCATTTTTTCGGTAATGGTATAGTCGGAGATAACGCCCTGACGAAGAGGACGGACTGCTACGATATTACCTGGAGTACGTCCGATCATCAGGCGTGCCTCTTCACCGATCGCCATGATCTTATTGGTATCACGGTCAATAGCAACTACGGACGGTTCTTTTAATACAACGCCTTTTCCCTTGATATACACAAGGATACTGGCAGTTCCTAAGTCAATTCCAATGTCATTGGACATCATTGAAAACATATAAATATTTCCTCCTAAAATGTGGGGTCACGAAAAGTTTCTTACAATAGTAGTTTCTTGTATAACTCAAAAAGGGCCTGCGCTTTAAGCATGACAAGTACGCCTCAGAGCAGACTGAAGTTTCTTCTATTATATACAATCTTGAAAAGTTTTCAAAGGTTTTTTTCACTTATTTATATTCTTTATTCTTTTTTTATATTATGTACATTTTTTGGACACATTTATTCCGTATTATAATATCGTTCACTGAGAGGTGGACAAGGCCTTTGTTTCAAGTGGTTACTTGAAATCACAAAGCTTTTTCATACTCATACCTGCCAGGGGCGATCCTGGCAGGCCCCCCTAAAAACCATTTTCTTTTATTTGTATACCTACCATTCCCAAATCTGCCGGGTGGACGAGCGAAACGTTCACCCGGCAGACTTTTTATACTCTTTTTTATTATCTTATATTAGGTAATGGTCTCCCTGTATTCTCTTTCTTACATTTTTTTCTTTGCCTCAGCATGATAGCCTGCTAGTTCAATCTCGTATCTCAATATTTTCCCTCAGCCTGACGAAAGCTCTGCGCATAACGAATACATCCATCCATTCCAGAAATGCATGGGAATTGATCGGTCTGCACGCACTATCCTCAGACACTTTCATCTGCTGATGTCACGCATTTTTGCACAACAAAACTTCCGGAATCTCGCTTTCATACACAACTACTCGCTCATCCAGATCGGGATATGGCGCATCCGCACGGAACGCTGAGTCTGAAACGCCTCATCCGTATCGTATGTCACACCGAACTTTGCGGTGCCACTTCAGAATTTTTCCTGACACGAAACTTCCTATATAACAAAATCACGCGCCAAGTCGATGCTTGCGTCGACTTGAACTTCTTATAACTCAACTAAAGTACTGAACCGTTATGAACACTCAGATTTTTTGATTTTCAGATAACCGTTTTCCGGTCATGATTTTACACAGACTGATTTCTTAATAATTAAATCTAAATCTTTTTACTGCAAAAACTCACTCAAATACATCTTACCCATCTATCCATTTGCCATGCCAGACATCGCACACCTCTCATCTTCCGCATTTATCTTGACGCTAACCTGATTTTTCACAGACCAACATCCCTTTGCGGACATTCGATTTGCTTTTTCTGCATGCAAAACACACTGCTCCCAAACTGCTTCAAACTTTTATTAAATAATAAAATAATGAAACTCCCAATTATGAATGATAACGGATTCAGACAATCTCTGACGTTCAGATCCTCAAGATTTTCGGATACGCAACAGATATGATAGCACAGGAACCGGCAGATTGCAACTGTTTTTCTCTGTCAAAAAATCCACTGCCACTCATGCCCCGGTTATCGTTCATGCGTTGCAAAAACTATATCATATGAGATAAAGAGGCAGAACCTGCCCGCCATCCACTCTGAGTCACAAAAAACGCTCAGAGATGACAGCTGGCAAATTCTAAACTTCTTTCTCCTGTTTCTTAATCAATCTTTCTTTTTTTCTCTTATTATTTAACCTCTGAGACAGAACTCACTGCAATCCACAACGCGGGTTGCCAGTCCCTCATAGAATTCCGGCTCATGGCAGATCAGAAGAATACTGCCCTTGTATGCCTTCAGCGCCCGCTTAAGTTCTTCCTTTGCCTCCACATCGAGATGGTTTGTCGGCTCGTCGAGAAGCAGGACATTGGTCTCACGGTTCATCAGCTTGCACAGACGCACCTTCGCCTGCTCACCACCGCTGAGCACACGCACCTGACTCTCGATATGCTTCGTTGTCAGACCGCATTTTGCAAGAGCGGAACGCACCTGATACTGGGTGTACGACGGGAATTCCTTCCAGATCTCCTCGATACAGGTCGTCGTGTTGCCCGGAGCCATCTCCTGTTCAAAATATCCGGTATAGAGATAATCTCCAAGTTCCACACTGCCAGAGAGAGACGGGATCAGTCCAAGAATACTTTTCAAGAGAGTTGTCTTTCCGATTCCATTTGCTCCGCGCAGAACAACTTTCTCCCCGCGCTCCATCATCAGATTCACCGGTTTCGTCAGCGGTTCGTCATAACCAATCACAAGATCCTTCGTCTCAAAAATCAGCTTTCCGGAGGTTCTCGCCTCCATAAACTGAAACTCTGGCTTCGGCTTCTCCTTCGCAAGCTCAATGACTTCCATCTTGTCGAGCTTCTTCTGACGGGACATCGCCATATTTCTCGTTGAGACGCGCGCCTTATTTCTCGCAACAAAATCCTCAAGTTCCGCAATCTCCTGTTGCTGACGCTTGTAAGCCGCCTCAAGCTGGGCTTTCTTTGCCGCATAAACCTCCTCAAAGTGGTGGTAATCACCCACATAGCGGTCGAGTTTCTGATTCTCCATATGGTAAACAAGGTTGATAACGCTGTTCATGAACGGCACATCGTGAGAAATCAGGATAAACGCATTTTCATACTCCTGAAGATAGCGCTTGAGCCATTCAATATGCTGTTCATCGAGATAGTTTGTCGGCTCGTCGAGAAGCAGAATATCCGGCTTTTCAAGCAACAGCTTGCCGAGAAGAACCTTGGTTCTCTGACCTCCAGACAATTCCGACACATCCTTATCCAATCCGATCTCAAGCAGTCCGAGTGCGCGCGCAACCTCCTCAACCTTACTGTCAATGATATAAAAATCGTGTGCCATCAGAAGATCCTGAATCGTGCCAAGCTCCTCCATCATCTCATTCATCTCATCCTCAGATGCCATACCCATTCGGTCACAGATCTCATTCATCTGAGTTTCCATCTCGAACAGATAAGAAAATGCGCTCTTCAGGACATCGCGGATTGTCATCCCCTTCTCAAGAACCGTATGCTGGTCAAGATAACCGGCGCGAACGTGCTTCGCCCACTCAACTTTTCCCTCATCAGGCTGAAGTTTTCCAGTGATAATGCTCATGAACGTAGATTTTCCCTCTCCGTTCGCGCCGACAAGTCCAATGTGCTCTCCTTTTAAAAGTCGGAAGGAAACATCCTGAAAAATTGCGCGGTCTCCAAATCCGTGGCTGAGATGTTCAACATTTAAAATACTCAAATTTCTTTCTCCTTTTTTTATTCATTCATGCACGTTCCCATGAAATCTCCTCATGACTGATTCCATAAGAACACCCGTTACTATCCACGCATTGCACAAACAGTAACAAACTTTTCGTCTTGTTTGATTCCTGCCTACTTTTTTATTTTTATAAACAGGAACAGAGTATGACCCGCACATTCCTCCATGATCCAGCATATTCTGATTCCAACACGGCTTTCAAGAGGAGACTGGCATGGTCCTTCCGCTCACCTATTTAAAATCCGGCGAGGAAGGGCGCGTAGTCTGGATTGCCAGCGATCTGCTTATGCGCCAGCGCCTTGCAGATCAGGGGATTGCTCCGGGAGCCTGCCTGATCTGCGTTCTGAAACCGACCCGTTACGGAATGAGTGCCTATCGGATCAACAAATCCGTTATCGCACTGCGTCGGGAGACAGTCGGTGAAATCTTTGTGGAATTATAAGACAAGACATTGCTGATCCGATTACTTCAGACCCGGACGCTCCATCGTTACTGTTCACGCTTTGCGCAAACAGCAACGGATTTTGCCGATGCTTCGCATTCCAAATCGGCAAAATCTGCTACCATCACTGTATCATACGGCATTTTCAGTTCAGAAAATGCCTACCGTGTACAGTAACGCTCCATTTCTTCATTTACAGAATCTTCGCAGGAACGCATTGCCTCAATCGTATCAGCAAAGAGCTGATCAAGTTCCCATCCCAGACGCTCTGCGCCGGTCCGAATCACATCACGGGAGCATCCCGCTGCAAATTTCTTATCCTTGAACTTCTTTTTCAGGCTGGAAACTTCCATGTCTTTCGTACTCTTTGACGGGCGCATTTTCGCCGTTGCACCGATCAGACCAGTCAGCTCATCCGATGCAAACAACACCTTCTCCATCTCATGTTTCGGCTCCACCTCACAGCAAATTCCATATCCATGAGAGCAGATCGAAGTAATCATATCCTCCCCCACTCCTGCCTCGCGCAGAAGTTCCGGTGCCTTGATGCAGTGCTGCTCCGGATACTGCTCAAAATCCACATCGTGAAGCAGTCCGGTGATTCCCCAGTACTCTGCCTCATCGCCATAGCCGAGCTTCTCTGAATACCATCTCATCACACCTTCCACCGTCAGACCGTGCAGAATGTGAAATGGTTCCTTGTTGTATTTCTGAAGAAGTGCCAGAGCCTCTTCCCGCGTCAGTTTCGATACTCTTTCCATCGCAAATCGCCTCCAAAATTTCATTTCCTATGTCGATTTCTTATGTCTGATTCAGTATACACCAAAATTCTTGTTTTCCAAACAGTTTTCTCGTTTTTTCTCGGTTGAAATTCCCCCTCTTTTATGATACAATAAAAAAGTTCCAACTGCAGATATAGTTCATCGGTAGAACATCAGCTTCCCAAGCTGAGGAGGCGGGTTCGATTCCCGTTATCTGCTTCATATGCCAGAAGAACCCTTATTTTACAAGGGTTCTTTTTTTGTCCGGAACTAAAATGAAACTATTTTTCCATCCATTTTCACTCTACAAAAGGCGCATTCTCCTCATCGCAATCTTTATACGTTCTTAACATTTCCTTAACAACTTTTTAACAGACTATTTTTATGTTTTCTTTATATTGTG
>OOBK01001511.1_pt1 | contig 12250 bp, 10 predicted proteins | sample 1671541 | NCBI WGS metagenome assembly OOBK01 (sample SAMN06348167, study PRJEB24527) | human gut metagenome | biome: human gut; feature: ankylosing spondylitis patient; material: feces | host: Homo sapiens | place: China | collected 2015-10 | reverse complement strand
GAAGCTTCGGGCTGTACTCATATCTTGCTTTCTGAAGTGGTGAAAGATTCATAATTATACTCCTTTGTTATATATTTTATAACTATCCAGAGCCATATAAACTATGGCTCTGAACCATTACTCCAACTTATAAATTATCATTTTAACGTATTTTCGTCAACCTCTGAGCACTGATTAGAATGCAAATTTCTCATCAAAATATTTGTCAAGATCAGCAATTGCTACACGCTCCTGCTCCATGGTGTCACGGTCACGGACAGTTACGCATCCATCCGTCTCAGAGTCAAAGTCGTAGGTTACACAGAACGGAGTACCGATCTCATCCTGACGACGGTATCTCTTACCAATGCCCTGTGCATCATCAAAATCGCATCTAAAGTACTTACTAAGTTCTGCAAATACTTCGCTAGCTTCTTCAGAAAGCTTCTTAGAAAGAGGTAATACAGCAGCCTTGAAAGGAGCAAGTGCTGGGTGGAAATGTAATACAGTTCTTACATCACCTTCGCCAATTTCTTCTTCATCATATGCTTCACAAAGAAAAGCAAGAGTAACTCTATCTGCACCTAAAGATGGTTCAATACAATATGGAACATACTTTTCATTTGTAGTTGGGTCAAAGTAGTCCATAGCTTCGCCAGAATGTTCAGCATGAGCCTTAAGGTCGAAGTCAGTTCTTGATGCAACACCCCAAAGTTCACCCTTACCAAATGGGAACATATATTCAATATCTGTTGTAGCATTTGAATAATGAGCAAGTTCAGCCTGTTCGTGGTCACGAAGAACAATATTCTTTTCGTCTACGTTAAGGCTTAAAAGCCAATTTCTGCAATATTCTTTCCAGTAGTTGAACCATTCAATTTCAGTACCTGGCTTACAGAAGAATTCAAGTTCCATCTGTTCAAATTCTCTAGTTCTGAAAGTGAAATTACCAGGTGTAATTTCATTTCTGAATGACTTACCAACCTGAGCAATACCGAAAGGAACTTTCTTTCTTGTTGTTCTCTGAACATTTTTAAAGTTTACGAAAATACCCTGAGCAGTTTCTGGACGAAGGTAAACAACATTCTTGCTATCTTCTGTAACACCAGCGTGAGTCTTGAACATAAGGTTAAACTGTCTAATGCCAGTAAAGTTATGAGCACCACAGCTAGGGCAAGGAATATTGTGTTCGTCAATATAAGCCTGCATTTCAGCTTCTGTCATACCATCAGCTGAACCTTCAATACCATTATCCTTCATAAAATCGTCAATGATATTATCAGCTCTAAATCTTTCGTGACATTCCTTACAGTCCATCAGCGGATCACTGAATCCTCCAAGATGTCCGGAAGCAACCCATGTCTGTGGGTTCATAAGGATTGCACAGTCAACTCCAACATTGTATGGATTCTCCTGAATGAACTTCTTCCACCATGCTCTCTTCACATTATTCTTAAGTTCAACACCAAGATTACCATAATCCCATGTGTTGGCAAGTCCGCCGTAGATCTCAGAACCCGGATATACGAATCCTCTTGACTTTGCAAGTGCTACGATCTTGTCCATTGTCTTTTCAACCATTGTATGTTCCTCACATTCTTCTTTATCATTTACATTATTTACATAACTTATGCACTCCGGTTAATCTTTTTACAGAAGTTATTCACATCTTCCTTTAAAGATATTCCCCTTTGTACATCAATGTTTCCTATTATAACGACTAATGCCTTATTTTTCAAGCTGTTTTAGGTACTTCTCTTTATGTTTCCGCTTATATTCATACATAACTTCATCTGCTCTTTGCAGAATCTCATCTGTAGAAACAATATCATGTCTTTCAGGGAGTTCTATAATACCATAACTGAAGCTCTTCGGATAATCACCAGCACCTTCCCGACGAAACGCTTCATGTACATTTCTAAACTTTTCCTGCATGGTCTCTTGAGAACAGTTCAAAAGCACAACACAGAACTCATCACCGCCAAGACGCACGAACAGATCTCCCGGCCGGATATTTGCCTTCACCGTCTCAACGAAATGCAGCAGGTAGCGATCCCCTTCCTGATGCCCGAAATGATCATTCACATATTTCAAATGATCAAGATCACAATAACAAAAGACAATCTTCTCACCTGTAGCAAGCATCGTCTCCGCTCGTTCATGGAACAGATGACGATTTCCAATCCCTGTAAGTTTGTCTCTGTAAGCCTCTTCTTCAAGTTCCTCTTCTCGTTCTTTCAACTGCTTTGTCATTATATTAAATGCTTCTGAGAATTCTCCCATATAAGAAACGCTCTGAGAATAATCTCCTTTCGCCACCTGCTTTGCCTGCCAGGTGAGATGGTTCAGATTCGCATGGATATTCTTCAGATTCTCACAGAGGAAATTATCTCGTCCCGGTGCTTCAATTGACAGATTTCCCTTTGAAATCTCCGCTGAATAATGCTTCATCTCTTTCATCGCCTTGTCGAGATATTGCAGTCCCATTCCAAGCTTATGAAAAGATTCATCCAGGCATTCAAGATCCAGCTTCGCATTCTCAGAATCATATATAATATCCCGCAGATATTCAAATAATATCTCACAGTTTTTCTCTTCCATAACTCTAAATGTCACCTTCTCTTACATCTGCCTGAAAACGGCAGACACGGCCTCCTGTAGCCCAGCAGTCCGTTTCCACTGCTACATATTTCTTTCCAGAGTATAAAGATAAAATTCCGGAAATAAATCCTTCATCATAATTGCAGACAGTCTCACCAAGCACCGGAAGTCCCGAACAGTCCGCATCTTCCGAGACGGTCAGAATGATCTGCCCGCTCTCCTCGTCTACTGATTCAATACGGAGTACTCCAATCTTCATTTCTGCCATCTTCTTCTGGAGTTCACCCACAAACTGATCCAGCGGCTGATTCAGATTCAGCATCTTACGTGCAAAAAATTCTCCCGCTTTCCTTCCCGCATTCCGGAAAATCTCAACCTGCTCCTCTCTTCCGTAACGTACCGCAAGCTCATCCTTTATAGAATATTCCAATAACCGATATACAATCACAGGGAGTTCTCCTCCAAGATTCCCCCTGCTGTTCTCATCATATTCAAGGTAGTCTTCGAAAGAAATCGGTTTCTTCTCCTTCATAAAAATGTTCTCGTCCATCATTTTTCTCTTTTCTTTCCTCTGCTACTATTACATTTACAACAAAATACACTCGTTTCACACTGTCATGTAACAGGTGATATAACCGTAGTATAGCATGATTTTTTTCATGATTCAACAATTGCATAATGTCTTAAATGTTGTTGAGAATTTTTAAATAATACCCCAAATATCACAGCAATGTCTGCAGTATCTCCAGAGACTTGAACTCCTTATCTACATACATCTTCATCAACCGTCCCATCACGCGTCCAAACTTCTCCAGCACTTCCGGCTTCACGTTAAATGTATATAATTTCTCAATTGTACTGGATTCAATATACTGCATCGTATACAGCGTAGAACCGTCAAGAAACATTCCGTCTCTCACTTCTCCGTCACATTCATTACACACAAGTCCGCCCTTCGCCGCGCTGAACACTGCCGGCCTCGTCCGGTCGCCACACTGTACACACTGGAACACCTGCGGTCCCTGTCCGTTGATTGTCAGCACTTTCAACTCGAAAATGTAACGGATCAACTGATTCGGAAGATGTGGATTTGTCAGCGCACGCATCGTCTGATAAAGTAATTTTAAAAGTTCCCGCTCATCATTCCGTTCCCTCGCATAGTAATTCGCAACCTCAAGGAAATAAAAGCCATAATATGCGCCTACCACATCTGCTCTCAATTCCGAAAAATAATTGGATACATTTACAGACTGAATTGTGTAGGAAGAACGACCTTCATACATCGTGAATTCACCGAAAGTAAATGGATTCACCGCTCCCACCAATGGACTGTTCGGTCTTCTTGATCCCTTTGCAAAGGCTGAGATCTTCCCCTGTTCTTTTGTAAGTATGACAACTCTGCGGTCGTACTCGCCCACCGGTGCGACAGAAAGCACCATTCCTGTCAAAACGATCTGATTCACGATGAAATTCACCTTCTTTCTGCTATATTTGTAAAGATGTTGGAGACAAAACCCACAACTACGATGCCTGCGGATACTTCGTGCAACGCATTTCCAATATCTTCTAATATATCCGATTTCGCGTGTAAATACAAGGAGCTGTTCTAGGGGGGGGGATTTTTTTGGGATATGAGTTTTGCTGGATATTTGACACATGTTAAGATTTTGGAAAACCAGACCAAGAGAAACTTGCTATAAATCATCTATTTAACCTTGATTCCCTGAATCTGCTTTTCAATTATTCCCATATCATATTCTTCAGCGTATTAGCGACTTACGTCGCTAGATATGCTAAAAAGCGGCAGCCACCAACCTCTCAGTCAGCAGCTGCCGCTCTCATCATTCTTTTTATTCTTTATCTTCAAAGGCTTCTTTCATCTTATCCATGAATCCTTTTTTCTTGCCCTTTTTCTCTGATTTCTCAGATTTTGTAGCAAGGTCATCATGCTGATGAAGTGTATTTCCACTAAGCTCATCGAATTTTCTCAGAGCCTCTTTCGCCTCTGCGCTTAATCTCTCCGGTGTCTGGATCACTAATGTTACATAATGATCTCCTCTTACCTGAGCATTTCTAAGAGATGGAACTCCCTTTCCTTTCAGACGTACTTTTGTATCTGTCTTTGTTCCCGGTTTTACTGTGTAGAGAACGTCTCCGTCTACGGTTGGAATCTTCACATCACCACCGAGTGTAGCCACTGCGAAAGAAATCGCAACGGTTGAGAAGATATGCATATCCTGTCTCTGGAAGATTGGGTGTCTGGATACGTTAACCTCAACGAGGAGATCTCCTCTCGGTCCGCCATTAACTCCCGGTTCTCCTTTTTCACGGATGCGTACGCTCTGTCCGTTATCAATACCTGCCGGAATCGTAACTTTGATCTTCTTTCTGCTGGATGTATATCCTGTACCTGCACATTTCGGACATTTCTCTTTCACGATCTTACCGGAACCACCACAGTTAGGACACGTCTGTACATTCTGTACGGTTCCAAAGAAGGACTGGGATGTATATACGACCTGACCTTTACCGCCGCACTTTGGACATGTCTCCGGTGATGTTCCAGGCTTTGCACCTGTGCCGTGACAGTCTTCGCAAGGATCTTTCAGCACAAGATCCAGTTCTTTCTCGCATCCGAAGACAGCTTCCTCGAATGTGATGCGAATGCTCTTTCTGATATTAGCCCCTTTCATAGGACCGTTGCTTGCGCCACCTCTTCTGGAACCACCGAACATATCTCCGAAGATATCTCCGAAAATGTCGCTGAAATCTGCTCCATTGAAGTTAAATCCGCCGCCGAATCCACCTGCTCCGCCGCCGGCACCGCCATCAAATGCAGCGTGGCCGAACTGATCGTACTGACGACGTTTGTCAGCGTCACTCAGAACGGCATAGGCTTCGGAAGCCTCTTTGAACTTTATTTCTGCTTCTTTATCCCCTGGATTCATATCTGGATGGTACTTCTTCGCAAGCTGGCGGTATGCTTTCTTGATTGTAGCATCATCTGCATCTTTGCTTACGCCGAGCACCTCATAATAATCTCTCTTTGCCTCTGCCATAACACAAATACTAACCTTTCTGTATCTCTTTCTTAACCTCAAGAAATTCTACGAAGCTACAAAGCTCCGTAGAATTTCTCTTCATGCTTCATTTATCTGATGCCCTGCTGCCTGTTTCTCTTCTGTCTTACCGGCATCTTTTCTATATTTTAGACTTCTTTGTAGTCTCCGTCTACAACATCATCACCCTGGAAACCATCCGGAGCCGGACCAGCTTCTGGTGTAGGACCAGCCTGTGCACCTGCTGCAGCACCTGCCTGCTCATACATCTTTGTGAACAGTTTCTGTGCGCTCTCCATCAGTTTTTCTTTCGCAGCTTTGATCTCTGCTACCTGCTCTTCTGTTGTGTTCTCCGGAGCAGATTTTGCAAGGATATCTTTCAGTGCCTGAACGTCAGCCTCTACAGCTGCCTTCTCTGTAGCATCGACTTTGTCGCCAACCTCTTTGATTGCCTTCTCTGTCTGGAATACCATAGCGTCTGCTTCGTTTCTTGTATCGATTGCTTCTTTACGTTTCTTATCCTGAGCCTCGAATTCAGCTGCTTCTTTTACAGCTTTATCGATATCGTCATCAGACATATTAGAACCTGCTGTGATTGTAATATGCTGCTCTTTACCTGTTCCAAGATCCTTAGCAGATACATTTACGATACCATTTGCATCGATATCGAATGTAACTTCGATCTGCGGGATTCCACGTGGAGCCGGCGGGATTCCATCAAGTCTAAACTGTCCGAGGGACTTGTTGTCTCTTGCGAACTGTCTCTCACCCTGTACAACGTTGATGTCTACAGCTGTCTGGTTATCTGCTGCTGTTGAAAAGATCTGGCTCTTCTTTGTCGGGATTGTTGTATTTCTCTCGATCAGTCTTGTAGCTACACCACCCATTGTCTCGATAGACAGTGACAGTGGAGTTACATCAAGAAGAAGGATATCTCCTGCGCCTGCATCTCCTGCAAGTTTACCACCCTGTACGGAAGCACCAAGTGCTACACACTCATCTGGGTTAAGAGATTTGCTAGGCTCTTTGCCTGTCAGTCTCTTAACTTCTTCCTGAACAGCCGGGATACGTGTTGATCCACCAACGAGAAGTACCTGTCCAAGCTCGGAAGCTGTGATTCCTGCATCGGAAAGTGCACGTCTTACCGGTTCCTGAGTCTTTTCTACGAGATCTCTTGTCAGCTCATCGAATTTAGCTCTTGTAAGGTTCATATCGAAATGCTTCGGTCCTTCAGCTGTTGCTGTGATGAACGGAAGGTTGATATTTGTTGTTGTTGCGCTTGAAAGCTCTTTCTTAGCTTTCTCTGCCGCTTCTCTTAATCTCTGAAGAGCCATCTTATCTGTAGAAAGATCTACGCCCTCTTTTGCCTTGAAGTCTGCAAGCATGTAATCTGTGATCTTCTGGTCAAAGTCATCTCCACCAAGTCTGTTGTTACCAGCTGTTGAAAGTACCTCGATAACTCCATCACCGATCTCGATAACGGATACGTCGAATGTACCACCACCCAGGTCGTAAACCATGATCTTCTGCTCTTTCTCGTTGTCAAGACCATAAGCAAGTGCAGCTGCTGTAGGCTCATTGATGATACGTTTTACATCAAGTCCTGCGATCTTACCTGCATCTTTTGTAGCCTGACGCTGAGCATCGTTGAAGTAAGCCGGAACTGTGATAACAGCTTCTGTTACTTTCTCACCAAGGTATCCTTCTGCATCTGCTTTCAGTTTCTGAAGGATCATTGCAGAAATCTCCTGTGGAGAATATTTCTTGTCGTCAATATCTACTTTATAATCTGTTCCCATCTCTCTTTTGATTGATGAGATTGTTCTTGCTGCGTTTGTTACAGCCTGACGTTTTGCAGGCTCACCTACGAGACGCTCTCCTGTCTTTGTAAATGCTACAACAGACGGTGTTGTTCTTGCGCCTTCTGTATTCGCGATAACTGTTGGCTGTCCACCTTCCATAACGGCAACACAGCTGTTTGTTGTACCAAGGTCAATACCAATAATTTTTCCCATGATAAATTTCCTCCTCTATCTAATCTCTGAATCTTGTTAAAAATCAAATTAGTTTGCTACTTTTACCATGCTGTGTCTCACAACGCTTTCACGGTACATGTAACCTTTCTGGAATTCTTCTGCGATGATGTTCTCACCGAGCTCATCATCTTCCACATGCATTACTGCGTTGTGGAAATCCGGATTGAATTCCTGACCAACTGCCTCAATTGGTTTTACTCCAACGGATTCCAGTGTAGTCATAAGCTGTTTGTAGATCTTCTCCATTCCTTCTACGAACGGAGCATTCTTCTCCTCCTCCGGTACGGAACCAAGTCCACGCTCGAAGTTATCCACAACCGGAAGAATCTTTTCTATGATATCTTTCGCTCCGATCTCGTACATCTGGGATTTCTCCTTCTCAGATCTCTTGCGGAAGTTATCAAACTCTGCCATCTGACGAGTAACGCGGTCTGTGAGTTCCTCGATCTTCTCGTCTTTCTTGTCCTTCTTCTCTTTCTTTCCGAAGAACTTTTTCTTACCTTCTGATGCTGCTTCTGAATCTCCTTCAGTCTCAGTTGCTTCCTCTGTCGCTTCTTTCGCTTCAGTCTCAACTTCCTGGGCATCTTCTGTTTCTACTGTCTCTTCAGCTTCTGCCTGCTCTTTCGCAGCCTTTGCTTTCGCCTCTTCAACAGCTTCTTTTACCATATCTTCTTTGCTCATGTTCTCTGTCACCAGCTTTCTACCTTCCTATTCTTTTGGTTCTTTATTATAAATCGCATCCAACTCACATTGTAAAGTCTTCAGCGTCTTCATGACATGTTCATAATCCATTCTCTTCGGACCGATGATTCCAATCGTTCCTTTCATGCCTTCTCCCAGTTCATAAGTGGCGGTAACAACACTGCAGTCTTTCATAGTCTTAACCGGAGTTTCATCTCCGATGTAAACCTGTATGCCGTTGTTCTCCTCACTTGCCAGCGTCTCTGTCACCAGATCAGCTAACTGCTGTTTCTCTTCGAATGCACTGATGATCTCCTGTGCACTCTGCTTATCACTAAGCTCCGGATATTTGAAAATATTCGTTGCGCCGCTTGTGTAGATCTCCATATCATTATCGACATGAATAATCTCTGCCACTGCGTCAAGCACATGACCAACAACCTCACTGTGGATACCGGCCTGTTCTTTTAATCTTGCGATCAGACCTAATGTGATCTGATCAATAGATAATCCATTCAGTGTCGTATTCAGAAGCATGTTCAGCTTCAACAGATTCTCATTACTTAAGGTTTCTCCAACTTCGATGATCTTATTCTTGATCACATTACCACCAAGTACGATAACTGCTACAATCTGTTCTTCATCCACCTGTGACAGCTGAATAAACTTCAATGTGTTCCTGCTGTTGACCGGTGCGGAAACCATCGTCGCATAATTGGTGTTAGAAGCAAGAACCTTTGCTGCCTGTTGGAGTACTTTCTCGACCTTATCTGTCTTCTCGAGAAGTGCATCCTCTCGTCTGCTGATCTCCTGCTCCTTGTTCTCCATCAGAAGATCTACATAAAAGCGATATCCCTTATCTGATGGAATTCTTCCTGCTGATGTATGCGGCTGGAAGATGTAACCAAGGTCTTCCAGATCTGCCATCTCATTCCTTATCGTTGCGGAACTTAATTTCAAATCTGTGTATTTTGAAAGGGTTCGTGATCCGACCGGTTCGCCAGTCTCCAGATAATTCTGTATGATGGCTTTCAATATCGTAAGTTTTCTTTCACTTAATTCAGCTTCTACAGACATCTCTGTGTTCCCCTTTCTTCTCATCTTTGTTTGTTATTAGCACTCTTTGTTTTTGAGTGCTAACACCTTATAGATACTAAGATAGCACCTCGATTTCTGTTTGTCAACACTGATTGTTATTTTTATAAGTTTTTTATTTTCTTCTTATTTTATTAATAGGATGCTTTTTGGGGGAGGGAATGTGATTTTATAGAAATGTTGTTGACTTGGATTGTAATTTTATGAATTCCAGGCAAGCTTATAGCCAAATCATAAGTTGACTTGAATTATGATACATAAAATCCAGGTCAAAGACAAGTTTATTTAACTTACACTAATTGACCTGGATTTTAAAACCTGCTATCTATACTATCCCCTGATCTGTCCGTTTCCGAAGATAATATACTTTGTTGTTGTCAATGCTTCGAGTCCCATCGGGCCTCTTGCATGAAGCTTCTGTGTGCTGATTCCGATCTCAGCACCGAATCCGAATTCGAATCCATCTGTAAATCTTGTTGATGCATTTACATAAACTGCTGCCGCATCGATCTCATCCTGGAATCTCAATGCATTATCATAATCTTTTGTAATAATGGATTCTGAATGTCCTGTATTATATGTATTGATATGTGTGATTGCCTCATCAATGGAATCAACAATCTTCACGGAAATGATTGCATCCAGGTACTCTGTTCCCCAGTCTTCTTCTGTTGCCGGGATGATCTCAGAACTGATTGCCTGCGCTCTCTCATCTCCACGAATCTCTACTCCATGTTCTTTCAGTTTTGTTACGATCTTAGGCAAAGCTACCTCTGCAATCTTGGAATGAATCACAAGTGATTCACATGCATTACACACACCAAGGCGCTGTGTCTTCGCATTTTCAATAATATCTGTTGCTATCTTAATGTCTGCTGTCTCATCAACATATACATGACAATTTCCGGTCCCTGTCTCAATTACCGGAACAGTGCTGTTCGCAACTACATTTGCAATAAGTGCTGCTCCACCTCTCGGAACCAGAACATCGATCCAACCATGCATCTTCATCATCTCATTTACAACTTCTCTGCTTGTATCTTCTACGAGAAGAATGAGATCCTGGGATAACTTTGCTTTGCGAAGACCTGTCTTGATTGCACGCGTGATTGCCTTGTTAGAATGGATTGCATCACTTCCGCCACGGAGAATTACCGCATTTCCTGTCTTGAAGCAAAGGCCAAATGCATCTGCTGTCACATTCGGTCTGGATTCGTAGATGATTCCGACAACGCCAAGCGGTACGCGTTTCTTTCCGATACGAAGTCCGTTCGGTCTTGTCTTCATGCCAAGTACTTCTCCGATTGGATCATCCAGTGCAGCAATTTCACGCAGACCTTCTGCCATATCTTCAATTCGCTGTTCCGTCAGTGCCAATCTGTCGATCAATGACTGTTTCACGCCCTTATCTTTCGCAGCTTCGATATCCTTTGCATTCTCCTGTAAAATCAATTCTCTCTCTTCCACAAGTTCATTTGCCACTACGAGAAGTCCTCTGTTCTTTGCTTTTGTTCCAAGCTTTGCCGCTCCGCGGGATGCATTCTTTGCAAGTCTTCCAAGCATTTGCATGTATGTCTCCATTTCTGTTACTCCTTTCATCCGCATGTCTCTGTCAGTTTGTTTCTAGAAATCTGTTTCTATCTGTTTCTGTTATGTCATTTCTTAACTATGTCGAGAGTATACCACATACCTTTTCTTTTTTCTATATTATATAATGATGTGAGTGTCAAAAATAAATTTTGCCACTCACTGATGTAACCGGCTTGCTCCATTGCTATGCAATTCTCGCAATCATATAATATCTTTCATCCAGATATCTCTTAAGAATCCACCATATTTCTCCTTCGTAAGCATCTTCTTATATCCTTGTTTCATGACATTGGATCTGCTGAAAACATTTTCCGGATGTACGGTACAGAGCAGATACTGATATCCCAGCTGTCTCAAATCTTCTTCCGCATGCTGCATCATTTCATATTGTAAATGATGCCCACGAAACTCCGGCAGTACCACCGCTGTATCCATCATTGCACAAAGTTTCAGCTGCTCTTCTTCCATATTAAGATCATATCCAAGATTATCAGGATGCAGTCCCGGCAAAATTACGAAGAACATGGCTCCTACATTTTCATCTTCATCAACAGCAAGATACAAAAGTCCTCGTTCTTCTCTCATCCAGAAATCAAATTCCTCATACGGTTCTGCGACAAACCATTCTAGAACGTTCATCCCCTGGTCTACCTTATTTACAATTTCATACGCTTCTTTCAAGCGTTCTCTTCCGACGCGAATTATATTTATCATAAATAAATCTTCCTATTATGTACTCACTTCTGTCTATCAACTTTTAAAATTATTGTAACTGTTCTTGTAGTCCTGCAAAAAACAATTCATAAGGATCATCCTCACCTATAAGTACCGGTGAATTCTCTCCGCCACCATTCGTACTGCGCTTCATTGCGGCATAAAATTCATCTCCTGCCTGCACAATATCCATCGGATAAAGTTCATAACCTGTCTCACGACATACAGAGCAGAATCCTCCAAGAGGATCTTCTGCATCCCTTGTCTTTATGAACTGTTCTCTTAATTTATCATCATGTCTTGCTTTGCGCTGTAATTCATCTAAAGCTTCTACTGCGTTCATCTCTTTCTCCTCCTTCTGCTCTGTTTCACCTGGTATTTGTTTCATATTCAAAAATGCTTTCATCGCCTGACTTGTTTCATAATCAACATTCTGAAAAAACTTTTTATTTTCATCAATATAGTGTTTCAGTTCTTCCTTACTGTCCCTATATC
>OOBK01001494.1_pt1 | contig 12377 bp, 4 predicted proteins | sample 1671541 | NCBI WGS metagenome assembly OOBK01 (sample SAMN06348167, study PRJEB24527) | human gut metagenome | biome: human gut; feature: ankylosing spondylitis patient; material: feces | host: Homo sapiens | place: China | collected 2015-10 | reverse complement strand
ATCCACGGCTTTTCTCCTTATTAAATATGTACTGTATCGTCATTATTGTACACTACAAAAAAAAGATAAGCAACCGATTATTTTTTATTTTATGAAAAACTACAGAATTTTAGCTGTTATACAACATCGGCTGTAATGCTTCGAGTGCCTGCTGATATGAAAAATTTGCACTCATGCCGAACAGGGACGAATCCAGATCGTACACCCTGCCGTTTTGTACTGCCGCAAAATGCTTCCAGATGTCGTTTTTTTCAAATTCATCGGCAAACATCTGCTGTACCTGCTCGGGCATTGCATGGGATGCCCGTAAAATCACATCGGGTTCTTTCGTTTTGATATCCTCTGTGTTAGCACTTAAAAATTCTTCATCAGTGCCCGCGTATACATTCTGTCCGCCTGCCATTTCCACAAGGCTGCCGACATAGCTGTTTTCGGTTGCCACGATATAAGAACCCGGCAATCCCATCAGAATCAGAACCTTCGGGGCTTCTTTTCCTGCATTTTTATTTTTGTATTCCTGCATAAATGTGTTAAATTCGTCCACCATTGCCTGTGCCTGCTGTTGTCTGTTAAATTTTTCACCGAGATCTGCAATTGAAGCATACATGCCGGCTACACTCTTTAAATTTAAAAACAGGGATTTCACCTGGATTGCCGCATATTTCGGCTGTAAATCACTTTGCAGGCTATTCGGGGACAGCACATAATCCGGCGATAAGGATTTTAAAATCTCCATATCCGGCGACATTGCCGTTCCAATCTGCGTAACATCCTTATACCGCTCCGGCAGTGTACCGGAGGTCTGGCATACCCCCACAAGGTCTAACTCCAGTTTGTCACAAATCTGTGCAACAGCAGGAGAAGTGGCAACAAGGCGCACCTCTGCGCTGTTGCTGGTATTTCCCGTACTGCTGCCCTGTCCGTCCGGGTGCTGGTCTACGCAGGCTGTCAGTGAAACTGATGCGGTTAGTACGGCGATGCCTGCAAGCAGCATACAAAATCCTTTATGAACAATCTTTTTTACCTGTCGTTTCATTTGTCTGCTCCTTTAATTTTTCTTTTTACGATATACAAGCATATACCATGCCGCACCTGTCACAACAATGGCAATTACAACACCCATTCCGATAAAAATGCCGGTGCTGGTGTTTTTTTTTCTCTCCTGCGCTTCTGCATTGACCTGTTTTCCTGCCGCATCATATTCCTGAATTCCGGCATTTTTCGTCTGTGTGTTTTCTGCGGTCTTTGCCTGTGCGGCACTTGCTTCTGCTGATGTAGTCTGTCCGGCTTCTGTCGTACTTTCTGCACTTTCACCTTCTGCCTGCTCTATGCTCTGTGTTCCGGCATTTTCCTGACTGCCGTCTGTTCCGGCTGACACACCGGTTTCACCCGATAAGCTGTCCGTGCCTGATGCGGTATTTTCAGCCTGAGCACTTACACCGCTCTCTCCTGAACTGCTTTCTCCCGGGTTGCTTTCCTCACTGCCACCCTGTGCACTGTCGGGACCAGTACTGCCGCCCTTTTCTTCAACGGTCACACTGGTAATAAAGTCGCCTGCGCCTTCACTCAGTCCCGAAAATGTAATGTAGTAAATAATATCACGACCCATGGCAGTTACGTACATATTTACACGTACAACCGAATTTTCACTGTTGATGCGGAATCTGTAATCTGCGGTATTGCTTGAGTAATCCTCCTGCATTAACGTTGCGGATACCGGACTTCCATCTACCTGAAACTGTGGATTTTCAATATTGTCCATTAACTGCATACGGATTGTGGCATAAGTGTTTCCCGCCGGGTCTGCTTCGATAAGTGCCTTACCATATGTCGCGCTCTCTGTCATGGACTGTCCTAAAACCGCCGAACCCTCTCCGCCGGAATCTTCAATCGAGCCGGTAGAGGGATTTCTATAGCTTGGATTGGCATTGGCAAGATAAATGCCGTTTTCTGCTCCATATACCGGATTACTATTCTGTGAAACGACTGCCGCTGCTGACAAAATCCCCACAGTGACTGCCGTCAATACTGCCGCCGCATGCTTTGCAAGCCGCTGAATCTGCATTTTAAATTTCTGTTCCATGTCTGTACTCCTGCTTCCTTTTTATATGTGACAAACAGGCACCCGCCCCTTTTTGGAACGGATGCCGTTGTTTTGTCTTTTTTACAGCTTAGTCTTCTTTTTCTTCCGGTCTTTTCTTTCTTTTAAAAATTGCAAGACCTGCGGCACTTAAGGAAGCAAAGAATGCTGCTGTCCACATGCCCATTGCGGAAGAATCCGCTGTCTTTACGCCGCTGTTGCTGTTGTCTGCCGTATTGGCTGAGCCACCTGCCGTATTTGAATTACCGCCTGCTGCCGAACTGTTATCTGTTGTTGTCTTTTCAACAAGTGCATAATAGCTGAAGCCCTTTGTTGTCACAACATAATAGCCGTTTTCCACACTGCCCTTTATGAGAGTCTTTGAACCGTCATCATTGATACGGTATAAAACAACGTTGTCTGCATTCATGCCTGCCGGAATGAGATACTTCACAACAACACTGCCGTTTGGCTCAACTTCCTGTCCGTCCTTTTCAAAATGAACTTCATACAGTTCAAAATTGCTGCCGACGTCTGCAAGTGCATTTGCCGCCTTTGTATATTCTGTTCCTGCGCCGACCTTTGTTACCTTTAACTCAGAGCCTGCCGGAAGCACGCCCTCTGCGGCTGATACATGAACGCCTGTCTTTTCATCCGTCACATCAACTGCCGGTGACTTTTCTTCTGTCTGGTCTTCTGCCGGTACAAGAGAAGCATCGCTTGTTGCTGTCAGTGCTGACCAGTCGAATCTTAATCTCGCACTCATCATGGTGTCGCCCATTGGTGTATCCGGTACTTTAAAGCTTACATCTGCATAAGTAATATCTGCAACAGATGGCTGTGCACCTTCAGGAAGTTTAAATGTTACCAGTCTGATTGCATCGACTTCATTTCCTGCGGAAGTTGTAATCTTTTCTGTCTTGTCGATTGTAACAGTTACGCCCTCTACCTCAAATGCCGTAACGGCGCTGTAGATTGATGTTACGGTTACCGGATTCATGGCAATCTGAACTTTTACAACCTTGCCATCCTTTACAGTGATTAAAGCACTGCTGTTCTTTTCAAATGCCGCATTACCCATAGAAGCCTTATCGGATACCGCATTCCACAATGCAATCGGTACATAGTAGTTACCGTCAGCAATTTTATTGTCAGAAGGGTCCGGTGTCGGAGTTGGTGTCGGTTCCGGATCCGGTGTCGGGTCAGGAGTCGGTTCCGGTGTCGGGTCTGGGTCCGGTGTTGGTGCCGGGTCCGGTTCTGCTGTCTTTACCGCATTTGCATAATCCAGTGCCAGATAAGCATCCGGGCTGTAATTCATCGCATCGACAAACATGTTGACATAAACACCGTCATAGCTGTTGTCCGGCAGTGTAAATGTAATCTGTGTCACTCTGCCTTCTTCGTCTGTTGTGTACTGTGCATCTACAGTCTTACCATCTGCTGACGTTCCCTGATAAATCTTCCAGTTGCTTGCGTAAGCTGTCAGTCCCGCAAAGGATACGGACTGTAAATCTACGGTTACAGCTGCTGTTCCGTCTGCCGCAACAGTCATCTGTGCACTCTTAATGCAGCCTGCCGCCATAGAATCCTGTGAAACATTTCCGGCATTCTTTAAGCTTGCAGGGATTGAATAAGTACCTGCTGTCAGAGTGGTCTTTGCTGAACCGAAAGTTGTTTCCTTTGTTGTATCATCGGACTTATTATTATCAGATGATGTCTTTGTTAAGCTGTCCCAGTAAACCTTTACGAAACAGTCTGCGCTGAAACGTCCCTGCTTGAAGTCAATGCCTGAAACGAAGCCGTTTAAATTCTTCATTGCCGGTACATAGATATCTGCATTGGTGTTGTAGATTGCCGCAAAATCACCTTCTAACGGGAAGGAAACCTTTGTTACAACCTTTTCATCTTCACCGAATACATCATCGCTGTACTGAATGTCATTCATTTCGACCGCAGCTTCCTTTAAGCTCTTAGAAGTATCATTGCCTTCATAGTAGCCGTTGAAGCCATAGATATATAACGGTTCTTTTGATGTTCCGTTAATAATGTCTGTTACGAGTGTCATGCTGCCATCTTTGTCAACAACAATCTTTGCCTTTGTCTTGTCATTTTCCACAAGACTGTGCTTTACTTTATCTGTGTAGTATGCAATGTCTACGCTGTATTCGCCTTCTGCAAGCTTTTCTGTCGGAAGGTTAATGACTTCTTCTTCCTGCTTTAGTTCGAGTGCATTTAAAATCGCATCGCGGATTGCATTGGATGAATACGTTGCGCCTGAAACCGCATCAACACCTGTGATTTCCTTTACATCAGTTGCGGACTTATTGATGTAGCTGCCCTTTAAGCCGTTGACTGCCTTTTCAAGCATCATCTTATTGGTTTCAGCATAAGTTCCCGCAAAATTTGCACCTGTTACTTCAATGTCTGTGATAACATCATCTGTAACTGTTACGTTGACAGTAACATCATATTCACCGAACTGTGAAATATGGGCTGTACCTGTCTTTACAACCGGTGTGTTGTCTTCATTTTTTGCTGTCAGCTTTAACTTTAAGTTCGTATCCTTTGACATACCGTCGATAAAGCCTGTCAGATAAATTTCATTGTTGTCTGTCAGGTCGAAATAGTCCGGTACATCTACAACTGCCTTACCCGGATATACGAGTGCATTTTCAAGGTCTGTTGTTGTGGACGTTGCGCTAAATTCTGTTCCGTCTGTTGTGTAGTATACATATCCTCTGCTGTCTGTTACTTCTACAGGTGTCTTATCATATGCCACGCTGTCTGCTTCGGAATTAATCTTGTCTGTATACCAGTCGCTGTAAATTGCTGACTTTAAGCCGCTTGTATCATTCTTCGAGATTGCCTTAAATGCATTTTCCATGCTGTCTGCATTGTATACACGAAGGCTTCCCATATGTCCGTGTAAGCCGAATACGATTGTTTCGCCTAAGTCAAATACGAGCTGTCTGCTTCCGTCTGCCTTTGTTACCAGTGTTGCACTCTTGATTGCATCAATGTTTGCAGGCGGTGTCTTTGTGGCACCCGGTTCGCACGCTGTATAAACAGATACATCTAATGCCTGTGTTGTTTCTTCTCCCTGGTCTGTATCACCGACTTTTTCAATCGTTGAGAAGTCCATACGGAACAATACTTCTGAAATGTAAGCCATTTCTGTGATGTATGTTGTAAATAACACATTCTGGTTTGCATAGTCCGCATCGTTTTTAATGTAATTGATACCGGAGAATGTCAGGTTAAACGGTGCTACCTTACTGCTTGTTGATGAAGCGAGTTTATCCAATGTAACGGATTCTACATTTTCACTGTTATAGAAGCCGCCGACCTGCTTACTTCCCTGCATAACCTTTGTAAAGTAGAAATCGCCTGTGTTTTCTGTCTTTACGTTGGTTGACGGATTAATCTTACCGGTCTTTGTAACGGTTGGTGAAATGGTGTATACCTTTGTATAGTTTTCATACTTTTCGGCATAGTCGCTGGATTCTGCAACGCCTGCATCATCTGCACCCTTAATCTTGCCGTTATCGTTGGCATCCGGTGTCGGTGTGGACTTAATCCAGAGTTCACCGCCGCCTGCGTATCCAATCGGGCTTTTTACACCCGGCATTTCATAATCGTCTACTATTACATTGCCTTCTGCATCAACGCTTACGGTAATGTCTGTGTACTGTTCTTCATAGCCCATTGCACCTTCGATTTTGTCGGTGTCAATGTAATAGGTACTGCCGAATACTGCCTGCATTTTATATGTACCCTCTTTTAAAGAACCGTCTTCGTTGTAATAGCTGCTGACATCCTTGAAGTTTGCCATAACCGTTACAGCTTCTTCCGGCATGGTAAATGTATACTCATGGGCATTTGTTCCGTTAATTGCCTGCGTTGTTGTGGCTTCAACCGTCTTGCCGCTTGCCGTTGTCACGGTTACGCTGTCCATTGTGTAATACTTTAAGCGGTCCGGTGTTACGGTAACGGTTACGGTTTCGCCTGATTTTGCCTTATCGGAAGACTTTGTTTCAGCCGTTAATACGCTGACTGTACCTTCGCCGTTGGTTTCTGTTGTAATTGCATAAGAGTCTTGTGCATACTCTGTGCTTACGGTTACTGCGGACTTCGGCATTGTGAAGCTGTAGCTTCCGTCACCGTTGTCTGTTACGTCAACTTTCTTTCCGTCTGCTGTTTCTACGGAAATGCTCTTTACTTTGCAGAATGACTTCGGTGCTGTGTATACAGTTACCTTACTGCCTTCTGCGGCTTCTTCGTCAACGGTTGTTTCGCCGTATTCACTGCCTGTTACGTTTGAAGTGATTGCATATTTCTGTGAAACAACCGTTTCTTCGGCTGCCTTTAATACTGGTCTGCCTGTTGTCTTGTCTGTTTCCCACTTGCAATACTTGTTATCCTCTGTCTGGTTCTCATCAACCCAGCTGTTTAAGTATGTAACCAGTGCAATCCTGCCGACCTTGTTGGTTGTGCTGTCAACAGACATTAAGTTGTCATTTTCATAACCCTCGGCTGTTACCGGTGTGATGTATGTAAAGTTCTGATTAAGAGAATCCAGATTCTCTCCTGTAACAGTCTTTGCAATTCCGTAAATTTGTGCATTTTCAGGGAAATTATTTAATGTTGTACCTGTGTAGCAGTTTGCAGTCTTATCTTTTGCCTGTAAAGTAGCGTCCACACCGTAATAAGATACATTTGCCGGATTTGCATTTTCACCCATGGTAATCTCTGAAATATCATAGCTGTTGACTGCTCTGTCTGAAAGTCCATAATATGAATAATATCCGGTTAAATTTACATTTTCCAGTGTTGTCTTGCCGGTTACCGCACTGTTTACAATTTGTGTTGCACTATTTGTAATAGGGTAATGCAATACCGTACCGCCTGTCGCACCGTCAATGGTCACATTCATATTGTTTACAACCTTGTTGTAAGAACCGCCGCCATAAGCAATACCACCTAAATAGCAGAATGTGCCTGCAACGGTATGGACTTTTTGTGTTCCTTCAAATGTCAGGTCGTTGATAGTGACATCTGTGAAACTGCCTATCTGTGCGATAAATGCACTTGAATATACCCATGAACTTGATGCCGTTCCTGTCATGCCTTCTACATTCAGTCCCTTAATGGTATGTCCGTTTCCGTTAAAGGTTACTGTATTATTGTAATTTGTATATGTCATCGGCACCCATGTATATGCGCTCATATCAATATCTTTTACAATATTAATGGTTTTATCCGTAAGTGCGCTTGGATTATCACGCATTAATTTACCGACAGCCGCAAGGTCTGCCGCATCGGAAACAATCAGTGTGCTTGATGTTGCCGCATATACATCTGTATCATAACGTCCTTCTTCAAACCAGTTGTCCGGTGCAATTACCGATACTGTCACTGTACCTGACGGCATTATAAAGCTCGTTGCAGAGTTTCTTATATATTCGACACTGCCGTCTTCCTTAATCACTTTGATAAATAAAACCTTTTTTGCTTCGTCTGTCAAAGTAATGGTAACATTCTCACCTTCTCTTGCCTCTGTTTTATCCAGTGCAATATAAGACTTTGCTTCATCTGCAACGGTAACAGCCTTTAATTCTTTCTGTGTAATTGCAGAACCATCAAAGCTTGTTGTGACACCCTTTTCAGGCATTGTGAATGTAAATTTTGCAGAAGATGTTGTGTTTCCTGCATCTGCTGTTACGGTTACTTCGTTGCCGTCTGCGTCTGTTACCTTTGGCAGTGTTGTACCGTCATAGTAATATCCGTCTGCTGTATTTGTGGAAAGCAGTAATGTTACGGTATCGCCTTCTGCCGCAAGTTCACCGTTTGATACGGTAAAATCGGCACCTTCAATATTTGCAGACTGGTTTGTAATGTTATACGCATCTGTTTCAACGAAGTCTACTCTTAAAGTAACGGCTACCGGGAATTTCTTTGCTACGGTATATGTTGCTTTTCCGCTTGCAAGTGATGATAATTCTCCCGGCTTTACTGTTGTATTTCCCTGTGTACCGGTTACGGTTACTGTATGCTTATAATACTTGCCGTCGATAATGCTGTCTGCTACAACATTCATATTACCACTCATCATCTGTCGGCTGCTGTAACTTACATGGCTTGCAAATTTACTGTCGTCATTGGTTTCTAATGTAATTGCACAATAACGGTTACTCTTTTCTGTGATTGTAACCTTTTTCTCCGGCATTACAAAGGTGTATACCTGTACAATCTTATCTTCATCAATCACTGTACTTTCAAGTGTTGTATCAATACCGGTTCCGTCTTCATCTGCAACAGTCGGCACATAATTTCTTGTTGAACTGTCACTTGTTGATGTAATCTTTACGGTTTCACCCGGCTTTGCACCATACTTATCTACACTTAAATATTCGCCTGTTGATTTTATCTCATACTGTCCTTCTTCCAGAACCGGTGCAAACTGCACATATATCATAAATGTTCCTACTGAGCCGTAAGCATATGCATCGTCAGGAATTGTGCAGGTATACTGGTTCTCTTTGCCGTCTACCTTTGTAATCTTTAAGTCCGGTGTTGTAAAGCTTGATGACATGTACATAACAGAATCTAATGCCCAGCCGTCCTCCGGTACAGCTTCAAATGTAATTGTGCTGTCTTTTTCAGCCGTGTATACTTTTTCACCATCATCACCGGTGCTTTCTGTCACACCTGAGATTAATTTGATACTTCCCTTTCCGTATGAAACACCCGGTGTAACTGTGTAGGTTACTTTTTCTGTGCTTTCTGCATCTGCTGTTACGAGATTTTCCTCTGCCGGTGCGGCTGTTTCAAAGCCGTCCGCTTCTGTTGTCTGTGCCTGCTGTACTGCCTGTGCAAATGTCTGCTCCGGGCTTGCCGCCAATACATTGTACGGCATACTGCTCATTGTCATTGCGACTGCTAATGAAGCAGATAATAACTTAAAGCTGGTCTTTCTCATTTTTCTTTCCTTTCTGCTTTGTCCCTGTTTACTTGTTTCTATCGTGCCTTGTTGATTTTACGAATGTACTAATGCTTTGTTTTGTTTTTTGTTTTATGGCATAGTTTTATTTTGATAACTTCCATTAGTCTTGTCTAACCGTGGCACTTAAAAAAAGAGGCTTCAAAGCCTATCTTTCGTTTGCAGTGGCAGTGTACCACAGACATTTGTTTTTGGCAAGCAGACATTTTTGTTGCAAACCTGCAACAAACAACGGTATTTTTTACCTGTTTTCTTTAACAATCCCTTTGATTTCCTGCTTTCCCAATTTGTTGCGCAAGTGCAACAAAAAAGTCTTATTGATAAATTTTATTGTTTAAAATGAGATTTTTTCAGACTGTTTTTGCGAAATTCCTACTTTGATACTAGGAAAAAAGAGATTTAAGAGTTGGGCGGCTTTTTTGTTTAAGATAAGCCGCCTGTTACTTTGATAAAATGCTTTATTTTTCCTATTCATCTTCACGCTCGACTGCCTGCGACAACTTTTGCACCGTTTCTTCCGGCAGTTCCGTCAGGTCTGCCACATATGCAACGCTGTTCCCCGCCTGCAATAATTTTACGGCTAACTGCATTTTGGCTTTTTTCATTCCGGTGATTTCGCCTTCGGCACGTCCTTCATCACGCCCCTCGCGGCGTCCACAGGCTTCTCCCTCCAGATATCCTTCGGCACGACCGCGGTTTAATATATCCTTTGCTTCATACTCTAATACTTTTCCACCCATACTCTCTCCAACTCCTTTCCTGACCTTTTCATATTTTGCCGCCAGATGTTTTATTACTGTATCTGACATTTCAAGAATTGTAACCTTTTCGTATTCGTTTAAATCACCGTTCTTACGATCTTCTTCCAGACGGTTTACTATCGCTGTATATTCCTCTTCCAGCTTCGCTAATTTTTCGCTGTTTTCTTCCAGTTCTTTAAAACTATTTTCATAAACAAAAATATGAAACGGTATCAGAAAGTACAGCTTTTTCTCAAAGATTTCTTCTACTGTATACTGTCTGACTTTTAATACCGGAACGGCATACGATACTTCCCCGCCCGGTGTGCGTATCATTACCGTCATCACCTCCGGCGTATTTTTCGTATGGCGCAGGGCTACGATTGCGGAATCAGGAAAATGAACTACCAGTGCACCCGCTGTAACTTCTCTGTTTTCCAGTGCAAGCTGTGTATCATACTCAAACATACGTACTATCATGCTTCCGTCTTCCGTGCTCTGGCACTCAACATGATAACGCTTTCTTTCTCTACCGAGGATTTCAAAGCTGGAATCCGTAATGCGCTCCTGTTCACTGCCGTCCGGCAGCTTTATAAAGTGCTCGTTTTGAAGCAGATGTATTGTTTCTTTTCCGGTGTAACTTGTGTGAAACAGTTCATTTACAACCGGTATAATCAGTGCCGTACAATCCGTTAACAGGGTACGGAACACATCATCGTAAGGTGTATTTACCATGCTTTCTTCCTTTCTTTTATTATAATAGACTACTTGAACTGCCGGCAAGGATTTTCATGAATTTTCTAAATCTTTTTGGATTTTAAGGGATATTAAACAGATGAACCCATAAAAATGTCAAAAAAAGTGCCTTTTATACACACTCTCCTGTATACAAAAGACACTTTTCCACTAATTTTTTGATTTTTCCTCTTTACTGCGCGGTCTGCTGTGCGGCTTCCACCTTCGTCACTTCATTTAATGACTCGTTTTCATGATATGAAAATGTAACAGTATCGCCTGTATTGTACCGTACAATATCCGCATTATCCGATAACGGCACATCAAAGATACGGGACTGACCCTCTAAGAGTATATAAAAATGCGAATTGCCGTCCAATACCGTCTGCACCATTTTATCGATTCTGCCGGTTATCTGCCTGCTTTCCTTTGGCGTTTCTGCCGCTGTTTCATCTACAATGCCGCTGTCTACCATCAGCTGACGGTAATTTTTCTCACACTCATTGACTGAATCGCCGATTGCAACGGTCTGATACTTCTCGATATTGAGCATGGCATAGGATTTTACCAGTCCCGAGCTGTCCTTTAATGCCATAAAATATGTCGGCTGTCCACCCACATTAATAAGCAGTGGAAATGTTGCCTTGTATCCTAAATGCTGGACCTTTCCCTCTGCCGAAGACATCGCCGAATTTTCCTCTGCACCGGAAATCACATAATAGCGCGTTTCCATTGTCCGCTGGTTCATCAGCACAAAGCCCACATTGGATTTATCCTGTCCGACTGAGGTAATTCCTGTATACACCCACACATCATCGTCCAGTGCAATATAATTGTAGCCGTCTGTCGTTACCAGACAATCCTTCTGGCTTAACACACTGTTAAAATAACCGTGCTTTAACGTACCGTGGTAATCATACAGCGAAATAAGCATATCTGCCGAATACACACGGTCTACCCACTGCGGAACATCTTCCACGGCATAATCCGTCATTTCCCCGGTGACTGCATTACAAAGCACCACCCTGCCAATCGTCACACCGCCAAACAGTCCGATATTATATTTTTTCACCGGACAAATCCAATAAGGTGTACCGCTCTCATCAATTTCAAAGCTGATGTCATCAAACATATAGGTCGGATACGCAAACCTCAGATGTCTGTAAATGTTTCTGCCAAAATGGTCGCTCATCGAATAACGGATTTTCTGCTCCAGACGCACGCATTCCGCTTCCTGTGTCGTCATGTCAATACGGATATACGCAGGAATTCCGTCCCCGTGGTTCGTAAACCATTTAATCAGGCTGCCATACTGAAGCGGTGTCACACGCACCGGCTTATTCTGATAATTAATCTGTGTATACATATCGCTGACTTCAAACTGGGAAACCATATCCACCATTGTTCCCATGACACGGTTGCCGATGGTCGTTGCCGAATCTTTATCCAGCACCGGAATCTGGTCGTAGGAAACCTCATGAATATCATCAGTAAAGCTTCTGGTTTCCACATTTAACAGTTTCTGGTAAGCCGAAGCATTGACAATTTCAGATGACAGCAGTCCGCCTATTAGAAAAATAACCACCAGTGCCGCTGTAAGTATCGCACATAAATAGAAAAAACGTTCTGCCTTTTTACTCTTAAATTCCGGCTTTGACTGCTTCCACTGTCTGCCCGCCCATTCCTTGTAGTATTCCGTCATTGTCATGCTGCAAAGTCCGACAACACCCGTAAATACCGCCGCCAGCACAATGACAAATATCCAAAAGCCCGGCGCGTGGATATTGCTTGGCGGAAGCACCACATAATAATAGACAAATGC
>OOBK01001492.1_pt1 | contig 12391 bp, 8 predicted proteins | sample 1671541 | NCBI WGS metagenome assembly OOBK01 (sample SAMN06348167, study PRJEB24527) | human gut metagenome | biome: human gut; feature: ankylosing spondylitis patient; material: feces | host: Homo sapiens | place: China | collected 2015-10 | reverse complement strand
AAACTGGATAGACGGTATCCTTACCAAACCCATCGCCCCGGATTTGGGTGAAGAGAACGATACCGTATACGGCACCGACCCGGTGGAAATAGTGAACGATTGGGTAACCATCGCAGAAGACGGTTATCTGACCCTTCGCTTTAGAACTCAGCAAGGAGACTATCAAACAAAGCACTTTGTCAATCTGCTGCTGAGCGAGAATCCGGAAAACCCGTATGAAGTAGAATTCCGCCACAATGCCAAGGGCGACATTTACGGCAGGTATGCGGCCGGACTGGTTGCTTTCAAGTTGGATGCCCTGCCTGATACAGAAGGCAAGACCGTTAAATTGAAACTGAAGTGGAAATCATTTAGCGGCGAAAAATCTGCGGAATTCGATTATTGTACCCGGAAATCCGTAACGCCCGAAAGTCCGGCTATCACTTCCGTAAGAAACAGCCTAAACCTGCAATAACTTCATTCAAAGTATGCCTGCCCGCTCAAAGCCATTGCCTTGCGAAGCAGGCATACAAGTAAAAAGAGAGCAGGGCACGTTGGCCGAAAGCCTTGAAACTGCAAATTATAAGTTCATTCAATAAAAAAAGCACTATAAATATTTGCTATTTTAAAATAAAGCCGTACATTTGCACCCGCAATTCGGGATGTAGCTCAGCCCGGTAGAGTACGCGTCTGGGGGGCGTGTGGTCGCAAGTTCGAATCTTGTCATCCCGACTGTTGAGCATTAAGGAGTTAAGTCTAAGACTTAACTCCTTAATTTTTATAGTATTTCTTAATGACAGACTTGCTGCCATAAATATGCTGAATATGTACAAAAAGAAGACGGTGCCTATTCGCTTCAGCGGGAATAGCTCATCAAATTACTGGAATTCTCGTAAGAAATCTCTATTTTTGCACTTTAAACAAGAAAAATTATGGGAGCAGCTAAATGGATAGGCGGCATCATCGGCTTCATGGCCGGAGGACCGCTGGGAGCCTTGGCAGGTTTTGTATTCGGTTCACTGTTCGACACCGATTCAAGTGACGCAGGCAGTTATTATGGAGAAGAACCAACGCACGGCACTACCTATACCGGGCAACGGAACAGTTTCCTCTTCTCCATGCTCGTGATGGCTTCGTACATTATCCGTGCAGACGGGCGCATCATGCATAGTGAAATGGAATTCGTCCGCCGCTTTCTGAGAAGCACATTCGGTGAGGCTGCCGTGGGCGAGGGAGAACGGATATTACTCAACCTCTTCGAACAGCGCAAGCAGATGGACAGACAAAACCCACTGGCATTTAAAAACACCATCCGTGACTGCGGAACGCAGATTGCCGCCAACCTGACATACGAGGAACGCTTGCAACTGCTGGTATTCTTGGTAGAAATTGCCAAAAGCGACGGACACGTCTGCAACGAAGAGATAGAAGCCTTGAAAGAAGTGGCCATGTACATGGGACTATCCGTCAAGGAAGTGGAATCCATGCTCAACCTGGGCGGTAGCTCACTGAACGAGGCCTACAAAGTACTTGAACTTGAACCCACTGCCACCAATGACGAAGTGCGTGCCGCTTACCGCCGCCTAGCCTTGAAACACCATCCCGACCGGGTGGCAACACTGGGCGAAGACATCAAGAAAGCCGCAGAAGAGAAGTTCCAAAGCATCAACAATGCCAAGGAGCAGATATACAAGGCACGAGGTATGAAATGACGTACCTCGCTCCTTGCCTTGTGGACAGCATCATGACGTTTATAAACATTCTATAATTAACATCAACCCACACACTTATGAAGAAAACCCTTGCAATCCTTGCACTAGGCCTTACTGCCATTGCCGGACATGCCGCCACGCCGCTCTGGATGCGCGATGTGCAAATCTCTCCCGACGGTACGGAAATCGCATTCTGCTACAAAGGAGACATCTACAAGGTGCCCGCCAAAGGTGGAACCGCCACACAGCTTACTACCCAAGAGAGCTACGAATGTACCCCCATATGGTCACCGGACGGCAAACAGATTGCCTTTGCCAGCGACAGATACGGCAACTTCGACGTATTCGTGATGCCGGCAGACGGCGGAACCGCCCAACGGCTCACTACCCACTCCACCGGTGAGATACCCTCCACATTCACTCCGGACGGAAAGTATATCTTGTTTTCCGCCTCCATCCAGGACCCGGCAAGCAGCGCTCTTTTCCCCACTTCGGCCATGACCGAGCTTTACAAAGTACCTGCAACGGGAGGGCGTACGGAGCAAGTGCTGGGCACCCCTGCCGAAGCGGTCTGCTTCGACAAGGCGGGCCAGCAGTTCCTCTACCAAGACCGCAAGGGATTTGAAGATGAATGGAGAAAGCACCACACCTCCTCCATCACCCGCGACATCTGGCTGTATGATGCAAAGACGGGTATCCATACCAACCTCACCGACCGCGCGGGCGAAGACCGCAACCCGGTGTTGTCACCCGATGGAAGAACGGTTTACTTTCTGAGTGAGAGAAACGGCGGCTCATTCAACGTGTATGCCTTCCCGCTGGCACAGCCCCGAGAGGTGAAGCCCATCACCAGCTTCAAGACACATCCCGTGCGCTTCCTCTCCATGAGTGACGGCGGGACGTTGTGCTACGGTTACGACGGCGAAATCTATACCCAGCAGCCGGATGCCACCCCGAAGAAAGTCGCTATAGAGATTGTGCGCGATGACCAGCCGCAATTCGCCAACCTGCAGTCTTCCGACGGAGCCACTTCTGCCGTTGTGTCCCCGGACGGAAAGCAGATTGCCTTCACGCTGCGCGGCGAAGTTTTTGTCACTTCGGCAGACTATGCCACTACCAAGCAGGTGACGCACACACCGGCACGCGAAGCGGGCCTCTCTTTTGCGCCGGACAACCGCACCCTGGCCTACGCCAGCGAGCGAGGTGGCAACTGGCAGCTCTACCTTGCCAAGATAGCCCGCAAGGAAGACCCTAACTTCCCGAACGCCACGCTGATTGAAGAAGAAGTGCTGCTGCCCTCCACCACCGTGGAACGTGCCTATCCGCAATTCTCGCCCGACGGCAAGGAACTCGCCTTTATCGAAGACCGCATCCGGCTGATGGTGCTCAATCTGGAGACGAAGAAGGTGCGCCAGATTACGGACGGCTCCACCTGGTACAGCACCGGCGGAGGATTTGACTACGCATGGTCACCGGACGGCAAGTGGTTTACACTTGAGTTCACCGGCAACAAGCACGACCCCTACTCCGACATCGGCCTGGTCAGCGCAGAGGGAGGCAAAGACATCATCAACCTCACCAATAGCGGCTACATGAGCGGCTATCCCCGCTTTGCGCTGGACGGCAACGCCATCCTCTTCACCACCGAACGCTACGGCATGCGTGCCCACGCCTCATGGGGCTCGCTGAACGACGCCATGCTCGTCTTCCTCAACCAAGACGCCTACGACAAATACTGCCTGAGCAAGGAAGACTACGAACTGCGCAAGGAGCTGGAGAAGGAACAGAAAAAGTCTGCCGGAAAAGACACCCCCCAAGACAAAAACAAGGATAAAAAGAAGAAAGACGACAAGAAAGACAGCAATACTGACGAAAAAGATGACCAGCCGAAAGACATCGTCGTCGAGCTGCGAGGCATCGAAGACCGTGTGGTGCGCCTCACCCCGAATTCTTCCGACATGGGCAGCACCATCATCTCCAAGGATGGCGAGACACTCTACTACCTGGCAGCCTTCGAAGGCGGCTACGACCTCTGGAAGATGAATCTGCGCAAGAAAGAGACCCGCCTGCTGCACAAGATGGATGCCGGATGGGCAGACATGCAGCTGGACAAGGACGGCAAGAGCCTCTTCCTGCTGGGTAGCCACAAGATGCAGAAAATGGACACTTCATCCGACGCGCTGACCCCCATCACCTTCCAGGTAGATGCCAAGATGGACCTGGCTGCGGAGCGCGAATACATGTTCGACCACGTGTACCGCCAACAGCAGAAGCGATTCTACAATACCAATATGCACGGAGTGGACTGGGACAAGATGACCGCCGCCTATCGCCGCTTCCTGCCCCATATCGACAACAATTATGACTTTGCCGAACTGCTGAGCGAATGGCTGGGCGAGCTGAACGTATCTCACACCGGCGGCCGTTTCTATCCCAAAGGGCAATCCGAACCTACTGCCAGCCTGGGACTGTTCTTCGACTGGAACTACACGGGCAAGGGCATGCTCATTGCCGAAGTAGTGGAGAAAGGCCCCTTCGACACAGCCAACACCCGGGTGAAAGCCGGCACAGTCATCGAAAAGATAGACGGCGTGGAAATCACCCCCGATGCGGACTATTACACGCTGCTCAACAACAAGGCACGGAAGAAAACACTTGTTTCTCTCTTCGACCCGCAGACCAAGGAGCACTGGGAAGAGGTCATTATCCCCATTACGAACGGTGCGTTCAGCGATTTACTCTACAGCCGCTGGGTGAAACAGCGTGCGGCAGACGTTGACCGATGGTCGGGTGGCCGATTGGGTTACGTGCACATCGAGTCTATGGGAGACGACAGTTTCCGTTCCGTCTACTCGGACATCCTGGGAAAATACAACAACCGCGAAGGTATCGTCATCGACACCCGTTTCAATGGCGGCGGACGCTTGCACGAGGATATAGAGATACTTTTCAGCGGACAGAAATACTTCACCCAGGTGGTGCGCGGCCGCGAGGCGTGCGACATGCCCAGCCGCCGTTGGAACAAGCCATCCATCATGGTGATGTGCGAGGCCAACTACTCCAATGCGCACGGCACACCGTGGGTATACAGCCACCGCGGCATCGGCAAGCTGGTAGGTATGCCCGTGCCGGGAACCATGACCAGCGTGTCGTGGGAGCGCCTGCAAGACCCGTCGCTCGTGTTCGGCATCCCCGTCGTCGGTTATCGCCTGCCGGACGGCAGCTATCTGGAGAACTCGCAACTGGAGCCGGACATCAAAGTAGCCAATTCGCCCGAGACCATCGTGAAGGGAGAAGACACACAGCTGAAAGCTGCCGTAGAGGAGCTGCTGAAGGAACTCAAAAAATAAGTACCGCCCTGCCCCACGCAGGAATACCGGTCATATAGGCCGATATATATATTAAGATGATGTGTCAAAACGGTTGATGGCACATCATCTTTTTTTATATGCCACAAGGAAGCAATACTTTTTCTATCTCACTTTTTTGCACTATCTTTGTGACATAAACTCCTAACTCTTTAACTGATTATGTTTGCTGACTTGTTAAACTCCTCCTATTTCGCGCTCTTTCTCATTGTGGCTTTAGGCTTCATGTTGGGAAGAATCAAGATTAAAGGGCTTTCGCTGGACGTCTCCGCCGTCATCTTCATTGCCCTACTGTTCGGACACTTCGGTGTCATCATCCCCAAAGAGTTAGGAAACTTCGGACTGGTGCTCTTCATCTTCACCATCGGCATCCAGGCCGGTCCCGGATTTTTCGACTCCTTCCGGAGCAAGGGCAAGACGCTTATCATCATCACCCTGCTCATCATCTGCTCCGCCGCCCTCACAGCCGTAGGATTGAAGTACGCCTTCGACATAGACACCCCCAGCGTGGTGGGCCTCATAGCCGGCGCCCTGACCAGTACACCGGGACTTGCCGTAGCCATTGACAGCACCCATTCCCCACTGGCATCCATCGCTTACGGTATTGCCTATCCTTTCGGCGTTATCGGCGTGATTCTCTTCGTCAAGCTGCTGCCCCGTATCATGCGCATCGACCTCGACAAGGAGGCGCGCCGGTTGGAGAAGGAACGCCGCAGCCAGTTCCCGGAACTGACAACCTGCCTGTTCCGCGTGACCAACCCCACCGTCTTCGGCCGCAGCCTGATGCAAATCAATGCGCGCGCCATGACCGGTGCCGTCATCTCGCGCCATAAGCACAATGAGCAGATAGCCATCCCCACCGCCCAGACCATCCTGCACGAGGGAGACTGCATACAAGCCGTGGGCAGCGAAGATGCCTTGAACCAGCTTGCCGTCCTCGTGGGCCAGCGCGAAGAAGGCGAACTGCCACTCGTAGACATGCAGGAGATTGAATCCCTGCTGCTCACCAAGAAGGATATGATAAACAAACAGCTGGGCGACCTCAACCTGATGAAGAACTTCGGCTGTACCGTCACCCGCGTCCGCCGAAGCGGTATCGACCTCTCCCCCTCGCCCGACCTGGCGCTGAAGTTCGGCGACAAGCTGATGGTGGTGGGCGAGAAAGACGGCATCAAAGGCGTGGCACGCCTGCTGGGCAATGACAACAAGCAGCTGTCCGACACCGACTTCTTTCCCATCGCCCTGGGCATCGTGCTGGGCGTGCTCTTCGGCAAGCTGAACATCTCCTTCTCGGACAGTCTGTCGTTCTCGCCGGGACTGACGGGAGGCATCCTCATGGTGGCCCTCCTGCTCAGCGCCATCGGAAAGACCGGTCCCATTCTGTGGTCCATGTCCGGCCCTGCCAACCAACTGCTGCGCCAGCTGGGATTGCTCCTCTTCCTGGCCGAAGTAGGCACCTCGGCAGGACGGAATCTGGTAGCTACCTTCCAGGAGAGCGGCTGGCTCTTGTTCGGCGTAGGTGCCGCCATCACACTGGTACCCATGCTGGTGGCCGTCATCGTCGGGCTATTCGTATTCAAGATAAACATTCTCGACCTGCTGGGCACCATCACCGGCGGTATGACCAGTACGCCCGGCCTTGCCGCCGCCGACTCCATGACAGACAGCAACATACCGAGCGTGGCCTATGCCACGGTATATCCCATTGCCATGGTATTCCTCATTCTGGTAATCCAGGTGATAGCCTCCGCAGTCTATTGACGCATGAAGACGTACAGCCGGACAGAAGCCATCGCCCGCATGAACGCACTGGCCGGAGCCAATGTGCCCTTCCTCTTCATCGTAGACTACGCGCAAGAGCAGTCGCACATTGAGCCCCTCGACCGGATAGACCCCGCCACCTGCCTTTTCCAATTCCCGAAGGCAGGCAACACGGAGACAGCTGCAACAGCCCTTGCCAGAAGCACAGCCGCCCGATGCGCCGGCCCTATCCAGTGGGACATCACTCCCCCTTCCCCCGCCGCATACAGACATTCGTTCGACCTCGTGAAGCAAAACCTGCTGGCAGGCAACAGCTACCTGACGAACCTCACTTGCCGGGTACCCGTCACCACCAATCTGACACTGGAAGAAATATTCCTCCACTCCGAAGCCTTGTACAAGCTGTGGCTGAAAGACCGGTTCGTCTGCTTCTCCCCCGAAATCTTTGTCCGTATAGAGAAGGGCAAGATAAAGTCCTTCCCCATGAAAGGCACCATCGACGCCACCCTGCCCGATGCGGAACAGCTCTTGATGCAGGACACCAAAGAGGCAGCCGAGCACGCCACCATCGTCGACCTGATACGCAACGACCTCAGCATGGTTTCGGAACACGTCGAAGTGACCTCCTACCGATATATAGACCGCCTGCAAACCAATAAGGGCCCCATCCTCCAGACCAGCTCCGAGATATGCGGCACCCTGCCCGAAGACTACACCGCACACCTGGGCGACATCATCTTCTGCCTGCTTCCTGCCGGCTCCATCACCGGCGCCCCCAAGCCCAAAACCGTAGAAATCATCGCCCAGGCCGAAGACTACCGCCGGGGCTTCTACACCGGCATCATGGGGCATTATGCCGACGGACAGCTGGACAGCGCTGTCATGATACGCTTCATCGAGCAGGAAAACGGCCAGCTCCACTTCAAGGCAGGAGGCGGCATCACCGCCAAAAGCCGGTGGGAAAGCGAATACAACGAAGTAATACAGAAAATATATGTGCCTATTTATTGAGACCATACGCATCGACCACGGAAGGGTCTGCAACCTTTCCCGCCACAACCGAAGGCTGAACGATACCCGCGCCCACTTCTGGCCGGAAAGCACACCGCTGCAACTGTCCGATTATCTGTCGTCTCCCGGCTGTGGAGCAGGCATCACCGGGGCGGGCATCGTCAAGGCACGCGTAGTGTATGGTGAAAAAGGTATTGAAGACCTCAGCTACTCCCCCTACGCCGTGCGGCACGTGCATTCGCTGGCACTGATGCAGGCCGATACCATCGACTACACCTACAAAAGCGCCGGACGCGAACCGCTGAACTGCCTCTTTGCCCTGCGCGGCGCATGCGACGACATTCTGATTGTGAAACAAGGCCTGCTGACAGACACCTCCATCGCCAACATCGCCCTTTCCGACGGTACCCACTGGTACACGCCGGCACATCCCCTGCTGAAAGGGACCAAACGGGCAGCCTTGCTGGAAGAAGGAATCTTGCAGGAAAAAGATATCAGACCGGAAGACTTGCCTTCATTCTCTACTGTCAGGCTGTTCAATGCCATGATTGACTGGGGAGAACTGGAACTCCCCGTACGGAACATCATCCCGTAGAGCCTCTACTCGTGCATATCGTTGAGATGTATCTCCAAAGACTTCACCGATATATATATTTCGTACACCGATATGGCCAGCGAAATAATCAGCAATATCAGCGCCAAACCGAAGATATAGGCCGAAAGCAGATGGAGACGGATATAGACAAAGAACATGCTGACCACGCACAGCAGCAGGCTGCCGATGCCCGCCACCTGCATGGCACGCGTCAGGTAGAGCCGCTTCCTCAGGTTGGCAATCTGCGCCGCCTTCACCGAAGACGGGTTCTCCATGTACTGTTCCTTCAAGGTGCGCACCAGTTGGGCATAGGACAAGAAACGGTTGGTATAGGCCAGCATAATCAGCGATATGGCCGAAAACAGCAAGGCGGGGGTGGTTAAATCTATTTCCATAAGAATGATGCTTAATTATATCTATCCGTCCCGATAGCAGGACTTACCTCCGCAAAGATAAACGAAAGATTGAAACCACAGAAACAAGTTTCCTTTTTTCCATTTCCCAAAGATTTATCCTACTTTTGCAGTGACAATAAAAAAACTCCTTACCACCGTAACTTAACAAATACGACCATGCGATATACCATTTCTGCCCCTATCGCCCTGCATGCCGCCATACAACTCCCGGCATCCAAAAGCATCAGCAACCGCGCCCTCATCCTCCACTCCCTTGCCCATGGCAATATCCTGCCCCGCAATCTGAGCGATTGTGACGACACCATGGTGATGACCCGCGCCCTCGACGGAAATCCCGGACATATAGATATCCTTGCCGCCGGCACCGCCATGCGTTTCCTCACCGCCTACCTCAGTGTAACTCCGGGCACCCGCATCATCACCGGTACACAACGCATGCAGCAACGCCCCATCCGCATACTGGTAGACGCCTTGCGCGAACTCGGTGCTCAGATTGAATACGTCGGGAACGAAGGTTTCCCCCCACTACGCATCACCGGCACAGCATTGAAAGGCGAAGAAATATCCCTTGCCGGAAATGTAAGTTCCCAATATATATCCGCCCTGCTGATGATTGGCGCCGTACTCCCCCAAGGATTACGCCTGCACCTAACGGGCGACATCATCTCCCGCCCTTACATCAACCTGACCCTGCAACTGATGCGCGACTTCGGTGCCCAAGCCGACTGGGCCTCCAAAGATTGTATCACCGTCAGCCCCGGCGGATACACAGATACTCCTTTCACCGTGGAAAGCGATTGGAGCGCCGCCTCTTACTGGTATCAGATGATGGCAATAGAAGGAATTAAAAATGAAAAAATAAAAATGAAAGGGGGAGACAGAAGTAGCGCGAAAGAAAGTGAAGACAGCACGAAGGAAGAAGCGCACACGGCAGAAATCGGACTGCTCGGTCTCTTCGCCCACAGCTATCAAGGCGACAGCCGCGGCGCGGAAGTCTTTGCCCGCCTCGGCGTCCATACCGAATATACAGACCGGGGAGTAAAACTGATCCGTAAGGGTACTCCCGCCACCCGTCTCGACGAAGACATGGTGGACATCCCGGACCTGGCGCAGACCTTTGTCGTCACCTGCTGCCTGATGGACATCCCTTTCCGCTTCACCGGACTGCAAAGCCTTAAAATAAAGGAGACCGACCGTATCACCGCCCTCATTACGGAACTGCGCAAACTGGGTTACGTCGTGCGCTCCGAGCAAGACAGCATCTTGTTGTGGGATGGCGAACGCTGCCCGGCAGACGCTGACCCCGTCATCGCCACCTACGAAGACCACCGTATGGCCATGGCATTTGCCCCCGCCTGCATCGCACTGCCGCAGATAAGGATTGACGAACCCCAGGTAGTATCCAAATCCTATCCGGGCTATTGGGAAGATTTGAAGCAAGCAGGCTTTACCATCTGTCATTAACATCGCCCGACGCGCCGCTGCGGACAGCCTGATTGCATGACGGTCGAAAAGCATTCCGGCACACTTTCTTTTTGCCTGTTCAAAAGCGGGCAGATACGAAAACAATGTGTATCTTTGTCCGTTCTATTAATGGAACATGTTTTTCAAGAAAAGGAAGCCCATGTGGATATTGATTATTAGCCTGATTGTCCTTGCCCTCGTGGCAGCCACAGCCGGAATTATACGCAACCGGAAACTGCAGAAGAAGATAGACCGCGGCGAACTGGACGCCATGCCCGAAGTGCAGGAAGTGGATGCGGAATGTTGCGGACAGCACGAGGTATGCGAAAAAGAGAGCCTGCTCGCCGCCGTCAGCAAGAAGATAGACTACTATGACGACGAGGAGCTGGACAAATACATCGGAACCGCTCCCGACGAGTATACGCCCGAACAGGAAGATGAGTTCCGTGACGTGTTCTACACCATGCAGTCGGAAGACGTGGCAGGGTGGGTGCGCAGCCTGCAACTGCGCGGCGTCCCCCTGCCCGACGCATTGAAAGACGAAGTATTCCTTATTATCGGGGAAAGGAGATTCGACCACGCATGAGCATCCTGTCTTACACTTTCTTCCAGAATGCCCTGTTGGGCAGCCTATTGGCTAGCATCCTTTGCGGACTGATAGGCACTTATATCGTTGCACGGCGGTTGGTTTTCATCAGCGGCGGCATCACCCATGCCTCGTTCGGCGGTATCGGCATCGGAGTTTACCTCGGATTTTCCCCCATACTCTCTGCAGCCGCGTTTTCTGTCTTGTCAGCCTGCGGCATACAATGGTTCAGCCACCGCCGCGACATGCGCGAAGATTCGGCCATCGCCATTTTTTGGACTTTAGGCATGAGCATCGGCATCATTTGCAGTTTTTTGGCACCGGGCTTCACTCCGGAGCTGTCCTCCTATCTGTTCGGCAATATATTGACTGTCACCCCCTCGGACCTTTATTTGTTAGGCACATTGGCACTCATCGCCACGGCTGCTTTCACATTCTTTCTCCGTCCGCTCGTTTCCATTGCTTTCGACACTGAATTCGCCCGTTCGCAACGTCTTCCTGTCACCATGGTGGAATATCTGATGATGGCCTTCATCGCACTGACCATTGTGGCCTGCCTGCGCATGGTGGGCATCGTGTTGGTCATCTCCTTGCTGACCATCCCTCAAGTGACGGCCAATATTTTCACGCACAGCTTCAAACGCATGGCACTGCTCTCCATCGTGACAGGCTACAGCGGCTGTCTGGGCGGCCTTTACTTGTCGTACCATTACAATATACCATCGGGTGCCTCCATCATTTTCGTCTCTATACTCATCTATTTGGTGTGCAAAGGAATTTCATGGTCGATTCCTCGGTGGAAAAGGCAATAAAAAACATGTTTTTCAGTTATCTAACTATGTAAAGAGCGCATTGGAAAAAAGGTTTCTACATATCATTGCTTCCGGATTCGTCTTCCTATCCCTTCTGACGGCGTGTTCCACGAAAAAGAATACGTCGGGTACCCGTTTTTACCATGCCATGACGGCACGGTTCAATACGTACTTTAACGGGGCAGAGGCTTTCAAAGAAGGAGTTCTGGAACAACAGAAAGGACATAAGGACAATTACACCGATTTATTGCCCATGTATGCCGTGCGAAATAAATCGACGGCAGCCATGGGAAAGTCCAACTTCGAGACCACCATCGAAAAATGCGAGAAAGCCATCAAGCTGCACTCTATAAAGGCCCGGCCGAAATCGAACGTCAACAAGCGGAAAACAGCCAAGGAAAAAGCCTACATGGCCCGCAAGGAGTTCAACCCATTCTTGCGGCATGCCTGGCTGCTCATGGGGAAAGCCCAATTCCAGCAGGGCAATTTCATCGAAGCGGCCTCCACGTTCAATTATATCAGCGGACTGTATGCCGGACAGCCTGAAATCGTGTCCGTGGCCCGGGCCTATCTGGCCCGTTGCTACGTAGAACTGGAATGGCCTTACGATGCCGAGGATGTCTTTCATAAAATACAACGTGACAGTATTGGAAGTGAAGGAAAACGGGCATTCAACGCTTCATACGC
>OOBK01001491.1_pt1 | contig 12392 bp, 10 predicted proteins | sample 1671541 | NCBI WGS metagenome assembly OOBK01 (sample SAMN06348167, study PRJEB24527) | human gut metagenome | biome: human gut; feature: ankylosing spondylitis patient; material: feces | host: Homo sapiens | place: China | collected 2015-10 | reverse complement strand
TTTTCATGGCACCCGAATTCTCCTGCCGCTGACCGTTTTTTCCGGGTACATGACAGCAAAAACGCAGAAAAAACCAACCAAATACCGCTGATTCCTCCTGCGTTTCCTTGTTCCATTTTCTAATTGATAATAATTCGTAACTGTTCAGTACCTTCACAGTCACGCGCAGACCTACTGAACAGTTACAATAATTCTCAAAACTGCCGGAAACCTGCTTTCCTAACGGACCTGCATAGGGTCACGCCCGGTGCATTTGCGGATCACGCTCATGAACGTGGCGACGCGCTCCTTCACATCCGCCTCATCCTTAAACGGCGCGTCAAACGCAACTCCCATAACCGAGAAAATGATGATCTGCACCGCCATCGCCGCCTCCGGCATCGTCAGGTTCTTAAACATACCAATCCGCTCCAGATGGTTATAAAAATACTGGTACACCTTTTCTCCCATCTGACGGCGCAGCGCCATGAACTGTACCGACTCGGACAATGCCCTGATATGCTTCTGATTTTCCATGATATACATATACAGCTGTGTCAGCGCCTTCTCCGGATCTGGCTGGCTCATCGTCTCTTCCATGACGCGCTTCATCTCGCGTTCCATCCGGTATTCCATCAAATCATATATATCTTTAAAGTAATAATAAAATGTTTTTCTTGTGATCCGGCTCCGCTCGACCAGCGCCGTGACCGTGATCTTCTCGACCGGTCTTTCCGACTCCAGCTCGATATAAGCCTCTACAATCCGTTCCTTCGTATTTCCCTGCTGCATACTCTTTTCCTCCGGCAAACCGTTGTTGTTTAAGTATAGTTTATAATTCAACAAACTGCAAGTATTGCCTGAAATTTCCATGTTCCTGCGATGAATCGTTACTGTTCACGCATGCGTGCCCAGCAACGGAATTTTGTTCAGCTGCACCCTTTATTGACTATAATTCTTCCACCTTACATAAGGCGTCATAAACCATGTCTTCCGTCACCTCATACGGAATATGCTCCATATCCGGACCGGTCACAATCTCTTTTAATACAGCCGTAAGCGCTTCTCTCTCAAAAGGCGCCCCCATCTCGGCTAAGGTGGTGCGGATTCCAAGCTTTTCAAGAAATCCCTTCATTTCCCGTGCTTTTTCTTCTTCGCCGTCTATCATCAGCTGAACCAGCACACCATAGGCTACCACATCGCCGTGAAGATTTTTCTCCTCAAACCCCGGCAGCAGCACCAGTCCATAGTAGACCGAATGGGCAATCGCACCGTTATAATCGTCCAGAACCAGAAGCGATACCAATCCGGTGCTCACGATATTGGCAAGAACCGCCTGCTCCAGCGCCTCGCCCGCCTGGTGTTTCCGGCATTCCTCCAGCGCACTTTCTGCATACTCCCGCAGTGGCAGATAACACATATTGCTGATTTCTCTTCCCAGTGCCGAACTGTGTTCCAGCTGATCTCCCCGCGCCGCAAAATGGCACTCAAAATATTTTCCAAGCGTATCTCCCATTCCCGCCTGCAGGTATCTTGCCGGTGCTTTTGCAATCACTTCCAGATCGATAAAGCAATGTCTCGCCGGACGCTCATAAAAATAAAAGCTGTCAAACGTTCCATTTTCTTTATATACAACAGAAAGTGCTGTTGTTGCCGCACAGGTCGCTGCGATCGTCGGAAATGTAAATACCGGTTTATCATCCGCGATACACAGACACTTTACCGTATCCAGTGCTTTTCCGCCGCCAACACCAAACACCATATCCGCCAGCTGATACAGCTTCATATTCCGCAGCCGTTCCACATTCTGATATGTGCAGTCATCCCCGTACAGTTCTTTTCCAATGATCACCAGATTAGTCTGATCCACTGCTTTCTGAATTTTCTCATATGCCGCTTCCAGCGCTCTCTTTCCTCCGATCACCAGAACCGTCTTTCCGTAAGACTCACAGACCGGTCCGATCTTGTCATAAATTTTATCGCCGATCGAATAACTCGGCAGATGCATCTCATAATTTTCCAGTTTCATAATTGTTCTCCCTTCTTTTCCGCTCAACTACAACAAAATCGCAAAAAAAGACGTATAAACCCAAGTATGGGTTCATACGCCTTTGTATTACGTTCCATATCATCTTTCTTCTGATTCTTTTTCATTTCCAAACAGAAAGTATAATCAGTATAACATGTATTTCAGGAACTGTGAATGTTTATTTTGCCTCTACCACACAGCTTCCAGCCGCAACGCCGTCCGCTTTCACCGTAATCTTCGTCTCTCCTGCCTCTTTGCTCTTCAGGATCACGATCGCAGTTCCGCGATACAGATGGCATTTGGTATCTGTGATCTGGTCTTCCGTGCATGGATTGCCGCTTCCCACTGCCAGGAAAGTTCCCACACCGTCTGTCTCTACCTGAATCTCCCGTTCATCCTGTGTCAGGCGGTTTCCGTCTGCATCTTTCAGCGTCACGCGAACATAACTCAGGTCTTTGCCGTCTGCCACAAAACTCTCCTCTTCCGGAACCAGTTCCAGTACCGCTGCCTCTTTCGGTGTTACCAGTGTACTTCTGCTGATCTCAGCTCCGTCTTTATAGACAACTCCTTCCAAAATTCCCGGTTCATAAGGAATGTCCATGGAAGCCATCAGTTTCTCGATCGGTTTTCTTCCCAGGCTCTTTCCGTTCAGAACGAATTCCGCCTCATCTCCTGCTCCGTATACATCCACTTTCACCGGTCTTCCAAGCCATTCATCCGCAAAACACCAGCAGTCATTGACATCATACCAATGCCAGTCTGTTCCCCGGAAGTTCTCTCCGAAGTGTTTCGGATGCGTGGTGTAAATACCGGACTTCTTCGTATTTCCCCACATGATCTCACGGTACACCGACTGCGGACGCTGTTCTCCGGTCAGGTCAATATCCGACTGCCAGGATGTTCTCCACGGGTATGGTGCCATAAAATTAAAGTCCTCATGTGCATTTTCCCAGTATACCTTACCGACACCGACTTCACCCATATAATCCACAGCTGCCCAGATGCAGTCACCGATCACATACGGCAGTTCTTCTACTTTTTTCCAGTAATCGTAAGTGGTAAATGAATGTGTCTCCGTTCCGATCATCACACGTTCCGGGAACAGTTCATGACTCTCCTCATAAACATCTCTCAGATAGTTATATCCCACAATATCCAGCGGTTTACAGTAATTTTCTGTTGCCTTATTCCACACCGAATTATCCTGCATCAAGTTCAGGTCAAAGTTGGTTCCGGCGCTGTCATCCTCATCATCTTCCACTTCCGGCTTCGGAAATACGCCGCAGATTGCAGAAGTCACAAAACGGGTGCTGTCAAATTCACGGACTTTTGCAGCCAGTTTTCTCGACCACTCTGCGCCATCGTTTCCACCATCACGCTCTGTGATCTCATTTCCGATCGAGTATGTGATCACACACGGGTGATTCCGGTCACGGCGTACCATGTATTCGATATCTCTCGCCCACCACTCTTCAAAATAAAGATGATAGTCCAACGGCATCTTGCCAAGCCGCCATACATCAAATGCCTCATCCATCAGAAGCATACCGACGCGGTCACATACCTTTAACATCGCCATGGACGGCGGATAATGACTGATGCGGACGGTATTGTAGCCGGCTTTTTTCAGAATCTGAATCTTTCTCTCTTCCGCTTTCGGGTATGCGCACGCACCAAGGAATCCGTTATCGTGATGAATACAGCCGCCCTTCAGGTTCATCTTCTTTCCATTCAGCCGGAATCCGTTGACCGCATCCACTTCAATCTTTCGGATACCAAAAGTATCTTCCGCCTGATCCGTAACTTCTCCGTCTTTGCTGACGGTAATACGGTAGGTATACAGATACGGATGCTCCAGATCCCAAAGCGAAGGATTTTCCACAGTCAGCTGTACATTCTCCTTCTGTTTTCCACATACCTGCATGGTTTTCTCCACTTTTCCGACAACTTTTCCACCGGCGTCCAGGATTTCACACCGATAGTCCACGGCCTCTTCGATATCGGTTCCGGTGATCACGGCATCTACATTTACCACCGCTTCTTTTTCACCGATTTCCGGTGTGGTCACGAACACATTCCACGGCTCCACACAAATCGGACCTCCCACCCACAGGCATACATCACGGTAGAGTCCGCCGCCACTGTACCAACGAGTTGACGGCTGTCTGCTCTGGGTGATCAGTTTCAGTTTATTTTTCTTCCCATCAAAACGAAGCGCCGGTGTCAGATCCACCTGGAACGGAATATAGCCGTTTGGATGCATCGCAAGCAATGTCGTATTCAACAGCACTTCCAGATTCATGTACGCCCCGTCGATATCCAGAATGACCTTCTTTCCTTCCCACTCTTTCGGGATATCCAGCGTCTTCTTATACACACCTTCCCCGTTTCCGAAATATCCGTTTGCCGGTCCACCCGGTGCATCGGCACTTCTCGGTTTTCCCACAATGAAGTCATGCGGCAGATCCACCTTCTGACTCGGCGGTGTGGCAAATACAAAGCTCATGCTCTCATCACTCTCATAAAAATCCCAGTTTTTGTCTAACCCAATACGTTGCATAATTTTATCCTCCTGTTCTTTTTTCACCCATATATTCATAACTGCCTGATTTTTTGCAGTTATGCTCCTTTTTTCATTTCACAGATGTAAATCTTCACTGTTTTTATTATATTCCGTTTCCAGATTTCCGGCAATGAAATCTCTGTTTTTCAAAAAAAGACGCATGGAAAATATTTTTCTTCTTTTCCACACGTCTTATTGTTCTTATATTTCTTATTCGTTTTTCTCTCTCACGCAAATTCCGCCATAATATCCGCCACATGCTCCATCTTTTCACACCGCCATGCGTTTTCCCCGCAAAACAGCAGTGCATCATCCGTCTCACCCTTTGCTGCATGCACCAGCGCTCTGGTGATACAGTATGGTGTGTTCACCGGATTACAGGTAGCGATACACTGATAGCATTTTTTAATTGACTCTCGCCTGCTTTCTTTTTCCTCCAAAAACCGGTTTCGTATCGCCCGTCCCGGCATTCCTACCGGGCTGTCCACGATCACAATATCTTCTTTCTTTGCATGCAGATAGGTCTGTTTATACGCCTCGGAGGCATCACATTCCCAGGTTGTCACAAACCGGGTTCCCATCTGTACGCCGTCGGCTCCCAGTTCCATTGCATGAAGCATATCTTCTCTGGTAAAAATCCCTCCTGCCACAACCACCGGAATCTCTTTTCCATACTTGTCCGCATATTTTTTCACTTCGGCAAGAATTCCCCTGATCTCCTGATCATAGGTTACCGGGGTAAATTCCTCGAGCTGCTTTCTGGAAAATCCAAGATGTCCGCCGGCTTTCGGTCCTTCGATCACCACAAGATCCGGCATCCGCTGGTAATGATGATCCCAAAAGCGGCAGATCACTCTCGCCGCCTTCACCGTGGATACGATCGGTGCAATCTTCGTCTTGCTTCCCGCAACCAGTTTTGGCAGTTCCATGGGAAGTCCTGCACCGGAAATAATCAGGTCAATCCCGGCTTTCACGGCTGCTTTTACATACTCCGCATACTGCTTCGTTGCCACCATGATATTCACACCCAGGATCCCGCCCTTGGCAATTTCTCTGGCTTTTTGGATCTCTTCTCCGATCACCCGCAGATTGGTTTTGATGGGATTTTTTTCAAACTCCGGATCCCGATACCCGATCTGTGCCGTGGAAATCACTCCTACACCGCCGCAGGCTGCCACACTTCCCGCCAGCCCGGAAAGACTGATTCCGACACCCATACCTCCCTGGATCACAGGAATCCTGGCTGTAAGTTCTCCTATTTTCAATGCTTTCATCTTTTCTCCTACATTCGACGAAATCTTTCGTACCGTTCTTCCACAATCTGTTCTCTTGTCTTCTGACAGCTTTTCCGCAAAAAACCATCCAGATCTTCCCGGATCTCTTCTGCAATCTCCGGAAGATTCTCCTCATTCGCCGGTTCCGGCTCCCGGATCACTTTTTCGATAATCTGCAATTTTTTCAGATCTTTCGCCGTGATCTTCATCACCTCAGAAGCCTCTTTCGCCCGTTTTCCATCTTTCCACAGAATCGAGGCAAATCCCTCCGGTGACAGAATGGAATATGTTGCATTTTCCATCATCCAGACTTCATCCGTCACTGCCAGTCCCAGCGCACCACCACTGCCGCCTTCTCCGATCAGAATGCTGACCATTGGTGTCTGGATTCCGGACATCTCCAGAAGATTTCTGGCGATGGCTTCTCCCTGTCCCCGTTCTTCTGCCTCGATGCCGCAGGCCGCTCCCGGTGTATCCACAAACGTAACCACCGGCCGTCCGAATTTTTCTGCCTGCTTCATCAGACGAAGTGCTTTCCGATAACCTTCCGGAGACGCCATACCGAAGTTTCGGTAAATGTTTTCCTTTACATTCTTTCCCTTCTGCTGCCCGATCACCGTCACCGGCTGTCCGCCAAACATGGCAATTCCGCCGATCACCGCTCCGTCATCCCGAAACGCCCGGTCACCGTGAAGTTCCAGGAATTCATCAAAGATCTGCTGCACATACGAAAGCGTCGTTGGACGCTCCTTACTTCTCGAAATTTCCACACGCTCCCACGCCGTCAGCTCACTTTTTCCGTCTGTCCCTGCTTTTCCACGACTGCTCCTGATTTCCGGGAAGTTTTCCACATTTTGTGTCTTCCCATAGTGGATATATTTCATGGAATCCTGATGAATCTTCAAAAGTTTCCACACAGTCTCCTTCAATTCCTGCCTTTCCACCACACCATCGATGATTCCCTTTTCCACCAGGAATTCCGCTCGCTGGAACCCCTCCGGCAACTTCTGTCCGATCGTCTGTGCGATCACTCTCGGTCCGGCAAATCCGATCAGTGCCCCCGGTTCCGCCAGGATCACATCCCCGAGCATCGCAAAACTTGCCGTCACACCTCCGGTGGTCGGATCGGTCAATATCGGCAGATAAAAAAGTCCTGCTTCGCTGTGTTTCCGGATCGCCGCAGAGGTTTTTGCCATCTGCATCAGAGATACGATTCCCTCCTGCATCCTGGCACCACCGGAACTGGTAAACAGTACCACCGGCAGTTTTTCTTCCGTCGCCCGTTCAAAAGCTCTCGTAATTTTTTCACCTACGACATACCCCATGCTTCCCATCAGGAAACGGGCATCGCAGACACCAAGTACTGTCTCCAGACCATTCACCATGCATTTTCCCACAGTAACTGCTTCATGAAGTTTTGTCTTCTCCTGCAGATCTGCAATCTTTTCTTCATATCCCGGATATTCCAGCGGATTTTCCGTTTCCAGATCGGTAAACCACTCCTGAAATGTTCCCGTGTCTGCAACCATGCGGATCCTGGTTCTGGTTCCGATCCGGAAATATCCCTCGCACTTCGGGCATACATATCCATGTGCTTTTACATCATCCCGATATACTACTTCTCCGCATTTCGGACACTTAAGCCACAATCCTTCCGGTGCCGATGGCTCTTTTTTTTCCTGATTCCTGTCTTCTCTGTCCCGGAACAGAACTGCCGTCTTTTTAAACATATGTTTTAATTTCGCCATAGTTAAAACCTCCTGTCTGCCCGGACAGGTTTTCTGTCCTACAGATTAAAATGCATCGGGATAAAATCCGTTGTGATCTCTCCCGCCTGAAAATCCTCATTATCTAATATCTCATACTGAAAATCCACGTTGGTTGTCACACCATCTATGATCAGTTCTCCCAGCGTACTGCGCATCTTATCGATGGCCTCCTGTCTGGTTCTTCCATGCACAATTACTTTCGCTATCATAGAATCATAAAATGGCGGAATCTCATACCCGTTATAGGCTGCCGTATCGATCCGTACACCATTTCCACCGGGCAGATGGATTTCTTCGATGACTCCCGGACACGGCCGAAAATGATGAGCAGGATCCTCTGCATTGATCCTGCATTCCATCGCATGTCCCTGCAGGTGAATATCTTCCTGTTTTACTGAGAGTGGTTCCCCTGCTGCCACCCGGATCATCTCTTTCATCAGATCCACACCGGAAACCATTTCTGTCACCGGATGTTCCACCTGGATCCGTGTATTCATTTCCATAAAATAAAAATTTTTATCCTTATCCAGTAAAAATTCAATGGTACCGGCACTTTCGTAATGTACAGCCTTTGCTGCACGCACTGCCGCATCACCCATGCGTCTGCGAAGTTCCGGTGTCAGTGCCACACTGGGAGATTCTTCGATCATCTTCTGATGATTTCTCTGGATCGAACAGTCTCTCTCCCCGAACTGCACGACATTTCCATACTTATCCGCCATGATCTGAAATTCAATATGTCTCGGTTCCTGCACGTATTTTTCGATATACATCGTGTTATCTCCAAATCCGCGCACCGATTCGAGCTGCGCCACCTTGAAATTCTCCTCAAAGTCATCCGGTCCGAGAGCAATCCGCATCCCTTTTCCACCGCCCCCGGAAGAAGCCTTGATCATCACCGGATAGCCGATGCTTTCTGCCAGAACCGCTCCCCGTTTTGCGTCATAGACCGGTTCTTTTGTTCCCGGAACCACCGGAACACCGGCTTCTATCATTGTCAACCTTGCCTGCGATTTATTTCCCATCTTGTCCATCATCTCCGCAGTCGGTCCGATGAACGTAATATTACATTTTTCACACATTTCCACAAACCGGCTGTTCTCTGACAAAAAACCAAATCCAGGATGTATCGCATCCGCTTTTGTTGCGATACATGCACTCAGAATCTGCTCCATATTCAGATAACTGTCTGTCGCCGCTGCCGGTCCGATACAAACAGCCTCATCTGCCAGCTGGGTATGCAGTGCTTCCCGGTCTGCCTCCGAATAAACTGCTACCGTAGCGATTCCCATCTCTCTGCAGGCACGGATGATCCGCACTGCGATCTCTCCTCTGTTTGCAATCAATATTTTCCGAAACATGTTTGTTCTCCTATCCAATGGCTACTGTAAGTTCTGCCGTTGCTGCCACTTTTCCATCTACCGTAGCTGTTGCTCTTGCAATCGCAACCGGTCCCTTCTGTTTGATCAGTTCCGTCTCCAGCATCAAAACATCCCCCGGAACCACCTTTTTCTTAAATCGACAGTTGTTAATCCCACCAAAATAAGCAGTCTTTCCTTTGAACTTCTCACAGCTTAAGATACATACCGCACCCACCTGCGCCAGTGCCTCAATGATCAGCACTCCCGGCATCACCGGCTCCTGTGGAAAGTGTCCACGGAAATAATACTCATCATATGTCACACATTTTTTTCCTGCTGCCCGTACCCCCGGTACCAGTTCTTCTATAGTATCCACCAGAAGAAACGGATGCCGATGTGGGATAATATCCATAATTTCTTTTGTTGTTAACACTGACATAAACTCTGTTACCTCCTGCACACAAACATATGGTTTTCAGGTATTTTCAGTCATTACCCGATAACAAATAAAGGCTGTCCATACTCTGCCATCTGTCCGTTCTCAATCAGAATCTCTTTTACCACTCCGTCGTACTCACTCTCAATCTCATTCATCAGCTTCATCGCCTCGATGATTCCCAGAGTCTGTCCCTTTTTCACTGTATCACCCACGCTGACAAATGCTTCCGCATCCGGTGCCGAAGCCGCATAAAAGGTTCCCACCAGAGGAGCCTTTACTGTCTTTCCTTCCGGCTGGCATTCCTCCTGCTGCTCCTGTTTCCCATTAAAACTGCCAGAACCGGCCGATACTGTATCTGCGTTTCCTGCCACTGCAGGCATCACCTGCATCCCGGTCTGCTCCACGACCACCTGTTTTTCCTTTCCCATAGAGATCTTCAGATCGCCGTCTTTCATGGTAAAAGAAGTCAGCTCCGACCCGGAAACTGTTTTAATCAATGTCAGAAGATTTTCAAATTCCATTTCTTATTCTCCTCTTTTTTGTGATTCTCACTATACACACAATTCTTCAACCTTTTCTGTCATTTTTTCGTCTGTTCATACATGAACCGATTTTTCTATTTTTCATCACACTATTTTTTTAACAGCCACACAAATTCTCTTCCGCTGGTTCTTATATGTCCCATTTTTTCACAAGAATACTCGCATTATGTCCACCAAATCCCAGTGAATTCGAAAGTGCATACTCCAGATTTTCTTCTACACCGTCACCTGCCACATAATTCAAGTCCATTTCCTCGTCCGGTGTCGTGTACCCCGCCGTTGCATGAATAAATCCATCCTCGATTTCTTTCACACAGGTAATAAATTCCACAGCCCCGGCAGCGCCCAGCAAATGTCCTACCATAGACTTTGTAGAATTTACCTTCATCTCATACGCATGCTCTCCGAACAACTTTTTGATTGCTCTCGTCTCGAACAGATCGTTGTGATGCGTCGCAGTTCCATGTGCATTGATATACATCAGCTCCTCTTTTTTCACTCCTGCTTCTTCCAGCGCCAGTTCCATCGCTTTCGCAGCCCCGGAACCGTCCTCTGCCGGAGAGGTAATATGATACGCATCACTGGTTGCACCGTATCCCACAACTTCTGCGAGAATCTTCGCACCTCTCTGTCTCGCATGCTCCAGTTCTTCCAGAACAACCACGCCGGAACCTTCTCCCATGACAAATCCGCTTCTGTTTTTGTCAAATGGCAGCGAACACTTCTCCGGATCATCTACCGTAGAAAGTGCTGTCAGTGCGGTAAAACCTGCCACACCAACCGGGCAGATACTTGCTTCCGTACCGCCTGCCAGCATCACATCCGCATCTCCACATTGGATACTGCGATATGCCTCTCCGATGGAATGGGTTCCCGTTGCACACGCGGTTACCACATTCAGACTTTTTCCTTTCAGCCCCAGTTGAATCGAAACATTCCCTGCTGCCATGTTGGAGATCATCAGTGGAACCAGAAGTGGGTTTACTCTGGAGGGTCCTTTCTCCGCAATTTTATGACATGCTGTTTCTGCTGCCTGCAGACTTCCGATTCCCGATCCGATGGAACATCCCACGCGAAACGGATCTTCTTTTTCCATATCCAGTCCCGCCTGTTCAAACGCCTCTTTTGCTGCAGCCACCGCATACTGGCAGAACAGTTCCATTCTCTTCGCCGCCTTAAAGTCCATATAGTCTTTTCCGACAAAATCCTTTACTTCCGCAGCAATGTGTACTTTATAATCTGTCGTATCAAACCGGGTAATCTCACCAAATCCCAGTGTCTTTTTCTTCACATTCTCCCAGAATGCCTCCACACCAATCCCAATCGGTGTCACAGCACCCATTCCAGTCACAACTACTCGTCTCATAATCGCTCCTCTGTCCTTCTCTTTCTTCCCGTTAGCTTTGTCCGGCACATATTTTCTGCCACATTATAACTACTACTGCCAGTCAGCAATATGTACTCCATACTGTCAGTCCAGATAATTTATCTTATTTTGCCAACGGTTCACATCTATATTATGTAAACAATCGTATGCCTTTGCAGCATCCTATCGCTTTTACATCACCATACCGCCATCTACACAGATGACCTGCCCGGTAATATAATCCGCTTTCTCAGACGCCAGAAATGCCACCACATTCGCGATATCCTCCGGTTCTCCAAATCTCCCCAGCGGGATCTGTGCTACTGCTGCCTCTTTCACCTGCTCCGAAAGTACCTCCGTCATCTCCGTATGGACAAATCCCGGAGCCACCGCATTGACTGTAATCCCTCTGCTTGCCAGTTCTCTCGCCACCGTCTTCGTAAGCCCGATAATTCCTGCCTTCGATGCCGCATAATTTGCCTGCCCTGCATTTCCCAGCACGCCGGAAACCGATGCGATGTTGATGATTTTTCCACTCCTCTGCTTCAGAAAATACCGTGACAGATGGCGGATCGTATGGAAACATCCCTTCAGATTCGTCTCCACAACCGCATCAAACTCCTCTTCACTCATCCGCAGGATCAGATTATCTCTCGTGATTCCCGCATTATTCACCAGCACATCCACATGACCATACGTTTTAATCAGATCCCTTGCCATTGCTTCCGTCTGCTGATAATCTGCCACATCACACTGATAAATACATCCGTCACCACCATTTTCCCGGATTTCTTCCAGCACGCCCTTTGCCCGTGCTTCCGATCCACAGTAATTGACAATCACAAACATTCCTTCTTTTGCCAGAGTAAGACTGATCTGTCTCCCAATCCCCCGGCTCGCCCCTGTCACCAGTGCTACCTTTTTCTCCATCGCTGCTCCTTTCACCGTACTCATTACCTTCCCGTGTAAACGTAGCTTATAACTCGTTGCATACATCAATGCGAAAATTACTGCTTGTCACACAACAGCCTTACAACCTCCTCCAGCTCTTCCACTTTTTCGATATGCAA
>OOBK01001477.1_pt1 | contig 12514 bp, 9 predicted proteins | sample 1671541 | NCBI WGS metagenome assembly OOBK01 (sample SAMN06348167, study PRJEB24527) | human gut metagenome | biome: human gut; feature: ankylosing spondylitis patient; material: feces | host: Homo sapiens | place: China | collected 2015-10 | reverse complement strand
TGTCTGTAAAGTCCGCATGGAACTTATCAAGAGCCGTTCATCATGTATCTTCTATTGATGAAATCTTTGAAAATTGTGATTTCATCACAATCCATGTTCCACTGTTAGACAGCACAAAGAACATGATTAGTGCAGAAGGCATTGCAAAGATGAAAAAAGATGCCGTTATCTTAAACTTTGCACGTAACGGTCTTGTAGATGAAGATGCTTTAGTTGCAGCATTAGACAATGGTAAGCTGGCACATTATGTAACAGACTTCCCTACACCAAAGGTAGCAGGAGTAAAGGGGGTTATCGCATTCCCTCATCTTGGGGCATCCACAGAAGAATCCGAAGATAACTGTGCAGAGATGGCAGTAGACCAGCTTATGGATTATCTGGAGAATGGTAATATCACAAACTCTGTAAACTACCCAAACACACAGCTTGGTGTATGCCAGACACAGGGACGTATTGCTATTTTACATAGAAATATTCCAAACATGCTGACTCGTTTCACAGGTGCATTTGCAAAAGACAATATCAACATCACAGAAATGAGCAACAAGACAAAAGGCGATTATGCTTACGCAATCTTCGATGTGGATTCTGTAATTACAGAAGAATCTGTACAGCATATTATAGATATTGAAGGTGTACTTAAGGTAAGAGTGGTTAAATAATTATAATAATATACATCAAAAATAACTGTCCAGAGCAATATGGCTTTGGATAGCTATTGAAAATAAAAAACAGGAATAAACCCATAGTTATTTTACACAGAAAGGTGACATAGGAAAATGGATCAGAAATTAAAAGTAGGTATCCTTGGTGGTACAGGAATGGTTGGACAGAGATTTATCTCTCTTTTAGAGAATCACCCTTGGTTTGAAGTAGTAGCAATCGCAGCAAGTCCACGTTCTGCAGGAAAAACATATGAGGAAGCAGTAGGCGGAAGATGGAAAATGCAGAAAGCGATGCCGGAAGCTGTAAAGAATATCGTAGTAATGAACGTAAACGAAGTAGAAAAAGTAGCTTCTGAAGTAGATTTCGTATTCAGTGCTGTAGATATGAGCAAAGAAGAAATCCGTGCGATCGAGGATGCTTACGCAAAGACAGAAACACCTGTAGTTTCTAACAACAGCGCACATAGATGGACACCAGACGTACCAATGGTAGTACCTGAAATTAACCCAGAACATTTCGAGGTAATCGAGGCACAGAAAAAACGTCTTGGAACAAAGAAAGGTTTCGTAGCAGTAAAACCAAACTGTTCCATCCAGAGCTACGCTCCAGCACTTTTTGCATTAAAAGAATTTGGTCCTAAGGAAGTTGTGGCAACAACATACCAGGCAATCTCCGGAGCAGGTAAGACATTCAAAGACTGGCCGGAAATGGTTGGAAACATCATCCCATACATCGGCGGCGAGGAAGAGAAGAGTGAGAAAGAGCCATTAAGAATCTGGGGTAAAGTAGAAGACGGTGTAATCAAACCTGCTACAGAACCGGTTATCACATGCCAGTGTATCCGTGTACCGGTACTGAACGGACATACAGCAGCTGTATTCGTTAAATTCCGTAAGAACCCTACTAAAGAGCAGCTTATCAAAGCATTAGTAGAGTTCAAGGGACTTCCACAGGAATTAGAACTTCCAAGTGCTCCAAAACAGATGATCCAGTACTTAGAAGAAGATAACCGCCCACAGGTAAGAGAAGATGTTGATTACGAAAATGGAATGGGAATCTCTGTTGGACGTTTAAGAGAAGACACTGTATATGATTACAAATTTGTAAAGAATCCTGGCAAAGGACTTTCCAAAAGACAAGTTGAAAAAATAAAGAAGGAAGGACCTTTAGGATTAAGTAATGAGGACATAATAGAAATTAACCCTAATTAAATTATTGATTTGAGCTATTGCAACAAATATGTTGCAATAGCTTAGAAAAGAGGAAAATATGGAACGACCAAAAATAAATAAAAGAAAAATTACAAATGATTGGCAGAAATATTGTCCTGAATTAAGTAAATTGCGTATGCTAGATATAGATAATAGAGTAGGTCCTTTAGTTATCGGGTTCTATTTGCAAATAATAGGGGATGGAACGATTTATATGCCTTTATATAAAGTGGGAAATCTATACAGCCATTATAGTGTATTACCTTCTAGTTTAGAAATAGAAGGACGATCGATGGATATGCAAATGCATGAAATTTATAGTGAACAAATTGCCCAACAATTAATCCAAAAAGCATATATTCCGTTACAAGGGGAAGTGACTTTTGAGGACGTAAAGAATGGATATGAACGATATTTTAAAAACCCAAATAAAGGAACAATTGTAGAATATGAGGATTATGTATACATCAGTAGCTGGACAAGAAAAAAAGAACTTTTTGATAATGCATTGCATACGGTTTACAATGAATTAAAATCATGGCCAGAAGAAAGATATTTTGTACGAGATGGTGGTTTTAAAAATTGGATGTTGGAATTGGAAAAAAAAGCTAGTAATCATGAAGTATTAGAAGCAAACTATAGAATGAAATTCGAAAAATATAAAATTGAAAAACTGCCGGAAAGACCCTTCTGTTTTTAATATTAAATACAGGGAAAAAGAATTATGAATTTAGAAAAAATAGAAAAGCAATTATATAGTGATAAGTTTTTAGATGAAAAAAATAATTACATTTATGCATCACTTAGCAATAAAATAGGTGGTCTTATTGGGAGCGTTAAGGGATTAGTATTGCTGAGTGTATATGAAGATATTTTATATATTCACCGAGCCAATATTGATAATTCTTATGGCAAACAATTAGCAAAAATTTATATTCCAAATATGAAAAATATCCAAGGAAAAGCCGGATTATTTGGTGGAAAGTTTTCTTTCAAGTATGAAGGACAAGAATATAAATTTAAACTGCCATCAAAGGCCGGAAAATTTGTGGATTTTTTTGTAAAGTAAAAGTATGAGGATAACAGGATGAAAAACTTACAAAAGTATCTAATGATTTTGGGAACGATAATGTTAAGTATTGGAATTAGTGCGTGCTCTAAACAACCAGACTTCGATGCCAAATCTTACGTCCAAAGTTCTCTTGATGCATACTATCATGGAGAATATAAGGACTATGCGAATCTGTTAGAACTCTCGGAAAAAGATGCAAAGAAAGAAATCGAAGAGGATTTTAATGAGAGCATCCAAAAGCAATTTGATGATTCCGATAACATTACGGATAAAGGAATTGCTGATTATACGGAAAAACTGGTAGCTTTCTTTTATCTTCAAGACGAGAAAAGTTCTGGCGATAGTAACGTTTAATCATCGATATTCTTATTTTATTTTCTATTTTACCAACTAATCTGGCGATGCATTTTACGATATTGTCCGGGAGTTATACCAGTGTATCTCTTAAAAATAGAAATAAAATAACTTTGAGATGAAAAATTCAAGTAAGTACTGATTTCACCCAGACTATAGTCGGAATGTGCCAGTAAATTCTGTGCCTTTTCAATAAGAACTTTATGGATAAAAACAGTAAGCGTCTGTCCGGTTTCTTTATGGAACAGGGCAGACAGATATTTAGGTGTTAAATTAACTAAAGATGCCAGTTGATTTAAGGTTAAAGTTTTATTTTTACCATGATAGATATAATCAATGACGCGAGAAATAGCTGGTGAATAGTAGTTTTTTGGCGTCTTTTTTGCTTCTGCAACACGAAGCGTAAATTCAATAGCCATCTGTTCATTTAATTTCATTAAAGCGTCAACATCGGTACATTGTTCCATTTTTCGTATATATACATCACTTAAGGAAAAAGCAGTTTCCTCATTAAGTCCTCCTTCGATGGCATATCTGGTAACTAAAGTTGTATTAGCAATACTTGCATAAAAAAGTAATTTTAATTTGGAATTGGAAGAGGTCATCTTTCCGTAAACAGTTGTTGGGAGTGAATAATAGGTATTCTCCAATGCGTGAATATCTCCGTTTGAAACACATTCGAGAATTGCTTTTTCCTGTGCATAAGATGTATGTATCCGTTCATTTTCTGCATTTTCCAACATTTCATGTGTGAGTGAAAAATTGATGTCTGACTTCATTTTATACATAGGTGATTCCTCCTGTCAAAAACACGATAAATTGACATAAAACACGATAAATCAATATAATTATATGCCGGAAATAGATAAAATGCAATTAAGAGATTAAGAGAGAGGAGATAGATGCTATGAAACGAAAAGAAGTAATTTTTTTACTGGCAATGCTGTTAGTTGGAACTTCTGTTGGTGGTTTTGCATATCCAAGTAATTGTTATGCAGCAACAGCAGAGACAGAAAGTTCTTCGGAACAAAGTATTTATTCACTGGCCAATCATTATTTTAAAATCAAGTCTATCAGTAATGGGAAATACTTGCTTGGAAATAAAGCAGGATATGAAGCTCAGGCAGATACAGCCGATAGTGGAATGACATTCTACTTTAAAGCATCTGACTTGAGAGAATATATTCTTTTTGATCAGGATAGCAAGTATCTCACATATAACACTTTTAATGCAATTGTCCGAAATACGACATTGTCAGATAAGACGCGATTTAAAGTAGAGCAGTATGAAGATAATTCCTTTTCTTTTTATTCTTATGTTAAAAAGAAATATGTTGGAATTAAGGGAACTTCACTGGTTTGGAAAGACAATGTGGATGATACATGCCGGTTTGAACTGGAACTTACAGAAGGAAATAATCCGTTTCCGGAAGCAGATATAAATATTTATTTTTATGACGGGGATGGGAATCCAATAACGACATCGAACGTGATGGCGAGACCGTCAAGTGGTGAAAACATTATCGGAACAGCAGATACTCATGCACATTTGTGTCATAACAAAGGATCAGGAGAAGTTGTATTTAATGGAGATGCATTTAGTCCCCTGGGAATTGCAGATGCACTCAATGATTGTACGGATCTGCATGGAGTAAATGGAGCGTATGATATTTGGGGAAAAGCAGTAGATGGTGCAACGACACATAATACATCGGGATATCCAAATTTTAGTTACTGGCCTACAAGTTATTCTACAAACCACGAACAGACATACTATAAATGGCTGGAGCGTTCCTATCTGGCGGGGCAAAGAGTGCTGGTACATCAGTGCGTAAATAATGAAATATTAGGAAAAGTTACCAATGCACTTCCGCCTTATAAAAATGGCGTAACAAATGATATGGACGCAATCCGACAGGAAATAGAGTATGTATATAAAATGCAGGATTATATAGATGCACAGTGTGGTGGACCGAATGAAGGATGGTTTAGAATTGTAACATCATCCGAACAGGCAAGAGATGTGATCAGTCAGGGCAAAATGGCTGTATTCTTAGGAATTGAAGTAGACACAATTTTTGGTGCAGATACGGATTTTGTTGGAAAATATAATGCTGGAGAAATCACAGAAGAAGAAATGAACACAGGTCTGGAAAATATAGAAAAGCAATTGGATGAAGTATATGATCTAGGGATAAGAAGTTTTTATATGATACATGCATTGAATAACGGTTTCGGTGGATGTCAGTTATATCAGGGGGAAATATTCAGTATTATGAATTACCTGAAAACATCAGATTTTTATCAACCAGAGGTAAGCACCAATCCAAGAGTATTCTACAAACAGCCGAAAGCAGATCTTCCAGAAGATGCACAGGGACATGCCAATGTTGAGGGACTTACAGAGACTGGAAAATGGATGATTCATCAGATGATAAACAGACACATGATTATAGAACTTGATCACATGAGTGACAAGTCCTTAAATGATACCTTGGATATCTTATGGGAAGAAAAATATCCGGGAATTATATGTTCTCATACAAGAATTTTGGATATGTTTAATCCAGAAGATGAGGCATGGGAACAATTGGATATTCCACGTATGATAAAAATATATCAGCTTGGTGGAATTATATCACCTATGATGTGGGAAACAACAACAGGACATCAGAGATGTGCAACGGATTATCTGGAATATATGATAGAACTGAGTAATAATTCAGAAACACCGACTACAGGAATATTAGATAATCAAAATTACTTTAAATATGACGGACCATACGAAGTGCCGACTACATGGTATAACATGAATGATGATGAGTCAGATGACATGATTCTTGGAATACCGTATGGAAGCGATGTTAATGGTGCATGCATGTTACCGAACTTTGATAAAGTACAAGAAAGTTTCGATACAGTTGATTATGACACTTTTACAGATTTATATCCGGGAATTTATGCGGATGGAGTAACAGCAAAGGTTAATAAACAAACTACAGGAAATGTCACATTTGATGTTAATGGTGATCGTGGTGTTGCACATTATGGTTTAGTACCAGATTTCTGGAAAAAGATGTCAACCAATAGCGATATTGTGGATATTAATGCAACATTTAATTCGGCTGAAGCGTATATCAGAATGATAGAACGTGCAGAGAAATACTCAGATACATATCCAAGCAGAGATGAATCACAATGGATAACAACTTCGACAGAATATTGGCATTAGATATGGACTTTGAAAGAGGGGATAAGCCATGAACATTGATAAAATATGTGAACAGTTAACAATAGATGAAAAAATCCGGCTTTTAGGCGGTGTTGGTGACTGGCATACTTATGACTGTAATGGGAAAATCCCCTCTATTATGATGACAGACGGACCACATGGGATTCGAAAACTGGAGCAGGAAAAGGTTGGGGATATTGAAACCAGTAAGCCAGCAACCTGTTTTCCAACTGCAAGTGCAATAGCCTGCAGTTGGAATCCTGCTATTGTTAAAAAGATGGGTGAAGCGATCGCGAAAGAAGCAAAAAAAGAGCAGATATCCATTGTGTTAGGCTGTGGAATCAATATCAAGCGTTCTCCTTTATGTGGAAGAAATTTTGAATATTTCAGTGAAGATCCGTATTTGACAGGAAAGCTGGCAACGGGATATATCGAAGGTGTACAGAGCCTTGGAATAGGTACGAGTTTAAAGCATTATGCTGTTAATTCACAGGAAACAAGACGAATGACATCCAATAGCCAGATTGATGAAAGAACTCTTAGGGAAATATATCTGTCGGCTTTTGAAGAAGTTGTGAAAAAAGCAAAACCGACTTCTGTAATGGCTTCATACAACAGGATTAATGGCGAATTTGGAGCAAGAAATAAATACTTACTGACAGATGTTCTGAGAAAAGAATGGAAATATCAAGGTGGTGTGGTGTCGGATTGGGGAGCAGCAAATGATATTGTAAGCTGTATGAAAAATGGTCTGACACTGGAAATGCCAGATCCGAAAGGCTTCCACACAGATGTGTTAAAAGAAGCGTATAAGGATGGCCGGATTACGGATCAGGAACTGGATAACTGGACTAAGAATGTTCTGCAGAATTTTGTATCACTTCATAAAAATATAGAAGAAAATTATGAGGTAGATATGGAAGAACAGAATCAGGTGGCACGTAAACTGGAAAATGAAAGTGCAGTACTTTTGAAAAATAATAGTGTTTTGCCAATTGGAAAAGAGAAGAAGGTAATCATTATTGGAGAGCTTGCCAGGCAGATGCGGTTTCAGGGAGGTGGGAGCAGTCATATCCAGCCGACGAAGATGACAAATGCGATTGAAGCAATACGTGAAAAAGGATATCAGGTAACTTATATACAGGGATATCAGAATGAAAAAGAAGAATTAGGAGAAAAGCAACTACAGGATACGATAGAAAAACTGAAACAGGAATATAGAAAAAAAGATTGTGTGATTCTATATTTTATCGGTCTTACAGAATCTTACGAAGGAGAAGGATACGACAGGAAAAATCTTAAAATCCCTCAAAATCAGGAAGAGCTGTTGGCTGAAATTGCAGAAACTGTCGGAAAAGATCATATTGCAGCAATTAGTTTCGGGGGTGCGCCTATGGATTTTAGCTTTGAAAAGAATGTAGGAGCAATTCTTCACATGTACCTCGGAGGACAGGCTGTAGGGGAATCTGTTGCTGACTTAATTAGTGGAGAGGTGAATCCATCCGGTAAATTGGCAGAGACAATTCCGTTTTCAGAAAAAGATACCCCGGCATGGAGATATTTTGCACCTCCGAATGATGATGTAGAATACAGGGAAAGCATTTTTGTAGGTTATCGTTACTATGAGACATTCCATGTTCCGGTAAAATATCCGTTTGGTTATGGACTTTCCTATACTTCTTTTTCCTATTCGGAATTGAATGTATCGGAAGTGTATAGTGGTGGAAAGATACAAATTCGTTTTAAAATTAAAAATATCGGAAAAGTGAGTGGAGCAGAAATAGCACAGTTATATATCTGCCCGATTGAATCAGATGTTATCAGAAGCCATATAGAACTAAAGGGATTTCAAAAAATATATCTGCATCCGGGAGAAGAAAAAGAAGTTATACTAGAGCTGGATGAAAGAAGTTTTTCCGTCTATGATGTAGAGAAAAAAGCCTTTTCCATGTTAAGCGGCAAATATCAGATCTGTATCGGAGCATCGGTACATGATTTGCAATTAAAGGCGAATATAGAAGTAGTAGGAAATAGTTATTTTAGAAATGAAAGAGAACTGTTTCCGGATTATTTTAGAGAGCAGCCACATGGAATGGAAATCAGTGCAGAACAATTTTATCAGCTATTAGGCGGTGAACCGAAACATGACAAAGAAAAAAAGCGTGGAGAGTATACGGTTTACGATTCCTATCAGGATGTGGTAAATGTCTCAATGTTTGGAAAATTTGTTCGTGGAGTCGTACATATCGGACTTAAGATTATACTTCGGGGAAAATCAGAGCGGGACCCGGCCTTTAAAATGGTAAAAATGGGAGTCGAAGAAGGAAATCTGGAAGGACTGATTGCAACCAGTGGTGGAATTGCAACTCCGAAGTTAATCGATATGTTAGTTTACAATGCAAATAAAAAATATCTGCAGGCTTTTAAAAGACTGCTGAAGAAATAGAGAGAGGGGGAAGTCGTATATGGAAAACAATAAATTGGATAAACGCACAAAATGGAGCTATTGTATAGGAGCAACCGGAAGAGATATGGCGTATGCGCTTATCTCTATGTTTCTTCTTACATATATTCAATATACGATGAAACTGACAGTTGCCCAATATGCAGTAATATCAGCAATTATGGTAGTGTGTCTGCTGTGGGATGCCATTAATGATCCAATGATGGGAATTATTATTGAAAATTCGCATTTGAAAGCCGGAAAATTTAAACCTTGGATTTTTATAGGAGTAATTTTAAACAGCCTGATAATTATCTGCTTGTTTACAGTAAGGCCGGAAGGATGGGGATTTGTTGCATTTTTTGGAGTGGGATATCTTTTATGGGGAATGACTTACACAATGAATGATATTGCCTATTGGGGAATGCTGCCGAGTCTTACATCAGATCCTGGAGAACGGAACTGGCTGGTAACTGTACAGGGAATTTTTATTTGTATCGGACAGTTTTCTGTTGCAGGTCTGCTCCCTGATATGGTAGCTGGAAATGCGATTATGGCATATCGGACGGCTGCGATTGTGATTGCTTTTTGTTTTATTGGTTTCCAGCTACTTACAGTGTTTGGAGTAAAAGAGAGAAAACGACCGGAAAAGAAGAGAACACTGTCATTAAAAGATATGTTTCATATATTTCTGAGGAATGATCAGTTGATAGTGATTGGAATTGCATGTTTATTATTCCAAATCGGAAATGGTCTTCTGATTATGATTGGAATGAATTTCTTTTATTTTGAATTTGGATATTCTGTAGGTGGCAGTCTTGTATTTTGGTTTACAATTATGTATGGATTAGGAACGCTGATATCAGAGGCATCTTTTGCGTGGCTTTCCTCAAAATTCACACGAAATCAGATTATAACTGCAGCTACCGTCATTACAGTCATTGGGTATATGCTTTTTATGAGTGTAGGCTACATTTTACCAAAAAGTGTTGTTTTACTGAATATCATCGGTTTTCTAATCTTCTTTTCGCAGGGAGCATTCAATATGACGATGATTGTCATGTTAAATAATACCATAGAGTATGATGAAGTCCGGTTTCATGAACGACATGACAGTATTATCTCAGCAGTAAGATCTTTTGCAACAAAGCTGGCAAGTGCAGTTGATCAGGCGGTTGTTGCGTTAATACTGATTATAAGCAATATTTATGCAATCAGTCAGAAAATATCCGGATTAGAAATAAAAGCTGGTACAGGAGAACTTACTTCGGAAAATGTAATTGTACAGGCAGATAAATTTATTCAGACAGCAGATGCCGGACAAAGATTTATATTGCGTCTTGGAATTGTAGCTGTTCCGGTAATTTCTATAGGAGCTGCTTATATACTGATTAAACGGAAATATATCATTGACGAACGTAAGTATGAAGAACTGGTAGCGGAAATAAAAAGCACAAATAAAAAATGATTTCTACAAATTATGTTTTTCCACGTATTATAAAAGCGAGTGAAGAAAAGGCTTTGATTTGGGATCAAACATATTGGGAATTGTTCAGTCTGTATTTAGCGTATTTCACAGATTTAAATGCTATTCAAAAGAAGATAATTGTGTATGATGAGAGTTCTGTACAGCCGAAAATATTGATTCCATACACCATTAAAAATAGAATATAAGGATGCTTAAGGAACGATAAAATGAATTCATGCGGGAAAGGCATGGATTCTTTTTTTGGCTTCGAACGGAAGTCCTATCTGAAAAAAATATTTAAGTATATTAGAAGCAGATGCAAATGTCGTGTTAACACGACAAAATTGTCGCGTAAACACGGTCGGCAATTCATCCATGACAATATACAATAAACATGTGCTTGAGAGAGCACGTCACGAGAGTGAAGGCGCCGGAGCTCTCCAATACGAAATCGTAAAGGAGATAATTTATTATGAGTAAGAGAAAAATATCACATGCAGAGGAGTATGGATGTTAATTGATGGAGGTGGCAGAAGTGAGCAGAACTAAATTTGATCCATATGTGATTGGAAATAATATAAGAGATTTACGTGAAAAAAGAAAAATGACACAGATGAAGGCGGCTGAGGAAATGGATATGAGTTTATGTCATTATGCACGAATTGAGGAAGGCTCAAAGGGAATGAGTATTCAGATGCTTTTTAGATTTATTAATTTTTACAAAACTGATGCAAATACGATTTTAGGAACACATTTAGGAAGGTTGGTGTAAAATGGATAAAAAGGATTTAAAAGACGAAAAGCTTTTGTACAATGTGCGTGAGACAGCAGCGGTATTAGGGGTGAATGTGCATCTGGTATATGAGCTGATTAACAGAAAACTATTACCTGCACTTCGGTTAGGTAGTCTAAAGGTTCGTAAATCAACATTGATAGATTTTGTTGAGAGATATGAAGGAATGGATTTGTCTGATTTGGACAACATAAAAGAATTGCAACAGAATATGAATTAGTGACATTAAGGTCAGTCTTGGAATCATCATGGTGTGGAAAGACTGACCTTATTTTATTAGTATATTTCATAAGCGTTAGTATTGTAAAAAAAGATGGTGATGATATAATAAAAACGTGTTAGACACTTGATGGTATGTGTAGTGTGATAATGTCAGAATCAGGCAAAGTCAACGACAGGACAACATTGTAGAAAATAACATATTTCAAAAAATAATATTGGTAAGCATAATAATATTTAGGTAATAGCGTGTAATAGGCTAATTTGAAATCATTACTGAACATTACATGACATAGTGAAATATATTATTAAACGGAAGAATTTCGTGGGTAATAACCCAATGGTTGGTGCTACAGTAGCAGTTGCCGTTTCTGTTCAGCAGGCTTCTGATGAGGGCAAATTCTAAATAGAAAGCTTGATTTTATAGGCTTTTTGGAGACTCATATCATTTTTGGTATGAGTCTCTTTTTTTAGCTCATTTTCTGGATTTGGTGTAAAAATAGCTGCACGCTGCCCTCAAGTCGCCATATTTAATTATTGGCGACGTGGAAAGTGAAATATTGGCGACTTGGGCGACGCAGGTTGACAAAAATAATTGTTTATGGCGACTTGGAACACTAATTCCGGTTATATTTTATGCCTCGCAGGTCATAGCCTTTTGTATTTTTATTTATTAAAATTTCTAATATCTCTTGTGCGAAAGGAGAAGTAAATGAGCGAAGTAATTGTAAGAGAAAGATATTTGAAAAATGGTAAGAAAGTGTATGAGTATTGTTTTGAATTGGCACATGAAGGGGGCAAAAGAAGAAGGAGAACAAAATCCGGATTTGCCACAAAACGTGAAGCAAGAGCTGCAGGACGGCAGGCATTGTATGAATATGAGAATGTTGGTGAGGTAGTTGTTGACAATAATATTTCTTATTCAGATTTTCTTGATTTCTGGATAGAAAATGATTGTAGCAATGACTGTCGGAAGCGTGAAGGGTGCACAGACACTTACAAGCAAGGCATTTGGACTGTAGAAGGGAGGAAAGACAATGGTAATCGAAGTAAACA
>OOBK01001464.1_pt1 | contig 12608 bp, 7 predicted proteins | sample 1671541 | NCBI WGS metagenome assembly OOBK01 (sample SAMN06348167, study PRJEB24527) | human gut metagenome | biome: human gut; feature: ankylosing spondylitis patient; material: feces | host: Homo sapiens | place: China | collected 2015-10 | reverse complement strand
ATAACGGTAAAATGTCTGTCTAGTCTTACCACTCATTTCCACAATATCAGTCACTGTGATCTTATCAAGAGACTGATGATTCATCAATTGTTTGATGCATTCTGCAAATACATATCGTGTATCTCCCAAGATTTTCACCACCTTTGTAACATTATAACAAACCTATCTCTAAAAATAAAGAAGACAACCCCAATAGAGGTTGTCTCTTAATGATTAAAGTTCGATATCACAAAGTTCTGAAGCTAAACCAATGTATGAAGCAGGTGTCATATCTAATAAAGTCTGACGATCTTCATCACTTAACTGTTCTAAGCTCTTTGCGAATGCCTGAATATCTTTCTGAGAAATATTCTTACCACGAGTTAAGGCCTTAAGTGTATCATAAGCATCTGGCACACCATATTTTCTTAACATTGTCTGGATAGGTTCTGCAAGAACTTCCCATTTTTCATTTAAGTCTTTTGCAAGCTTTTCTTTATTTACAACACACTTAGCTAAACCGCCAGTTGTTTCAGAAATAGCCTGTAATGAATATCCGAAGCATAATCCTAAGTTACGCTGACTTGAAGAGTCTGATAAGTCTCTCTGCATTCTTGACTTAGGAAGCTTGTTAGATAAAGCCACACATAGATTATTTGATAAATCAATGTTTGCTTCAGAGTTTTCAAAACGGATTGGGTTAACCTTATGAGGCATGGTTGAAGAACCAACTTCACCCTTAACAGGAATCTGTTTAAAGTATTCCATTGAGATATATAACCACATATCTACATCTAAGTCAGCCAATACATTGTTGAAATGACGGATACCATCTAAGATATGACAAGTATAGTCATGAGATTCAATCTGAGTAGTTAATGGATTGAATGTAAGTCCTAAATAGTCTTCTACGAATTCCTTATTTAATGTAGGCCAATCTTCGTTAGGGAAGGCTGTTAAGATAGCACTGTAGTTACCAGTTGCCCCATTGAATTTAGCTTTAATCTTGATATTTTCAATGTTTTCAATACTAGAAAAGAAACGATAAGCATAGACTTTGAATTCTTTACCAATAGTTGTAGGTGTAGCAGGCTGTCCATGAGTATGTGCAAGCATTGCATCATCCTTATGATCTACTGCTAATTTATTGATCATTGAAGCAAATTCTTTAGCTGCAGGTAACCAAACATCCTTTAAGCCATGTTTAATCATACATGCATATGATGTATTGTTGATATCTTCAGAAGTACATCCAATATGTACATAGCTTTCTAAATGTTCATAACCTAAAGCTTTAAGTTTTTCATCAATGAAATATTCTACTGCCTTTACATCATGTCTTGTAACAGATTCGATTTCTTTAATTCTCTTGAAAGAATCAAAGTTGAAATCCTTAGAAATCGCAAGAATATCATCTACCTTGTTAGGATCAACCTTGTCTAAAGTTTCTGTATGAAGGTGATCCAACTGGAACTTCAACCACTGGATTTCTACAAACACTCTATACTTAACAAGTGCATATTCACTGAAATAATCAGCTAACTGATCTTTAATCTTGCCATAACGTCCATCTAGAGGACAGAGTTTCATACTTTCAAATTCTAATTTATCCATTCGTTATTCTCCTTTAAAATACTTCACGCCGGCTTCAAATAACTTCTGATCCATTTCACCGTAGATGTTAAGGTCTCTGTTTTCACCCTGACGTTCAGAATGACCCATCTTACCTAATACTCTACCATCTTCAGAAACGATACCTTCAATACCATACATAGAACCATTAGGGTTATATGGAGATTCCATAGTCACATTTCCATTTGGATCAACATACTGGAATGCTACCTGACCATTATCAATTAACTGATCAAGCACTTCCTTAGGTGCAACGAAACGTCCTTCACCATGAGAAATAGGGATAATATGTTCATCACCTAACTCTACATTAGCAAGCCATGGAGACTTCACGCTAGATACTCTTGTAGTCACCATCTGAGATAAGTGGCGTCCAATTGTATTGAATGTTAGAGTAGGATCATCTTTACTCATATCCTTAATATGTCCATGAGGAAGTAAACCAAGTTTTACTAATGCCTGGAATCCATTACAGATACCAATCATCAAGCCTTCACGATTGTCTAATAAATCATCGATTGCAGCCTTTAATCTTGGGTTACGTAATACAGTTGCAATGAACTTACCTGAACCTTCAGGTTCATCACCAGCTGAGAAACCACCTGGTAGCATCATGATCTGTGCATTATGGATTGCTTCTTCTAATTCATCAACAGACTTCTTAATATCTTCTTCTGTCTTATTTCTAATAAGAACAAGCTGAACCTTTGCACCTGCTTTTTCAAATGCACGTTTAGAATCAAATTCACAGTTAGTTCCTGGGAATACAGGAATAACAACATTGACTTCATCATACTTCTTAGAAGCAAACATCTTGCCTCTTTCACTGCAGTCACCAGTACGTACTTCTGTAGTAGGTGCTTTTGCTGTAGTAGGATATACAGATTCTAATGGTGCACAGTTAATTTCATATGCATCATCAAGTGTCACTTTCTCACCCTTATATGATACAGCCTTTTCTTCATTTGTAGAAGCAATAATACGAACATTTTCATATCCTGCAACAACTTCAGCGCTGTCTACTTCTACAATGATATGTCCAAAGTTCTTTTCAACTAAGTCATTAAGTGTTAAAGCATCATCAAATGCTACACCAATTTCATTACCAAATGCCATCTTATAAACGGCTTCAACTAAACCACCATCTTTAACTGTATAAGCTGAATAAGCCTTACCAGACTGAATCAATGCTTCTACAGCATCAAACTGTTTTCTTAAAGCTTCAAAATCAAATACATGGAATTCATCTTTAGGAAGCATGAATTCTACTAATACATGTCCTGCTTCTTTTAATTCAGGAGTGATGACTTTGTGTACATCTCCACCAGTAATCGCAAATGATACTAAAGTTGGAGGAACATCTAAGTCTTCAAATGAACCTGACATAGAATCCTTACCACCGATTGATGGAAGTCCTAAGCCAATCTGTGCCTCATATGCACCAAGAAGTGCTGCAAATGGCTGGCTCCATCTTGAAGGATCTTCTGTCATTCTTCTGAAATATTCCTGATATGTAAATCTAATCTTGCTGTAATCGCCACCAGCCGCAACAATCTTAGCAACCGAGTCTGTTACTGCATACATAGCTCCGTGATATGGACTCCACTTAGAAAGATATGGATCAAATCCATAAGCCATCATAGTTACTGTATCGCACTTGCCCTTAAGCACTGGAAGCTTGGCAACCATAGCCTGTGTCTCTGTAAGCTGGTACTTTCCACCAAATGGCATAAGTACTGAACCAGCACCGATTGAACCATCAAATCTTTCAACAAGTCCCTTCTGTGAACACTCGTTAAGGTCTGCAAGTGTCTTAAGCCATCTGCCCTTAACATCATCTACTGGCTTAGCTTCAAGGTAATTAGCCTTGTCATCTGGGATATCTACAAGTACTGATGTCTCCTGATGTGCACCGTTAGTATCAAGGAAAGCTCTTGAAATATTAACGATATCCTTGCCTCTCCAGTTAAGTACAAGTCTTGGTTCTTCTGTTACAACTGCAACCTCAACAGCTTCAAGGTTCTCCTCTGTGGCATACTCTAAAAATGCTTTAACATCTGCTGGGTCAACAACAACTGCCATTCTTTCCTGTGACTCTGATATAGCAAGTTCTGTTCCGTCAAGACCTTCATACTTCTTAGGAACTTTATCTAAATCTATTGTAAGACCTGCTGCAAGTTCACCGATTGCAACTGATACACCGCCTGCACCAAAGTCATTACATTTCTTAATAAGCTTAGTTACTTCCGGACGTCTGAAAAGTCTCTGCATCTTACGCTCTGTAGGTGCATTACCTTTCTGAACCTCTGCTCCACAAGTCTCTATAGACTCCTCTGTGTGAACCTTAGATGAACCTGTAGCACCACCACAGCCATCACGTCCTGTACGTCCACCAAGAAGGATAATAATATCTCCTGGATCAGAATTCTCTCTCTTAACTGCGCTTCTTGGAGCTGCCGCTATAACCGCACCAATCTCCATACGCTTAGCAACATAATCTGGGTGGTATATTTCTTTAACATAACCTGTAGCAAGACCAATCTGGTTACCATATGAGCTGTAGCCGTGAGCTGCTTCTGTAACAATCTTTCTCTGTGGAAGCTTGCCGTGAAGTGTATCTGCTACCGGAACTGTAGGGTCTGCCGCACCTGTGATACGCATAGCCTGATATACATATGTACGTCCTGAAAGTGGATCTCTTATAGCTCCACCAAGGCAGGTAGCAGCACCACCAAATGGCTCTATCTCTGTTGGGTGGTTATGAGTTTCGTTCTTGAAGTTTACAAGCCACTCCTCTGTCTTTCCGTCAATCTCAACAGGAACAACTATAGAGCAGGCATTAATCTCATCAGACTCTTCCTGATCTTCAAGCTTGCCTTCTGCCTTTAACTTCTTCATACCCATAAGGGCTAAATCCATAAGACATACGAACTTATCTTTTCTGTCTTTATATATAACAGCTCTGTCAGCAAGATACTTATTGTAAGTTTCTTCCATAGGAGCTCTGTAATATCCGTCCTTAAATTCTACATTCTTTAATTCTGTAGCAAATGTTGTGTGGCGGCAGTGGTCAGACCAGTATGTATCAAGAACTCTGATTTCTGTCATAGATGGATCTCTGTTCTCTTCATTCTTGAAGTAATCCTGAATGAACTTGAAATCCTTAAATGTCATAGCAAGACCAAGTGAATCATATAATTCCTTAAGCTTGTCCCCGCTCATATCCTTGAAGCCATCAAATACAACAACATCTGCTGGTGTATCAAACTTAGTAACAAGTGTATCTGGAAGCTTCTCATCAGCTACTCTTGAATCTACCGGATTGATACAATGGTTTTTAATCTTAGCCTTATCATCATCTGTAAGCTTGCCTGATATAATATAAGTAGTTGCAGTCTTAATTACAGGAGTTTCATTCTCATTAAGGAACTTAACACACTGCTCTGCCGAATCAGCTCTCTGGTCGAACTGTCCCGGAAGATATTCTACAGAAAATACAAAATCATCATCTGAAGCCTTAAATTCATTCTCATACACATCATCAACAGGTGGTTCTGCAAATACTGTTGTAAGTGCTTTCTTATATGTCTCATCAGAAAGATTCTCAATATCATATCTGATAAGCACCCTTACATCTGTAATTGTCTTAATACCGAGATAACCTGTGATTTCATCGTGTAACTCCTTTGCATTAACAGCAAAAGGTTTCTTTTTCTCAACAAAAACTCTTTTAACGCCACTCATTTTAATTATTTCCTTTCTTAATCAGCTGTACTCCTGTCACTACTATTTCAACAAGAATGTAAAATATTTTATCATATCATTACTAAAGAAACAAGACACAAGAACAATGTTGTGTATATTTCTATATTGTATACACTATTCATGCATACGTCTTATAATCTTGTATACAACTTCATTACCCATAACAAGAGGGGCTGTATGTGCAAAGAATACTATGCCATCTGTCGGTGATAATATCTCACTCTTGACATATCCCTCACACGGATCAATAACCTGACCTATTACCTCATTATGGACAACCGGATCCCCCGGTTCTTTAAGCCTTTTGTAAAAACCTGCATCATATGTCTTAACGGCTGATAAATCATACTCGTTAATGACACTTGCTATGTAACCACTGTGATTATTATATTTTAATATTCCCATTCTCGTAAGAAATCTTAACACTGACGATACTGCCTGTCTTGCAGACTTTTCATCAACTATATCTGTGCTGTTTGTATATATCGAAAAAGCATTTGTTCCATTCATCTGCCAGCTATAATTAAGCGTTGCCGTATCCATAGGCTTTGGCTTTCTTATAACAACATACTGCAGTCCAAAAAGATTGGCAAGGCTCGCACTCTGATAACCCGTTTCCATCATACGTACATGAGGTATGAAATCTCCCGGCATATAAAAGCTTGCAAACTGTATTCCATAGCTGTAGCCCTTACTGCTTTCAAATATTGCAGCAGCTATCTGCTTGGTAGTATCTCCCGCTTCATCACCAGGAAACATTCTGTTAATATCTGTATTATCTACAGGCCAGAACCTCTTTTCAACATTCATAGAAAATCTGTTAGCTGACGGAATCACTAAAATCTCGTGGTTATGCGATATTGCACCTCTCATTTCAAGGTCTTTTAACACCTTTATAAGCTGTGAGCATATGTATAACTGCTGTATCTCATTACCCCTCATAGCTCCGACTATACATGCTGACTTCTCACCATGCCCAAACCTGTAGCCTTCTATTTCAAAATTCTCTCTGTATATTCCCTTAAGACTATATAAAACTTCTTTTTTCACTACACTCTTCCTCCGTGTACTCTCGCAAGAAGCGCTCCCTTGTATACAACTGGATTTTCCCTCAATGTGAATACAATGCCATCAACCGGAGATTCAATATGCTGTATTATCCTTCCCTCTATTGGCTCTATTATGTCGCCTATTGCATCTCCCATATGGATATTGCCACATGAATTAATAGATGGAACAAATATGCCGCTTTCCTTCGCTGTCAGGAAATTAACCTCTCCCTCTGTTGAGATAATAGGCTCTCTGACAGCTATTTTATTATCAGCCTCTGGTATTTCCCATATTCCCAGATTACTCATAAGGTTAAATATTCCATCAATAAGCTGCTGGCTGTATTCCCTGTTAATTCTGTTACCAACGCCCATCTCTGCTACAAGAGTAGGTACACCAAGATGATTAAGGCTGTATGCCAGTGTCGCATCAAGCACTGTTATTGATGAAAATATCCATACAAAATCCGCATTTAACATCTTTGCAAATGGAAGCAGCCTTTCCGCATTTTCCTCATTCAATCTTACCTGTGGCATCTCTCTTACAAATATATTGCTTGAATGAATATCAAGACAGAAATCACTTCCGATTATATCGTTGACAATTCCTGCTGCAACGCTCTCTGCCACAGCTCCATTATTATCACCCGGAAATACCCTGTTCATATCAAGCTCAAACATAGGAATTCCCCTTGAACCTGTATCTATTCCAAGGGGATTTACATCTGGATATATATCTATAATTCCTTTTAATCTTTCCAGATTATTATTAACGCGTCTTATGACTTCGTAGCACACATACTGTCCATCCAGCTCATCACCGTGTATTCCTGTAACAATAGATATTCTTGGAACAGGCTCGCCATTATAATCTTTCGGTGTGAGCCTGTTCTTCTTAATAACCATTCTCTCATGTACAGGAAGCTCTATTGAAACAACCTCTTCTATCATAAACTAACCTCTGTAAATATATTCTCACTACATAGAATCATAATTTCTTATCAATACACCCTGTGAAGTCTTCTTTAAGGCAATATGCGTAAATACAGTACTAGGAACATACGTCTTATCGCCCATAAATACACGGCTTCCTGGATATATATTCTTATCAATCCTTACAACTGCCCTGTCTGACTCCCTTACAAGTGTATAAAGATTACGGCTTTTTTCTTCATATTTGGCTTTCTCTGCTGTCTTAACAATCTTTGACTGCAACAGCTTTCTGTTAAGTGTTTCATCAAACTTATCAGAACCTGCCTTCTTTAATATATCAAGCTTCTGTAAAGCCTGATTAAATCTGTCTATCTGCGTATCTATATCCTTAAGCACCATAAGCACCTTGGCATATTCACTGCTTATCTCCTTAGTTACACCAACTCTTAATACAGTCTTAGAATAAGACTCACTTCCACAAGCTTTAATACATATGCCCCTTACGCCTGTGACATCTCCGCCTATTACAGAACCTCTCTTGCCCTCAAGATATATTCCGCCATATGCCAAAGCTGTTGTATTAAGCATATAATCACACTTTATATCACTATGGCTTATAATATGTGCATTCTCGAAAAACCTTGCTGATATATTGCCCATAGCTTCGATTCTTCCGTTCTCACCTGCATTAACACCATCCTGTATAATGATATCCTGTCCTGACCATATATCTGCATCTTCAACATATCCGCCTATGTATATATTACCCATAGCGTGTATCTTGACACTGCCTCTGACACTTCCGTTAATCTCTACGTCACCATTAAAATCTATGCTTCCTGTTCCAACATCAACATCACCGCTGACATTATATACATTACTTACATTAAGGTCGTAGTTACGATATTCTACTTTGCCGCTTAACTGGGCATAATAAGACTTGCCGTCCTCTGACACTGTAAAGCCCTTGCCTCTTAACTTAGGTCCTGGTCTTCCTGGCTTTGGAACTAAAAGCTTTCCAAATATATCATATCCAAATTCACCCTTGGTAGGTTCTATATACTCTGCAAGCTTATCATCTTTATTAACCTTCTCAAAAAGCTTTACATTAAAATAATCAACAGAACCATCTTCTCTTAATGTAGGCTTATTATCTCTTTCATACTCTGAATCAAAGAAGAAGTTGTAATAACCATCAGTACCGTTAACTGCACTTTTACCTTCTGCTACCACGATTTCAATATCGTACAGCTTATTAAGAATAACTTCGCGTATTCTCGCTTCATTAATTCCTGTACGCACACCTGCCTGTGAAAGCTTGTCTGCAATCTCCTCGTATGTATAAGCTTCATCACTGCCTATGCCATTAAGGACTATACTTGCTTTCATATGATCATTATCAACATTGACAACTACTTCTTTGGTATTTAACTGTATCTGTTCTCTAAGTACATCATTCAATTCTGACTCCTCCAATCAACCATAGCACATTGTCTTATGTCATCTTTATAATCGAATTCCCCTTATATGTATGTCCTTAATTACTGGTCTTTATGTACTAATAATTCCGAAGGATCAAGACCCCTCTCAAGCATTATTCTTATCTGCTCCATCTGTCTGCAAGTATATCTTGCATCGGCGTATACGCTTACATCTACACCACTCTGAAGTCCAAGCAGTATCTCCTGACTTTGAAGTTCATTAAGCTGTGGCTCTTCCTGAACCTTGCCATCATTCTCAATCTGTTCTCTCATCTCTTTCATCTGGACAGCATTGATAAATGGATCTGCATATGGACTTACATCTATCCCTTCTTCTTCTCCTAACCTTATCTGTTCCATCTGTCCTGAGGAGAAACCTATCATATTATACTTGGTAATATCTATTCCAGCCTCAAGTCCTAACCTTAACTGTTTCATCTGGTCTGCTGTATATTCATGAAGCATATACTTCGATACATCTACACATTTTAACAAGCCTATTCTAATCTCGTTAAGCTGGTGTGCATCGAAATTCTCATCAACAAAAAATGTTAAATCAACATCATCTCTCTTAGCCAGTCTTATCTGTCTTAACACCTCTCCAGAATATCCAAGCTTTGCATATCTTGTAAGATCAAATCTGTACTTTAATGCAAGACGAATCTCTCTCATAACAGAATAATCGTACTTCGGATTGCATATAAGCGATAAATCAATACCCTCTTTTATGCCTTCTTTAATCTGCTCCATCTGCATATAATTATACTCTGGATCTGCCATAGCACTTACATCAATCCCTTCCTCAAGTGCCATTCGTATAACCTTCATCTGCCTTGAATTATATTCGGGACTGGCATATATTGAAATGTCAACGCCATTATCATTACCTTTAGTAATCTCAAGCACCTGAAGTTCGTTAAATCCAGCTTTCTTCCATTCATCTATTCCCGCATGGGAATCCGCTAAATTCCTGATTTCATTCTCTCCCATAGTTCTCTCCAATATAAATAATCATATAATTAATTGTCACAGTCCGTATTTATACTAAAATAATAGCATATGTCTGACAATTTCTCAACATATTACTTGCCGAATTTCACCGTAATCGACAAATTTCCTCATAATTCCCCATATGCCTTATAATCTCCAGAAATCCTCAATACATTTTCCTGTATTATTAATATCTACAGGGTACACTTTATCCCATTCCCTTGGATACTGCATCTGATATTCCTGTGTCATAAAACGGTCATCCAACAGAAGTATTATACCCTTGTCATCTGCAGTTCTTATAACTCTTCCAGCCGCCTGCAGCACCTTGTTCATTCCTGGAAATACATATGCATACTGATAGCCATTCTTACCCATACTGTCAAAATAATTTCTTAATATATTACGCTGTCTGCATATCATAGGTATACCTGTTCCTACAATACACGCCCCTATAAGTGACTTATCCCTTAGGTCAATTCCCTCAGAAAATATACCGCCAAGCACACAAAAGCCCGTGACATTTCCACTTGTATTATCCATAAATACTGACAAGAAATTCTCTTTATCGGCTTCCGTCATATTATTATCCTGTATCAATACATTTTCTCCCTCAGAGAGATGATAAATGTAGCTTCCATCCTCAACATCGTGCAGATCTATAACATTGCAGGCATATTTTTTTATATATATATCATACACCTCTCTCATATAGCTGTAAGAAGGAAAGAATATCATATATTTACCTTGCTTCGACTGCGTAAGTGTGTGGATATAACCTGCAATCTTAGCATACTCATTATAATTACGCCTTGTATATCTGCTTGTAACGTCACGTCCAATAAGCACTCTCTTATTATCTGTATCAAACGGCGAATGTGCATACACAGCATAGTCATCTGCATTTCCTGAAAGCATTTCCTTAAAATAATTCACTGGAAGAAGTGTCGCCGAGAACATTATTGTCGATATTCCCTGACTTAATCTCTGCGATAACTGTCCTGACGGGTCAACACAGTACAGATGAAGTGCAAAGTCACCGTCATCGATATGCTCAGCATATATAACATACTTCTCATCTATGCAGTCATACATATTAATAAAATGTCTTATCTTAAAGAAGAATTCTATTATCTCATCGCACACCGGCTTTCCTTTATTCTTATCCAAGAACTTCTGCATATACGAATAACACGATTGCAGATTAGCTAAAAATGTGCCACAGTAATCATCTATTATTATATATTCTTTATCACAGGCTCTCTTTAATTCAAGAAGATATTTGTTGCATTTTTCAAGGTATGAAGTCAGCCTTTTGTCCATATCCTTAACTACTCTTTTGCAGGCAAGAAAATCTTCCTTGACAAGCGTTGCACTATACATCTCCCTTGCCCTGTCAACAAGATTATGTGCCTCATCTACAAGAAATACATAATTGCCTTTGCCGCCATCACCAAAATATCTCTTTAATGAAGCATCTGGGTCAAATACATAATTGTAATCGCATATTATTCCATCACACCAGTATGAAACATCAAGCGACATTTCATACGGACACACCTTATGCTTCACTGAATACTGCAATATCGTATCCCTGTTAATTACCGCTTCATTAGTGATTATATCGTAAACAGCTTCATTTACCCTGTCAAAATGCCCCCTTGCATACTCGCACACCTCTGGATTACAGTTGTGCTCATCAAGATGACATATTTTATCCTTCGCCGTCAGTGTCACTGTGCGAAAATGCAGTCCTGCATCTCTTAGTATCGCATATGTTTCCTCGGCTACCGTTCTCGTTATTGTCTTGGAGGTAAGATAGAATATCTTGTCAGTTAAGCCATTACTGCACGACTGCACGGCTGGATATACTGTTGATATAGTCTTTCCTACTCCTGTCGGTGCTTGTATGTATAACACCTTCTGTTCTTTTACCGTGTGGTATACACTCGCAACCAGCTTCTTCTGCCCCTCACGGTACTCAAACGGAAAATGCAGTTTCTGAATTGAAGCATTCCTTTCTGCCCTTTCATCAAATACATAATCCATCCACTTTTTAAAGCCAGCTACAAGTTCTGTGTACCATTTTATAATTGACTCACTATCATACCGTTCTTTAAATCTTACTATTTTCTCAGTTTCTGTGTTACAATATGTGAGCTGTACATCAATGCTCTCCAGATTATACTTTGTTAAATATATATAAGCGTACACCATAGCCTGTGCCTTATGCACATATACCGGCTCTTTAAGCTTTGTTACATCTGCCTGCATAGTCTTAATCTCATCAATTGTAACCCCGCCAATCGGAAGCTTACTGCCATCCTCATCTTCCTCTATATCAGCTATTATTCCGTCTGCCCTGCCCTCTATTCTAAGCTCGTATTCAATTCCGCCCTTTGATGTCAGCTCCTCTTTATTCCTAAGAAGCACCTCTGCCCTGTAATTAGAACCCATAGAGTGCTGGATTTTCCTGTGAAGCCTCGCACCCTCCTGCATAACCTTAACATCAGCAACACCTGTATCCCTGTTATCAATATCCCCGCCAAGGCACATAAATTCAACCAGATTTCTTACTGATATATTAAATGTATTATCCTTAATTACATACATGCCTGTGCCTCCCTTAATAATTAATATCAGGTATCTGCGAAACTTAATAAAATCAATTTTTATTTGTGCTTTACTTTTCACTAATTACGCAATTACCTATAATTAATATTCATCTGTGACCTTGTATACATATCCATTCTTTACTCTGCCCATACGCTTTACTATC
>OOBK01001449.1_pt1 | contig 12765 bp, 5 predicted proteins | sample 1671541 | NCBI WGS metagenome assembly OOBK01 (sample SAMN06348167, study PRJEB24527) | human gut metagenome | biome: human gut; feature: ankylosing spondylitis patient; material: feces | host: Homo sapiens | place: China | collected 2015-10 | reverse complement strand
TCCTGGCTCTAAGTCCAACTTATTTGTGCTTGAAAAGATAGCGGCGACTTATAAAAATTCAGGATATTCTATTTGAGCAGAATTGCCTACTCACCTTCACGTGCTCTGTAGTATACCACCTCTCTTTGATTATACTATTATATCGAGAGGCACACTATAGTTTTGGTGGATTTGAGTTTGATTAAATATTTGTGTCCGCGCAACGAAGGCGCGGGGAAATGGAGAAAAACATGAAAAGAATTGAGTTAAAAAAAGTCAGCATTTTGTTCCTGACCATGCTTCTTTTCCTGAGCACACAGATACCAGTCTTTGCAGCTGATACTGATACTACAGTGAAAATACCAGTGGAACAGGTATTTGACAACAAAAATACGGATGCTTCGGATGAATTTATGTATGCTTTGCTAACAGATCAGTCAGATGCACCAATGCCTGATGGCAGCAGCAATCGGCGATATGTCTGGAATATGAAAGGCAATATAGCTACGGAAATTACCATAAAGATCAGAAATGCAGGTCAGTATCATTACAAAATCTGTCAGATAACAGAGAAGAAAGAAAATTATAGCTATGATGAGAGAAACTATGATATTACAGTGGAAGCATTTTATAATGCAGATAATCAGTTGAAAGTAATAACGGTGGTTGAAAACCAGGATGGAGAGAAAGTTTCAGGAATTTCTTTTAAAAATAGTTATACCTGGCAGGAAAAAGAAAAATCTGGACCATCATTGATATCAAAAATCAGTAAGAGCAATAGTGTAAAGTCTGGAGATGATAGTCCTATCATGGGATATTTTAGATTATTACTGGGTTCATTGATTTGCCTGATTGCTATGATCAGAGAAAACCAGAGAAAGAAGAAGGGAGATGCACAAAATGAGGCACAATAAGTGGAAAAAATACTTGAAAATTGCATGTTCCTGGATTTTGATTTTTTCTATGTGCATTTTATCTATGAATACGGTAAATGCATCAGCTAAAGATACAACTGCTTTTGAATCAGAAAGTAAAACCGTAGATACCGAAGCATTTACAAGTGATACAGAGAACTCGAATACAGAAATAGAATCAGAGCCATCTACAGATCAGTTTATTTCTGAAAACAAAGAAACAAAACAGGAAACGGAGAAACAAATTCTGGACAGTATCGAGGTGGATCAGCTAAATGCTGAAATTCAAAATAGAGTTGCGAATGGTGAAGTACCATCAACAGATCGAGTAGAGTATGTAGATGAAAAAGGAAAAATAATTAAGGGAGCACCGACAACCATTGAACTTGGAACAATTGCAGATCATAAAGATTTAGCAATTACTGGAAAAAATTATGAATTTAAGAGTGCAAGAGTAAATGGGAAAGATTGTGTCTATATCGGAAAATATAATGACACTGTATATTACAGCACTGATGGCGTGATTGCCATCAAATTGGATGATGGTCAGAAACTTACAATGACTTATCAGGAATATTACAATATTAAAGTCAATGAAGAAATCCCAGAAGGTGGAGTTGCTGGTACGATTACGACAAAAGCAGGAACGGTAAAGGTAAATACTGCTGACACGATACGTGTAAATGCTGGAGAAACGTGGAAGTTCACAGTGAAACCAGGAACAGCTAATAAAGTCAGATATAAAATTGGAAGCATTACAGCAGCAGATGCGTCTACAAGTATTAAACGAGTATCTGGGGATGAATATGAAGCCTATTATGAAGCAAATTTTCAGAAAGACGATACAGTAACGATTTCATATGATAAAAATGGTGTATATCGTGTAATGATTAACACCGAAGACAATAATGGATTTGAATATATCAATATTGAGCATAGTAAAGAGAATGGATGGTACTATTTACCAGAACAACATAAACTTGTATGGACATACACGGAAGATAAAGTGAAGTACGATGGATCTATTGATGTTCCAAAATTTCATATAAAAAGAGGATATAGATTGGTTCATATGGCATTAAATGGAGAAACAGTAGCAGCTGCAGATAGTAACAAGGAGGTTCCAGATGGAGTTGGATCGAATCATGGCGTGAAAGGCCATGCTGGTGAACTTATTGTGAATGCCGAAATAACCCAACAGTATACGAGAAACGATAATGAAAAAGATTGTGGGTACGAATATAGTTTCAATGTGCAATGTAAAGACGGAGGATTGAGAGATTTTACTTTTAATTTAGCTCCGTATCAAACAGGAAAGCAAGTTTTAACTGTACGTTTAAAAACAGACAACCGTCGAAGTGGTGAAGGTATCGATGTTGTTATGTGGGATCCTGATCAGAATAAGCTGGTTCCAATGAGAGATAATGATACGGTAAATATGGATCCTGTGGGAGATGGAATATTAACTTTAAAGAAAAGACAAGTGAGAATCTTTTTTGCAAAGCCAAAACCAGGATATCGATTTGCAGGAGTGGGTGTAGACAGTGCACAGACGTCAGGTGGAGTTAATACTGATGGTGGAAAATCTAGAGCTGCTGTAGATACTCTAAATAATATGAATGCTACTTCTCTTGGAAAAAAAGGAGAATTTAAAGTTTATGATGAAATTTGGGAAGCAGCTAAAAATGCAGCAAGTAGTGCAGGGTATGAAAAATTTTTGGCATATGCAGGAGAGAAGACAACACATGATACCGATTGGGAATTGTATGCAGGCTATTTCATGTCTACGAAAGAAAGCGTCTATGTACATTACAATTCTGGTGCCGGCGAAGGTGTGCTTCCGGCAGATGCAGTTGTGAAAAATATTCCGTATAATGAGGAACTTGATACTGTAAAGAACAAACCAATGCAGTCTTATGGAGAAAATCCAAACACCTATGAGGGAAAAAGGGGGATGGGAAGCACCTTTCGAATAGGGGAGGAATGGCCAGAACCAACCTGTGAGGGATATGAATTCCTTGGCTGGAAGCTACGTCTGAAACCATTTTTTGGACCTCCACAATATAGTGAAAAGTTATATCAGCATAATGAAGTCTTTAACATTTCTGAGGAAAATTATGAATTTGCCGCAAACCGTGACCTTCCAGTGTCTGTATGGGATAATGAGGTGGGATATCAGATTGTAGCCCAGTGGAAGAAAATTGATACGAAAAAGGTAGAAGTGAAGCATTGGCTTAAGGTACCGGATGGTACAGAAAAATTGGGAAAGACCACAGCAGGAACCATTTCCTTTGCAACAGAAAAAGAGAGTGTTAAAGCGTTCGCAAAACCAGAAGCAAACGGAACATTTCTAGGTTATGTTTTTGATACAAAAGATTCTCGAAACGAATTAGAAAAAGAAGTAAAAAATGATTCGTCTTCTGATACAATTACACTTAATCTGTATTATAAACCAACTGTTTTAACGGTAAGGAAAACCGTAACCGGATACAATATGGAACCGAATAGATCGTATGAGTTTACAATAAAAGCCGTTCCACCATCAGGAACTGATGCAAGTACCGCTACTATAAAGGCTGGGCAGATTTTCATAAAAAAAGGAACTGAAGCAGTAAAGAATCTCACCTTTACAAATAATAAGGCTACGTTTAACCTGGCAAAAGATGAATTCGTAGACATTAGTTGTCTGCCAACAGGATGGACATATACAGTTACGGAAACTGATCCTGGAAAGAATTACAAGACAAGCTATAAATTGAATGATAGTGATGCAACTGATGGAACAGTAGCAACAATCATAACTTCAACAACAGGAAATGATAAGGTTACGTTTACAAATGCATCTACAGTGGCGCCTCCGGAAACAGGAAGAACCTTTCATGATAGCGAATGGATTTTATTGCTGATTGTTATATTGGTTATAAGTGTAGGTGGCATGACATTGCTTAGAAAAATGAAAAAGCGTTATTAGACAAACAGGAAGAATTATGCTTGAAATGTGTGAGTGAAAAGTAGGATTCTTCCTTTTTCAATCAATGAGTTTATGTACGGAACAAAGAAAAGAGAGAGGCGAGCACCTATGCATTTTACAAATACAACGGATTATGCAAGCAGGATTGTCTGTTATTTGGCAATAAAAAAGCGCAGGGTTACAACGGCAAAATTAGCTTCTGAATTAAAGATTCCGGAGAGCTATATTCCAAAAATCACAAAGCAGTTAAAAAAAGAGAAGATTATTTCAGCTTCTGAAGGTATCAGTGGAGGATATGCCCTTGCCAAAAATCCAGAAAAAATTTCTTTATTTGATGTCATATCATGTATGGAATCAACAATGGCAATCAGTCGCTGTCTTGAAAAGGATGGATTTTGCTCCAGAAACTATACGGATTGCTGTAAAGTACATCAAGTCTTATTGGACTTACAGAACATTTACAATAACCGATTAGAAAATGTGAAAATCTCTGATATTATCAGACCGGGGAAAGATGAATATTTTGGGCGATTTTATATCATTCTGAAAGTTAATTTAGCGGAAAACAGTTATGAATGTATCTATTCTCATAACAGGGGGATTTATGATGATGTAAAAACTGCAGGAACATATGATGATTTTCTGAAAGTATATTGTGAAAAATATGTATGTGAAAAAGATTGTGAAAAACTGCAGGAATTTTTGAAAAGCGATTCGTTGACAGAGCATTTGAAAAAGGGCTGTTCAGAAGAAGATATCGTTTATCAAAGAAGAAGCGAGAAAAACTCAGAGACTTATGTTTGGATGGAAGTAAAAAGATTTGTGGATGAAAATGAGAAAACTGCTGTTATTACATTCCATAATGCAAAAGTTATTCCTAACACAATTGTAAATATGGAACGGGAATTAAGACAAAAAGCACAGGATGAGACAAAACAGTATTGGAAAATGGTTTCGCTTCTGGCTGCAGTGTTGAATCACAATAATCTTATAGAAACAGAACATCAGGATGATATCTGTTTTTATACAAAACAAGTGTATCTTCAACTACAGAAAAACTATCCGGAGTATGGGATTACAGAGGAAGAAATAGAAAATGTCTCTCATCTGTCTCCAATTCATGATATTGGAAAAATCCGTGTGCCGATAGAGATATTGAACAAAAACGGTAAATTAACAGCTGATGAGATGGGAATTGTAAAGCAGCATCCTCTTACAGGGGCAGAGATGACATTGCGGTTTCCACGAGGAGCTACGACAGAAAAACTTAATAAGTATAGCTATGAAATATGCAGATATCACCATGAAAGATATGATGGTTCTGGTTACCCGGATGGACTAAAAGGTGATGAAATACCACTTTGTGCTCAGGTAGTAGGCCTTGTGGATGCTTATGATGCATTGGTCAGTGTACGCCCCTATAAAAGAAAATTAAAGCATGAAGAAGCCATAAGAATGATTGCCAACGGTGAATGTGGTGTATTTTCAAAAAAACTATTGCAGTGCTTTATAGCAGCGGCAATGCAGAAGGAATGGATAAAAAAGGCAGATAGTTGAGAAAAGGAAAATATGTTTTTAGGAGGAATTTGTGTGAAGAGGAAAAAGAGATGGCTAAGATGGATAGCCTGGACACTTTTATTGGTTTTGTGCATGAATAGCGCAGGAACGACAGTTTTGGCAGTTTCAGTGGAAGAAGAGAATATTCCAAATATAAATAGTACTCAAGAGGGTGAAATGCGCACAGAAGATTTTATTCCGGAGGAAAGTACATCATTGTCGGAAGAGACGTCGAAAGAAGAAAATACTTCGCCATCAGAAGAGACTCCTGGAGAGGAAATCACCCCGCCATTAGAAGAGATTCCGGAGGAAGAAATTACTCCATCCCAGGGAGAGCTTTCAGAAGAAGAAAAAGCCTTCGAGGAGCAGATTGCACAAGAGGAATCACCGAAACTTCAGGAGATTTCCGAAGGATTTGATATTGATTTCTATGTCATTATTGATGGAAACAAGGTAAAGCTTCAGCATAATGACATTACCGGCATTACAACATGGAAAGACGGAAGAACTACCTACTATGGTGTTTCCATCGAGGACCTGCTCCTGATATATGAAGAATTTGGATTTGTGAAAAATGGTGAGAATCAGAATCCGGATGCAAATAATAAGTTTGTATCTGCATACCGGGGAAAAAGCGGGATAGAATACGGAAAAGTTTATACAGACACAGAATCCGGAAAGACATATGTTTCTTACAATTATGGACAGAATAAACAAGGGGAAGCGATAGATGTTTACTACCTTCCAAATGGAAAAGGCGTTGCATTAAATTTAATAGATTCTGTAAAAAAGGACAACTCGTTTTATTCCGTAGAGGTAAAGGGAGAAGGGCAGGATCGGATTCGTTATGCATTAACAGGAACTGTAGTGGAAGAAGCTGTGGCTGATTTTAATCCACAATTGTCGGACCAGACAGACCAGATCGAATGGACCTGTATGGGAACAGATGATAAGGTGATAGATGGTATACGGGAATCAGGGAACCAGACGAGGTTCACAATCGGAAAGATCACACAGTCTTATGTGATCCAGAGAGCGGATCAGACAGCCTTTGACATTCAGTTTTATATATATGCAGACAATGAGGTTCGAAAGCTGCCGGCTGATTCTCTGAAAAAGGTGTATAAATGGAACCGTCAGGGCAGATGCTATTTATCTGTCAGTGATCTTGCTGAGATTTATAGAGAGTTCGGCTTGAATGCAGAGGAAACACAGTCCGGAAATTATTTTCCATATACAGTCCGTGGTGAGAAGACATTAGCACAGGCGACAGTGGTAACTTATAAAGGACAGCAATATGTATCTTATAACCTGGACAAGCAGGAAGCAACTGTACCAACAGACGTTTATTATATGCCAAAAGGAGCATCTGATGGCGAAAAAATTCCGGATAATAATTCAGACCAGATGAAGCAGAATAAGAACAGTTTCTATTCGGTTACAGTGATCAATCCGGATGGAAATCGAACTGTGAGTTACTATAAGAAAGATTCTGCGGTCACAATTTCCGTTGATCCAGGAGATACGAAGGAAAGCGACTGGCTTTGTGCCAGTGAGGATGAAAATAAAACAATCCATCCGGTAAAACAGGGCGATAAACTAACCTTTTCTATTGGGAAGATAGAGCAACCATATACGGTTGCATGCAACACTTTTGCACCAGCAACCTTGAATATTAAATTCTATACTTTTGTAGATAATGAGAGATATAATGTTCTAAACGAAGAAATTCCTGTTATAAAAGATACTACAACAAAGCCGGGAACAGTTTATTATTATATTTCTAATGATGAGTTAAAAAAGCATTTTGAAAAATTTCATTACGATGGTTCTATTCAAAATGGAGCAAAAGAGCGTTTTTATTATTCCAAGAGAGATTACGATACAATCCATAATGCAGGGATATACACGAAAGAAGGTCATGAATGTATTTATATAGGAGAATCCGGAGAGCCGATGGATGTGTATTACCTGCCAGACGGACAGAATAGTCCCATAATGAGTGCAAAGACCTTACTAGAACACGACGATGATAGATATAATGGTTTTTACAGTGTGACAGTACAGGATGACGATGGACAGGTTTACAGCCAAACAGCTTTGCGTGATCTTCCAGCAATTGATTTTGTTGCAAGAAAGTCAACACTTACAAGAACAGTTAGTACAAAGCCGCGTGTAGAAGAACAAACGCAGGATATAAACTGGGAATGCAGAAAGGAAGATGGTACTCTTTCAGAAGTTACATGGAGTAAAAATGAAGCAGAGCATACCATGAGCTTTACTATTCAGCCAGATGATGCAGTACGTCCATATGTGATTGTTCCTGATAATACAGAAAAACCGGCAGCAATAAAAGAAGCAAATATCAGTTTTTATGTATTTATCGATGGACATTATAAGCTGATAAAGAACCTCAATGCTGAGCAGCATTACATAATCAAAGCAAACAGTGGCCGAGCCAGTCGTTATTATTTGCGAGCTAAACCAGATGATACGATTTCTAAAATTTACAGTGAGTTTGGTTTCACTCCGAGCAAGCTGGAGCCCGGCGCAGATCAGAAAGAGAAGATTCTGTTTGGTTATGCGACAGACAGCCGTGTGTTTGTACAGCACCCTTATAAGGACAACGATGGTACATGGTATATTCCTGTCCTGAAAAACGGGAAAGATGTATCTGTCTATTATTTCTCACAGCCAAACCCACTGAATCCAGACAGAATCGAAAATTATTTTGATCGTTTGACAGGACTTTCTTCTCAGGTTGGGCTGGCAGGAAGACATTTCAGTGTAGAGGGAAGTTTTCATCTGATTGAAGTGTTGGATCCACTGAACCTGACCAAAAGAGAGGCGATTAAGAGACAGTATGTAGGCCATGGGGAAGCATATACTGTGGAAGTACCAAAGAGGGCAAGTTTAGAAGGTGAGTATTATGGCAAGGAGATTGTCTGGAGTTGTACATCTAATGACAGGGACGAAAATGAGGTTCTTCCGGAACCGTCCGGAGATGATAAGGTAAAATTTGAAATTCCGAATGTTAACTCATCTTATGAGGTGATCGCAGACAAACCGCTGGAGTCTGGGGCAGTCAGGGTTATCTATAATACAACTCGTTATATGAAGAAACTTCCTAAGGAAGCTAAGTTGACCCCTCAGGTTGGAAATAAGACAAGACATACAGATGATTATGAGAATGAAATAGAAGCTGGAAAACATAACGTTAAGTCACCATATCCTCTGGTTTATGATCATGAAGATAATGACAGCAAAGAGTTGGAACAGTATGAATTCGATCATTGGGATTACAGAAACAAAGACGGAAAGTGGCAGGAATGCGGTGCAGGGGATTCTATTTCTGATCTTATAAATAATAATGCAAGACAGCCAATCACCCTCTATGCAGCGTGGCGTAAGGTGAGTAACCAAAATCGAAAACAGGTACAGTTTTATATCTGTAAGTCAGCGATGCCGGAAGATGGTTCGGTAGCATTACCAACCACGAATGTAGACGATTATACAAGTGCGGTTGCCGTGGCAAACTGTAATGTGAAGGCAAGTATATTGCATGATGTTCCAGTTCTTGGAAATAAGAATCCATCTACGTGGGAACAGTATGCGGATGGAAATAAGAGAGTGCAAGAACTTTTGCAGGGAACTAAACCAGATGAGGGATATATTGGAAATGGAGACTATATCTACAAGATAGATAGAATTCCTTCCGATGAAGAGGTATTCCAGACAATTCGTGAAAGCGGACGTATGATTCGTATCGGAGACAGGGAGATTCCGCCATCGAAATTAGATACCGAATTCTTCACCATTTATTGGTATTCTTTCAAAAGTGAAATGTCCGATGGGTGGCATATTGACGGACGTATTGTAGCAAAAAATGGTTACCTGACAGTAAAGAAAGATTTTGTCGGAATGCCGGAAGCAATAGAGGAAGTCAAGAAAGATTATTATATCCAGGTAGATATGGATGAAAAGCTTTTAGATGGAAAACCGCAGCCACCTGCATTTCATGAGCATATGAAACTTGTGCTTCCTTCAGAAGATAGCCAGAAACCGGATGCAGAAGCTCCGCAAGCGGAGGATGCTCCAATAGAAGTTGTAGGTACATGGACAGATGAAACACATACAAGCTGTACGTGGATCGTTAAGGCGGACTCATTCTGGAAATACACATTAAAAGAGTACAACTATAAGCCAAAAGATTCGAATGTGAAATTTTCAGGTTGGTACAATGTTCGCAATTCTCATGAAGAAGGAGATAATGTAAATTCATGGGAAGCATATCCAGAAAGTGGAATTAAATTCACAGGACGTGGAATTGGACGCGGTGGTGAAACTCTTACTATTGAATTGGAGAACCGTTATCAGAAAGAGGGAATACTCACACTGAACAAATTTGATGAGTCTACCGGACAAGGAATGGAGAAGATCAATTTTGCTGTTAGTAAGAACGGTGTTGAGGAGGAAGCGGTAACAACTGATAAATACGGAATCGCACAACTTCATATTCCGTTACAAGATGAGAACAAACAGAATCGAACAGCAACTGAGACGTATTTGTTGCGAGAGACAAACTTACCAACGGGATATGTAGACACAGGAGATATACAGATCACAGTTGAGATTGCCAATGGAGCATTCAAAATCACTGATGCAAAACTGGTGGATAGGAAGGCTAACGAAAATCAGGAGGCTGTTAAGGCACCAGTTGATGGTAAGATAGACGGAAAATCTGTTCTGCTTCAGCGGGGAGATACCAGCCTTAATATCCGAAATTTTGCTAAAACAGGCACTCTGCATATAAAAAAGACATGGGAAAATCCAAATGATGCACTGACGGAAAAACAGGTGAAAATCAGATTGTATCAGAATGGAATTTCTACAGGACAGGAATTCCTGCTGAATGAAGAGAACGGATGGGAACATACAGTCGACAATGTTCCACTATTCCAGGACAGAATTCCGGTGGAATATAAGGTGGAAGAAATCGAGATAGGAAAGACACATTATTCTTCGGAATACGGGGATGGTTTCCTATATTATGAAGTTATTTATCCAGAGATTCAGTATTTCGATTCAAATGGACAACAATTATTCCCGAAGGATGAGAATGAGTTCAAGGATGTTTCCAAGATGGAACTGGAAGTGCAGAATCTGCATTTCAATCTTGCTGAACGAAGTTTCTTAAAGACGGATGATCTTCCAAGAAACCGACTTGCTGGTGCAGGTTTTCTGTTCTACAAAGTACCGTATGATGATGTTACGAAAAAATATGCGGATGATACAGGATATACAGTAGATTATGACAATACACAGAGCAAGGACGATATCGTTCTGAAAAAGGATGGAAAAACGTGTACGACGTATCGTTCCTTAGAAACAGATGAAAATGGAATGCTTCAATTACCGGAGGACTTTGAGAACGGACGATACTGGATGGTAGAATCTGTTACTCCAAACAAAAAGGACAAAGCAGATAAAACCAAAACACAGTATCAGGATAACTTTAATTTATATATGGTCGATGTAGAATCCGATATTTTATTCCTATATGAGAAATCACCGATGACAAATACCTGGAGAGCTGTTTCGGACAGACATATCGTCAATCATCCGCAAAAAGGCGGGGTGACGGTTGAGATTACAAAGGAAGTCACTGGTCCACTTGGAAACCGCAAGAAGCCATTTGATATGGAAATTCTCTATTGGGAAGATGGTCAAAAGCTGCGTAGCAAGACAATTAGAACTTCTTTGAAACATGGAGATAAAGTTACATTAAAAAATGTAGATATATCTTCGGATATCATAATAACAGAAACTGTTGATACATCAAAATACGCTGTTTCGATTTCTAAAAAAGAAGAGAATGATAAGTATTCAAATCCAGTGCAGGCAACATCGAATGGAAATACAGCTGTCATGAAACAGCGGATTGAGGCTGCACGAGGAGATGTGATTGAATTAAAGATTACAAATAAAAATACTGAATCTATACCAGTAACAGGAATCCATTTATCAAAAAATCAACAGGCATGTATATTATTGGTTATAAGTATTGCTGTAGGTCTGATCTTTTGGAGAAAGAACAAAAACAAGGCAATGCGGAGATGATAGAAAATCTAGAAATTTAGCTTGAATAAAAGACAAGAAAAGGGGAATACGTGCGGCGAGACTCCGTTGTATTCCCTTTTATGACAAAAACTTTATTGTATATTTAGTATTGTTATGAACAACAGACAGGAAAATGAGGAAAAGGGGAAAAGGAAACATGAAACTAACTGATTTAAAGAAAGTAAAGATCATACTATTGGTTATGATTGTTTTTTTGAGTTATCAGAGACCAGTGCTGGCAGCTGTTGATTATACCAACGTAAAAATTCCGGTGCAGCAGATTTTTTCCAGTGAAGCTGAGAAAGTTTCAGATGAATTTTCCTATGTTATGACAACGAATCAAAATGAGGCTCCTATGCCAGAAGGAAGTAGGAATTTGCAATATTTTTGGACAATGAAAAATAATGTAGGTGCTGAAATTGTAATGAAGGTAAGGAAAGTTGGTCGGTATCAGTACAAGATTTATCAGACATCAGAGAAAAAAGATAATTACTTATATGATCAGAATAGCTATGTTGTGATCGTTGAGGCTTTTTATGATCAAGAAGATCAGTTAAAGGTGGCTACAGTTGTTAAAAATGATAAAGGTGAAAAAGTAGAACGCATAACATTTGAAAATAGCTATATCGGAAAAGAGAAAGAAGACTTGTCACATTTATCTGTCTCAAGTAAAAGTGATCGTGTGAAGACAGGTGATGACAATACTATTATGGGATATTTTTTATTGTTACTTATCTCTGGTATTTGCCTGTCTATTTTAATAGATGAAAAGCAAAGACAGAAGAAGGGAGAATAAAAAAGATAATTTAAAGAACCGAAAAAAGTAAAATTATAGATCAAACATGTTTAGTTTCTATTTTGCAATCAGCTTTTCAGAGGTCCAAGGAAAATACAATATCTTCTAGAAAAATAGATATTATTTATCCTTAATCTATAGTATTTTGGAAGAGTAAGACTTTCGAAATGTCGGAGGATAAGTGATCACATATACGGAAATTTCTCGGAGAATCCGGTGAAGATATCTTAATATATCATTATATACAGTGTGTAATTTGTAATGTAATAAATAGAAAAAATAGGTGTTACACCTCGTGTTACACTCGCCTAGACGCTGTGCAAAAACCTCCATTTCCAGGCGCTTCTGAGTGTAAATACGGGGTTCGAACCCCTGATCGCGCACTAACAATCACTGTTTTTACAGACATAGGAGCTGTGGGGACGGTG
>OOBK01001443.1_pt1 | contig 12811 bp, 9 predicted proteins | sample 1671541 | NCBI WGS metagenome assembly OOBK01 (sample SAMN06348167, study PRJEB24527) | human gut metagenome | biome: human gut; feature: ankylosing spondylitis patient; material: feces | host: Homo sapiens | place: China | collected 2015-10 | reverse complement strand
TAGAAAGGTTCAAAAATTTGCTCGCTTCATCGAAGCTAAGCACGTTCTTTGAAAGGAACAACATCTTTTCGAGTTCGGAAACTCTTAACTCTAAATCTCTTTCCATATTGTTTAGGAATTTAGGTGAAACAATATGAAGGTGCGCACCCTCGTTTTTTTGTTAACGGGGGCAAATTTAAGAGCTTGAAAATGAAGTCTAATTGACCTTTGTTTGAGCGTTCAATCTATGCTCAACCTTTTTGCAGTTGTTTGATGTATTTGTCTATGATTTCATATCCTTTCGGATAGATGTTTTTCGCTTGGTCTGTCGCACTCGACAGGTCAGTACGTGTAAGCGGTTCACCTTTTATCTTCTTCAATATCAGCTTATTGTTTGCTATGACAGACTGCCATTCATAAACGATGTAATTATAACAGCTAAGTTGCATCATAAGATAGGCTAACAGACGGGTATTATTAACTTTCAATACCCCATTCAGTTTGCAGTTGAAAAAATCGGTAAGTATTTTGGCACTGACGGTAGTAGTAAACATATTCGCTTCATTCACACAGTCGGTCAGAAGTTTGATTTCATTAGCTTTCAACGTGGACTTGAAAGGATTGCTTTTGCCCACAATCTTGGTTGGATTAGTATCTGCACTTTCCTCTTTCTCTTTTGGCAAGGCTTGCTCTTGGATGGTAACCGCATCTGTATGGTAATTGCTTTCCTGTTCTTGCAGATAGCGCAAATATTTGGAAAGCACGACAAGATTAACGATAATGGACAAATAAGGAAGCCGCCCATCATAACAGGACGGTTCATGCAAATATGCATCCATATCAAAATCAGAGCAGCGGAAACCGATATACTTTTTTCTTTCATCAGATGTGCCAGACCTTTTCTGAGCTGACTTTTCGTCTTTCTCACCCGCCGGTCCGTCTTTTTCTGCATAAAATCTCCCCCTTTATGTGACCATTTACACCTCTTTACTCCCATTTCCCGTTATCTTTTTCTCTAGGCAGCCCTGTCAGACAAATAAATACTGGTCATTTTTCATCATTTTGTCTACTAAGAGACAGATAGGTTGTTCATTGATGGTTGTAAATTAGTTTCTACATTAATATAATACTTTTTGACATGAAAATCAACATTGTATCTATTACTAGAAATATTTTTAAGAAAAGGAGTTTTATCCATGAGAAACGCATTTCGGATTTTTCGCCGCGATATGAAACGCCTGCTCCGTAATCCGGCAGCAATACTTGTTTTGATCGGAGTATCTATTCTCCCCTCACTCTACGCATGGTTTAATATTGCAGCAAATATCGATCCTTATGCCAATACTTCCGGCATCAAGGTAGCAGTAGCAAATCTGGACACCGATGCCACACATGATGATCTGACGATCAATGCCGGCAGCCAGATTATTGACCAACTAAAGGAAAACGACCAGTTAGGATGGAGATTTGTTTCCAAAGATGCTGCTATTGAAGGAGTCAAATCCGGTGAATATTATGCAGCAATCATTATTCCGCAAGATTTTAGCGAATCCCTGCTAAGTGTCCTGTCCGGAAAGATTGAAACTCCGGAACTTGAATACTATATCAATGAAAAACTCAATGCAATTGCGCCAAAGATCACCAGTTCAGGTGCAAGCACGATCCAGACACAGGTTAATAACACATTTTCCTCTGTTGCATCTGAGACAATTGCCGAGATTTTAAAGAATTCTGTATTCAACATTTCCGACTCTGTTGATTCAACAAATGCAGAGATTAATGATCTGCTTACAAAAGCAAATAATAATATCAAAGAATACGAACAGCTTCTAGAAAAATTCAGTAAAGACTCATCCAATACCTCAAAGCTGATAGAAAATGCAAAAGATGCATCTACATCTTTAGGAGATGTAGCAACATCCGGAGCAAATGCATTGTCCAGTGCTGACTCTGTCATGAATACGACACGTTCTTCTGCCGGAGATTTTTCTTCCGCACTTTCTAAGTCCCTCTCTGACGGAGAACTTTTACTTGGTCAGGCAAGCAGCTCAGCATCCACAGGACTGACAGAACTTGCTACCGCAGCCGGAAAGATCAACACTTCTGTCAGTGATGCGCTTGGTTATGCAAACTCAGTCAATGAACTGAATGCAGATATTCTTAAAAAAATGCAGGAACTTGCCAATAAGTTTCCGGGAACGATCGGAGATCAGATCAATGCACAGATTTCTGCCCTGCAAACTCAGAACCAGTCAAATCAGGAATTGATCAATAGTCTTCAGACTGGAAATAATGGAATCAAAGATGCGATTGATACAACAACTGCAACACAGGAACAGCTTACTTCTCTGACAAAAGAAAGTATCAATAACTTACATACTTTCCGTTCTACATTTGACCAGAATATTCTTCCACTGCTTGGACAGACACTGGATACATTTTCCACATTGACCGGTCAGGTAGAAGGACTGCTAAACGGAGTACCGGCTACTTCTAAGCAGATCAATGATATGCTCGACCAGTTAGAGAGTGGATTGTCAAATACAACTGCCCTCCTTGACAGTACGAAGGAATCTTTAAGTGCCGTAAGCGACAAACTAAGTACAATTCAGACGGATCTGAATGCACTGACAGGCTCTGCTACATACCAAAAACTGCTCTCTCTTGAAGGCATTGATGCAGAATCTATCTCATCATTTATGTCCTCTCCTGTGGAGATTAAAACGGAGACTTATTATGCCGTAGATAATTACGGTTCTTCTATGACACCGTTCTACTCTAATCTTGCAATCTGGGTCGGCGGTATCGTACTGATCGCAATCTTTAAGATGGAAGTGGACAAAGACGAATCCATGCGCGGTTACGGACAGACAACATTATACTTTGGACGCTGGCTCTTATACATGGCAGTTGGTCTTGTTCAGGGATTTATCGTCTGCCTTGGTGATACACTCCTTCCGGGAGTCCAATGCAATCATCCGGCACAATTCATCCTGACAGGAATGGTTTGCTCTTTCGTCTATGTAAATATTATTTATGCACTGTCACTTACATTTAAGCATATTGGTAAAGCGCTCTGTGTTATTCTCGTAATCCTGCAGATTCCTGGTTCTTCCGGAACCTACCCGATTGAGATGACACCAGCCTTTTTCCAGAAACTGCATCCACTCCTTCCATTTACATATGGTGTGAATGCTATGCGTGAAGCAATTGCCGGTTTCTATGGTTCTAACTTCCGCAACGATCTTCTGATCCTGCTCCTGTGCTACGTGCCGATCTCTCTGCTTATTGGACTTGGACTGCGCCCGGCTCTTTCCGGACTGAACCATCTGTTCGACAAGAAACTGGCAGAAACAGAATTTATGATGTGTGAACCTCACGAAGCAGAACTTAGCAGAAGTACACAGCTCTCCATGCTCTTACAGGCATCTCTTTCCATCGAAGACCTTCGCCTTGTAACAGCTGAACGGGCACAGAAATTTGAAAACAATTACCGTAAGATGATTCGCATCGGCTTCCTTGCCATTGCTATCATCCCTCTGATCTTCCTGATCCTGATGTTCAGTCTCGAATCAAAGATTGTATTCCTGACTTTATGGATCATTTCCATCATTGCGATTTCAGTATGGTTGATCGTTGTAGAATACATTCATACAAAATTAGAAGAACAGAAAAAGCTTGCCGGTATGTCTTACGAAGAAATGCTTGAAAACTTCCGTGGAAAGGAGGCGGAATAATTTGAAAAATATTTTTTTAATCCTGAAAAATGATCTGATGAAGATCCAGAAAAATGTCATTGCAATGATCGTTATTATGGGAATCACTGTAATTCCGACTCTTTATGCATGGTTTAACATTTCCGCAAGCTGGGATCCTTACGGAAATACAGGTGCGCTGAAACTTGCAGTTGCAAGTGATGATAAAGGGTATGAAAGTGATCTTATTGCCGTAAAGATCAACATGGGAGAGCAGATCCTCTCTTCTCTGCATAAAAATTCTCAGTTCAACTGGGTTTTTACTGATTCAAAAGATGCTCAAAAAGGTGTAAAATCCGGAGAATATTATGCTGCGATCGTAATCCCTGAAGACTTTAGCCAGAAAATGATGAGTGTCTTCTCTTCTGAAGCTGAGCATCCGGATCTGACTTATTATGAAAATGAAAAAGAAAATGCGATTGCTCCGATCATTACCGGAAAAGGCGCAACGGCTGTCCAAAAACAAATTAATCAGACATTCATTGAGACAATTGCCCAGACCGCACTTGATGCATTTCAGACGGTAGATTCAATCGCAAAGAAGACAGGTGATGATTCTCTGATCAACAATATGAGTAGTAATTTGAATCAGATGGGATCTGATCTTGGGACTGTTGCTGCAACTGTTCAGTCCTTCTCAGACATGACAAACTCTGCAGTTACAATGCTGAACACAACAACAGAATTTCTTCAGGAAACCGGTTCCGGCACAAAAACCAGCCTCAATTCCTTAAAGAATTCTGATTCCGGAATTGATTCATTAACTACTGCCCTGTCCGGAACTACAAGCACGATTTCTGACGCATTAGCACAGAATGCAAGCTTCTACACCGCTGTCTCTGATACTATTGACAAGGCTTTAAGTTCCTACAACTCAGATGCACAGGCGGCAGCAAATGCATTGTCTTCCGTAAGTAGCCGCGTACAGAATGTCATTGACGGGTATAATCAACTTTCTGCTGCATTATCTGCTATTGCAGACGCCTCCTCAGATTATCCTGAGATTCAGAATGCAATCAATGGAATCAATCAGCAGATTCAGCTGGCAATTGAACGACAGACTGCACTCCGTGATAAAATTAACGGTGCTGCAACTTCGATCACTACAGCAACGGCAAATGCTACTACATTAAAGAGTGAACTTGATAGTCTGATCAGCGAAGCAACTTCTTCCGTCAAGGCAGTTGAGACAACTTACGAACAAAATGTAAAAGGAAATCTTGATAATCTTTCCAATTCATTGAGTTCTACAACAGGTTCTGTTTCCTCTATGCTTGGAAGCCTTGACAGTAGCATTGAAAATATTGCTAACGTTACCGGTTCTGCTTCCAGCGGACTTACAGGACTTCAGACAGCACTTACTAATTCTGCTGCTCTGTTAAAAGAATCTTCTGAAAAGCTGACGGCTGTAGCTACAAAACTTTCCACTGATAATTCAGAAGGTATGGCTGCCGTAACAAACCTGTTATCCGAAGACTCCGAAACGATTTCATCTTTTCTCTCCTCCCCGGTCAAACTGGATGAGAAAAAGATTTATCCAATTGAAAATTACGGGTCTGCAATGACTCCATTCTACTCCACTCTTGCGATCTGGGTAGGTGCTGTTGTTATGGCTGCCATGCTAAAAGTCACTGTAGCTGATTCTACAAAGAAGAAACTATTCCATCCGAAAGAATATCAGCTCTATATCGGACGTATCCTACTTCTGATCATTATCGGTTTCATGCAAAGTGCACTCATCTGTCTTGGAGATCTTTTCTTCCTTGGTATTCAGTGTAAGCATCCGGTAATGTTTGTACTAACCGGTATGTTCACAAGCTTTGTCTATGTGAATCTGATCTATGCACTGACTGTCTCCTTTGGAGATATCGGTAAAGCAATTGCCGTTGTCCTGATGGTAATGCAGGTTGCAGGAAGTGGTGGAACATTCCCGATCCAGTGTGCACCGAAGTTTTTCCAGGTTGTTTACCCACTTCTGCCGTTCACACACAGCATGAATGCGATGCGTGAATGTATTGCAGGGTTCTACGGAACAACTTATGCCACAGAGCTCGGCAAACTGGCAATCTTCCTTGCACCGGCACTGCTGCTTGGTCTTCTGCTCAGAAAACCGATCATAAAGATGAACGATGCATTTATGGAGAAGCTTGAAAGTACACATCTGATCTAATGTAATGGTCTAAAATATATAACTACAAAACCCCCCTAAAACATTACCGTGAACGGTTCTGTTTTGGGGGTTCTCTCATTATTTCATACTATTTTCTACCGTCTGCTGTACCTCCTTTGGTACTTCATCTGTAAAAATCGGAATAAAAATTTCTTCTTCGATACCTACTCCATAAACTTCATTACCATTGAGTTTTCCATCCATATAATGATCTAAAATCCAGGAATATATTTTCCCGAAATCAAACTTGATCGATGCTGCAACCGTTCCCGGAGCAAGCTCATTTTGATTCTCCGAAAATCCGATCACCTTTACTCCCTTTTCCTTTGCAGCCTCAATGCAGCCATTTCCAACTTTATTTGCATAAATAAATAAAACATCTGCACCTTTTCCGATCATTTGGTTTGCAATCTCTTTTCCAAGTTCCTCATCTTCCCAACTATTCGCATAGGCCCTGAGTACTGTTGCATTCGGAAGCTTTCTATCCACAGCCAGCTGACGAACATCCTTTTCATACTGATCCAGCAAGGTCTCCATTGCCTCATTCGGATAACCGGCAATGATACCAAGCATTCCTGTCTTCGTCAGATTTCCACCAATGATTCCCGCCAGATGGCTTGCTTCTTCTTCTTTTGGATAAACAGAAAATGTATTTTTACCTGATGCCGATCGGCCATTTAAAATACAAAAATCAACTTTCGGATAATCTCCTGACACGGAAGAAACAACCTCCTTGAACTGTGATCCTGCAAGTATGATCAGATTATAATTATCTTCTGCATATCTGCGAATCACTGCCTCAAAGTCTTTCTCCTCGACATTGCTCTGATACTCCAGATCAATTTTCTTATCTTTGTTCTGATTTGCAAGAATCCCTTCGTAATTTCCCTTATTCCAACTTTGATCATTTATATCTCCCGGAAGAATTACAACAACTTTCGGCTGATTGGCCGGAATAATTTTTCGGTAAGTAGTTCCTTCGATTACTGCAACAATGATAAGTAATACTGCAACAATGAAGCCTGTCTCAGCTTTTATTTTCTTTTTTTCCCTGGTATCTTCCATGCCTTGTTATCCTTTATTTTTGAGTTCTGTATATTTCAGATTCTCTGTCTTTCGATTATAAATCTCCTAAAAAAGGCTTTCTGTAGAGATACTTTCCATCTCCTCGATTCCCTTTAAATTCATTATTTTCAGCGATGATATTTCCTCTCTGCATTACGAGATCAATCTTTCCGTGCAGATCTGTTCCTTCATAAGAAGTATAATCAACAGCTCCGTGCATCATCTCGTGAGTCAGTGTCTGTTTTGCATCAGCATCAATAATCACGAGGTCTCCATCTGCTCCAGGTTCAATAATTCCCTTCTTAGGATACATTCCGTACACCTTTGCCGGATTTGTGCAGGCAACTTCTACCAGCTTGTTGATGCTGATTTTGTTTTTCATTACACCTTCTGAGAAAAGAAGAATCATTCTTTCTTCAACTCCTGGGGCTCCATTCGGACATTTTCTGAAATCATCCTTGCCGTCCTGTTTCTCTTTTGCATAATTAAACGGACAATGATCTGTCGCAACGATCTGAATCTCTCCTGCCTCTAATCCTTTCCACAGCGCATCAAGATCCTGCTGTGTACGAAGCGGTGGAGACATAATATATTTCAATCCATCCGGATCTTTATATCTGTCTTCTGTAAGTGTCAGATACTGTGTACATGTCTCAACAAAAATGTTTTTTTGTCCGTTTCTTCTTGCTTCTTCAACTGCTTCAAGACTTTCCTTACAAGAAAGATGTACAATATACACCGGTGCATCATCTGCAAGCTTCGCAAGATAAAGGACTCTTCTTACAGCCTCTGCTTCTGCAAGATTCGGTCTGCTCTTTGCATGATAGATCGGTGCTGTCTTTCCGGCATCACCATATTCTTTCTTCAGATGCTCTACCACATAATGATTCTCGCAATGGAATGCTGTAATTCCATGCAGTTCTTTCATCTTCTTAAGAACTTCTAAAATACCATCATCATCAATCTTATAGCCATAAGTCATATAAACCTTTGTGCTCTGGACTCCGTCATCCATCATTGTCTCAAGCTCATTTAAAATAGACTCGTCTACATGCTGAACTACTCCATGGAATCCATAATCGATAACAGCTTTATCGTCTGCCAGTCCATGATATACATCCAGTTGATGATGTAATGGGCATCCTGCCGGTCCGAATCCCATATGGTCTACGATTGTTGTAGTTCCGCCGCATGCGGCTGCAACAGTACCTGTATAAAAATCATCTACTGCTCTCGCGATTCCGACATCAATATCCATATGTGTATGAACATCAATACCTCCCGGGAGAACATATTTTCCTTTTGCATCGATCACCTTATCTGCATCCCCAAATTTTGCTTCCAGGTTCTTTCCGATACATTCGATCACACCATCCTCAATTAGGACATCTGCTTCATAAGTGTCCTCCGGTGATACGATCATTCCATTTTTTACAAGTGTTTTCATGATACTTCAACTCCTCTCTTAGTTTCAGTTATACTTCTACCGCAGTCTATGCTTTTCCATAGCTGCGGTGATTTTTGTGCCTGATAAGTGCTGTTTCTAACCTCTTTTTGCTGCTTTAATATAGATAAAGTATGCAAGACCTGCACCGATACTTCCTACTACATATGCATTGTCAAAGATAAATTTCAGTGGTGCAATATATTTTCCGGCAAAGATAATGATCATTGCTGCCACAAAAATAATGATGATCGGTACATTAAAGCCTTTTGAATAATAATATTTTCCGCCGTCTTCCTTGTACATATCAACCATATCAACCTCTGTCTTATGCTCAAACAGATAGGATACCAGATATAATCCTGAGATAGGTCCCAGCAACGCTCCAAGCATTCCACATACATTATAAATCAAATCGTACGCACTTGCCAGTGCATTCCACGGTTGAGCAAATAAAGCAAGTACTGCTGCAATCAAAGCAGCCTTTTTGTAGCTTACTTTCTTTGCAAATAAAGTTGCGATAACATTTGTCGGTGGAACCAGATTTGCTGCAACATTTGTTGTCAGTACAGCCATAATAATGAACAATGAGAAAATAATTACAATAAGTGGATTGTCAAATTTACTTACAAGAACTGCCGGCTCCCAGATTGCTTCTTTAAATACAATTGCTGCTCCTGCTGTTCCGCAAATTCCTACAAAGGAAATGAATGCTGTCATTACAGGTGCCCCGACAAGCTGTCCTGCTGCCTGTGCCTTCTGTGTTTTACAGTTCTTTGTGAAATCTGCCATAGACAGTGCAATACCACCGTCAAATGCAATCATTGAAGACAATGCCGGGAAAAACAGTGTCCAGAAATTCTTGGACGGATCTCCCTGAAGAGATGGATCAGAAAGAAGTTTCGACACACTCCAATCTGCACTTCTAATTCCCCAGATGATTACGATAAAGCTCAATACAATTAATACCGGTGCAGCAAACTTTTCCAGTTTCTGTAATGCACTGGATCCTGATCCTGCAATATATACGTTCATTGCCCAGAATAATAAGAACGAAATAAATAAACCTTTAAATCCAAGTCCATGCCATGCCGGAATGATTGCTCCGATAATTGCATTAAGTGCCTGACCGCCAATCCATGCCTGAACACCGAACCAGAAACACCCAAGTACTCCACGGACAATTGACGGGACTACAGTTCCTTTTGACCCAAACACCATTTTACTGAGCATCGGATAACCAAGTCCATACTTTGTACCGAAATGTCCAAGAACAACTGCAAAAATCATGACAAGTGTATGTCCTAATACAATCGTTAACAATGCCTGTGCCCATGACATACCAGATACGATCAGTCCACTTGCTACCTGATATACTGCGATAGATACAATCATACCAATCCACAGATTTCCCATGTCCCATGCTGACCAGTTACGCTCTTTTGAACTCAATGGTTTTGTCGCATCCGCATAATTGTTTTTGTATTTATGGATTTCCTTTTCACCTTCCGGTGTCAATTCTACCATATCGCCTATCTGTCTTTGAAAAGCCCCCATAATGTACCTCCATTGTTTTTCATTTTTGTTTCGATATATCATTTGCGCATTGATATCTTATACTTTAATTTTAGTACATTTTGTCGCTTTTTCAATGTGATAACCTTCTACTTTTGTTTAATATTTACGGTTTTTATGTTAGATTTTCTACATTTCCATGAGAGAATTATTATTTTTTTATCTTTTATTGTTTGTTTCTGTATTCTGTCGGCGTAAGATTATATTTTTTCTTAAACATACTGCTGAAATAACGAACATCGTTAATTCCCACTTTTTCTGAAACTTCTCCTATTCTAAGCTGCGGATTCTTAAGAAATTGACAAGCTTTCTCCAGCCGGTAATCTATAATATATTCAGATACATTCTGACCTGTATGTTTTTTAAACAACTCACTCAAATAGTTGGGCGTGATACAAAGTTGTTCTGAAATCTTTGTCAAGGTCAGCTTTTGTGAATAATTCATAGAAATGTAGTCCATCGCTTTCTGAACAAAAAGATTTGTCACTTTCATTTCTTGTTTTTCTTCACTTCGAGGTTTCTGAATATTTTTCTCAATTTCTTCCAAAATTCCAATCAATTCTCTGGCATTTGTAGGCTTTGTCAGATATCTGGTCACACCAAGCTCTATTGCTCTCTGTGCAAAAGAAAAATCACTATAACCACTTAATATAATAATTTTTGTATTCTCATCCTTTTCACGGATTCGATTGATCAGATCCAGACCATTAATCTCCGGCATCTTAATATCAGTAATAATCACATCCGCATAAGAAACAGACAACTGTTCCAGCGCTTCCATGGCATTTTCAAATACACCTATAATCTCAAATCCAGGTCTGGATGACAATAATTTTGATAGACCATTCCTGATTTTCGGTTCGTCATCTACAATTACGATTTTCATCTTCTGTAACCTCCTTTGCCTGATCCACTTCTTCTATTGGGAGAAGAATCGTAACGGTTGTCCCTTTCTGCCATTCACTGTCAATTTTTAATCCATATGCCTCTCCGAAATGCAACTGAATTCTACGATGTACATTCCGCATTCCAATATGCTTTCCACTGATTTCATCTGACATAATACTCTCCCTAAACCTCATCAAACGATCTGGCTGCATACCGATTCCATCATCTGTTACGCGTATCTCAAGAGTTCCTTCTCTGACAATCGCTTGAATCTGGATTCTGCCCATCTCCTTCTTCTTCTCAATTCCATGCAGAATCGCATTCTCCACAATCGGCTGAAGAATCAACTTCGGAACAAAACACAGCTTTGCTTCTTCATCTATTTCTATCTGAACTGTCAGACGGTCTTCTAATCGGTTCTTCTGAATACAAAGATAACTTTCAATATATTTTAATTCTTCCTCAAAAACTACAAGCATCTCTTCTCCATGAAGTGAATATTTTAAAATATCTCCTAAAGATACTACAACATCACTTATCTCCCATTCTCCCTTTTCAATTAACATCCAATTGATAGAATCTAATGTATTGTAAAGGAAATGTGGATTGATCTGAGCCTGAAGTGCTGTAAGCTCTGCATTCTTCTGTGCCAGTTTTTGTTGGTATACTTCCATAATCAATTGGCGTAATCTACTGACCATATAATTAAAAGACTGAATCAGCATTCCTATTTCATCATGTGTTTTTGATTCTACCTGTATATCAAAATCTCCTGCTTCGACCTGTTTCATAGCATTTTTCAATCTCCCGATTGGCCTTGTAAATGTATAGGACAAAATAAAAATTCCAACTCCTGCCGCCAGCATTGCCAGCAAAACAAGGCCCATAATTGCTTCTCGAAGTCTCTTTGCCTGTGGAAAGAAATCATCTGTCGAAACCACTGAATAAGTCTCCCATCCGGTCAGTCCATTATACTGCCTACAGGCAAAATAATCCTTATTATCCCAGTTGAATTCATATCTTCTAACTCCTTTTTCCATCCCTTTTGTTACGACATCTCCCCAATCATAAATATTTGTCTTATTCGAGCACAGAACATTTCCGGCGCAATCCACCAGATAAGTGTACTGATTTTGAAAGGTACTATAATTATTCAACATCAAAAGTCCAAACGTCTCCGGATTCAATTCTATCGCAAGAATTACCTTATTGATAGAACTTATAAATGTTACTACTTCTTCTGCATTTTTCTGACAAAGCGAACTTCCTTTTTCCGTCCAGGTACCATCTCCAACAAGGTTACTTGCTGCATTCTCATATACTTCCATCCGCCTTTTATCATTCACTGCCTGACAGCCTGAATAGCTGTAATACACGGTTCCATCTTCATTCATCAGTATCAAATCTGAGCAGCTTGATATAAGATTTAAAAGCCTTTCCATCCAATCATTTAATTCTTCTGTTTCTTCCTGCGTATGTATCTCTTTTTTCAAATATGCCCTCACGATTTGACTGGATTTTACATTTTCAGCCAGACGATTGATCTGCTGAACCTGACTATTAATAGAGATATCAATTCTGTTAATTGTATCAGCCATCTCTTGTTCTTTGTTTTCCAATACAAGATTTTTTGCATTTTGATAAGAAAAATATCCAATCATTGATCCCATCAAAAGCACCAGTATCAAAAAAGAGAGCATTAACTTCTTTCGCAAAGTCATTTTATCCTTCTCCCTCCATGTCATTCCACTTGTGTTATCATCTTTGCAACATATTCCATTTTTTCACAATCAACAAATGAATAATTCATAACATAAATATTTTCATACTTTTTCTTCTTCTCACTTGAATGATAATAGGATGACAATGCAGCCAGCTTAATTCCTTTGCTCTTCATTTTATCCAGAAATTCTTCTCGTTTTCCAGGATCAGTTT
>OOBK01001428.1_pt1 | contig 12896 bp, 8 predicted proteins | sample 1671541 | NCBI WGS metagenome assembly OOBK01 (sample SAMN06348167, study PRJEB24527) | human gut metagenome | biome: human gut; feature: ankylosing spondylitis patient; material: feces | host: Homo sapiens | place: China | collected 2015-10 | reverse complement strand
AAGTCGGGGCGACAGGATTCGAACCTGCGACCACCTGGTCCCAAACCAGGCGCGCTACCGGACTGCGCTACACCCCGTTCTCAAATTGCGAGTGCAAAGGTATAACTATTTTTTCACATACGCAAAATTTCAAGCAAGTTTTTTACACTCCCTACCAACAACCATCGACCTTTTCATTTTGGCACGCTATTTGTTATTTAGATTTTATAGTTACAAATAAAAAAAACAACATCAATATTAAAACTATAAACTCATATTATGGCACAGAAAGGCAATATTGGAGTAACGACAGAAAATATATTTCCTGTCATTAAAAAGTTTCTATACTCAGATCACGAGATTTTTCTCCGCGAGATGGTGTCTAACGCTGTCGACGCGACACAGAAACTAAAGACGCTTGCCGAACGCGGCGACTTCAAGGGTGAGTTGGGCGACCTTACCGTTCGCATCAGTCTCGACACAGAGAAAGGCACGCTGACCATCAGCGACCGCGGTATCGGTATGACCGAGGAGGAGATTAACAAATATATCAATCAGATTGCGTTCTCTGGCGTAACCGATTTTCTCGACAAATACAAGGATAACGCCAACGCAATCATCGGTCATTTCGGTTTGGGTTTCTACTCTTCGTTCATGGTAAGCAAGAAGGTGGACATCATCACACGCAGCTACAAAGAGGGTGCAAAGGCTGTAAAGTGGAGCTGCGATGGTAGTCCAGAGTTTGAGATTGAGGACGTAGAGAAGACAGACCGCGGTTCGGACATCGTACTGCACATCGACGACGACTGCAAGGAGTTCCTCGAAAAGCAGAAGATAGAGGAACTGCTAAACAAGTACTGCAAATTCATGGCTGTACCAGTAGCCTTCGGCAAGAAGACCGAGTGGAAGGACGGCAAACAGCAGGAGACTGACGAAGACAATATTATTAATAATGTGGAGCCATTGTGGACAAAGGCGCCGAGCACACTGAAGGATGAAGACTACAAGTCGTTCTACCGCACACTCTACCCGATGCAGGACGAGCCGCTGTTCTGGATCCACCTCAACGTCGACTATCCGTTCAACCTCACCGGCATTCTCTACTTCCCACGCATCAAATCGAACATTGAGCTGCAGCGCAACAAGATTCAGCTCTACTGTAACCAAGTGTTCGTAACCGATCAGGTGGAAGGAATTGTGCCAGAGTTCCTCACCCTACTCCATGGTGTAATCGATTCGCCGGACATTCCGCTGAACGTAAGCCGCTCGTACCTGCAGAGTGATGCTAACGTAAAGAAGATTTCAAAATACATCACAAAGAAGGTGGCAGACCGCCTCGCTGCAATCTTCAAGGAGAATCGCAAGGACTACGAGGAAAAGTGGGACGACTTGAAGATTTTCATCCACTACGGTATGCTTTCGCAGGACGACTTCTACGACCGTGCAAAGGATTTTGCACTGATGAAGGACGTAGACGGCAAGTATTTCACATACGAGGAGTACCAAACCCTCATCAAGGACAACCAGACCGATAAGGAAGGCAATCTCGTCTATCTATACGCTAACGACAAGGAAGGCGAATACAGCTACATCGAAGCAGCCAAAGCTAAGGGTTACAGCGTATTATTGCTCGACGGACAGCTCGACAACCCAATGGTTTCAATGCTCGAACAGAAACTGGAGAAGACACGCTTCTCACGTGTAGATGCCGACATCGTCGACCGCCTCATACAGAAAGATGAGAAGAAGGAAAGCGAATTGGCAAAGGACGAAAAAGACAACTTGGAGCAGACATTCCGCTCACAACTGCCGAAGATGGAAAAGACCGAGTTCTACGTAGACGTGCAGGCTCTCGGCGACCAGACTCTGCCGGTACTCATCACACAGAGCGAGTATATGCGCCGAATGAAAGAGGCAAGCAAGTTCCAGGCTGGCATGGCATTCTACGCACAAATGCCCGACGCATTCAATCTCGTACTTAATAGCGACCATCCGCTCATTAAGCAAGTCCTCGAAGACGGCAAGACAGCTTGCGCCACAGAGTTGCAGCCCGTTGAGAGCGAGCTTAAAGGACTCGAAGCACGCCTCGCGGCATTGCACCAGAGCCAGAATGGCAAGAAGCAGGAGGAGATTTCTCAGGAAGAAAAGGACGATGTGAAGAACACAGAGAGTGCCCTTGAAGAGCAGCGCACCAAGAAGAACAACATCATCGCCACATACGCAGCAGGCAACAAGGTTGTACATCAGCTCATCGACCTTGCATTGCTGCAGAACGGCATGTTGAAAGGTGCTGCACTCGACTCGTTTTTGAAGCGTTCAGTTGATTTGATTAAGTAATTATTGTTGTTTGGTAACAAACAACGTAACAGCAGAGTTTGTCATCCGCGTCGACCGGCGCAGATGTCCGCATCGACCGGCGCAGATGTCCGTATCGACCGACGCAGATGTCCGTATCGACCGACGCAGATGTCTGCATCGGTCGATGCGGATCAAAACAATGCTACTATAACCATGTTTCCACAGCGCGATTGCTAAAGAGGTCGCTGCGCTATCAGCAAACAACAGCAACTGACGGAAATAAAAAGGCAGGCTATCCACACGGACAGCCTGCCTTTTCTTTATTATATAGTTTAATATACTTCTTACTAAAATATTATTAGAGCGCAGATATTAATCCTTAATGATATCCAACTCCTTGAACACGCGCTTCAAAATCTGAACGCCACGTTCCACCTGTTCTTCTGTATGGGTAGCCATGAGTGCAAAACGAACAAGCGTATCCTGCGGTGCGCAAGCCGGCGGAATAACCGGATTGATAAACACACCATACTCGAAAGCCTTAGCTGTCGCAACGAATGTCTTCTCAACATCGTGAACATAAAGCGGAATAATCGGACTCTCTGTCTCACCAATCTCGAAGCCCTCCTCCTTGAAACGACGGAGTGCGTAACGTGTGACTCTCCAAAGGGCATCAATGCGCTCAGGCTCTTTCTGAATGATGTGAAGCGCCTCAAGAGCGGCAGCGGTGGCAGCCGGAGTGTTTGACGCACTAAAGATATAGGTGCGACAAGAGTGGCGCAACCAGTTGATTGTATCCTTGTCACCAGCAATAAAGCCACCGATAGAAGCCATCGACTTAGAGAATGTACCCATGATAAGGTCTACCTCGTCTGTCAAGCCGAAGTGATCACAAACACCACGACCCTGCTTGCCGAATACGCCAAGACCATGAGCCTCGTCAACCATGATAGAGCAGTTGTACTTGTGTTTCAGTTCTACGATAGCCGGCAAATTTGCGAGATCGCCCTCCATTGAGAACACACCATCAACGATGATGAGCTTGATAGCCTCCTCTGGAAGATTCTTCAGCACGCGCTCAAGATCCTCCATATCGTTGTGCTTGTAGTGGAGCTGTGTTGCAAACGACAGACGACGTCCGTCAACAATACTGGCATGGTCGCGGTCGTCGCAGATGATATAGTCGCCACGACCAACAACTGCAGGGATAACGCCACTGTTTACAAAGAAACCAGTAGAGAAACAAAGAGCGTCGTCCTTGCCTATATACTCTGCAAGTTCTTTTTCAAGCTGCACGTGGATATCGAGCGTACCATTCAGGAAGCGACTACCTGCACAACCAGAACCATACTTATCAAGAGCTGCCTTACCAGCATCAATGATGCGCTGATCGCCAGTAAGACCAGTATAAGCATTTGAGCCAAACATCAGAACTTTGTGTCCGCCCATTTCTACTTCTGTGCCCTGCTTGCTCGTAATCTCACGAAAATAGGGATAAACACCTTCCGCCATGTACTTCTGCGGAAGACGATAGCTTTTATACTTTTCTTGTAACTGTCCCATTATAATATTAAATAGGTATATTTCAATTTTGTTATTTCCAAGGTGCAAAGGTACGAAAAATATGTTAAACACGCACGTTTTTCATAAGAAATATGACTTTTTGGTATTTTTCACCAAACCACAACCTTACTTATAACATTATTTTATTATCTTTGTGCCTTATTTATAGCATCAATAAATATGAAGAAAAAAGCCATTTTCATAATCAATCTAATTTCTGGCACATCTGACAAAGCTGCCATCCCCGAACTGATTGAGCAACTTCTTGACAAAGAGAAGTTCGAATATGAAATCGCAATAACTCAATATGCTGGCCATGCTTCAGAGATTGCATCAAAGGCGAAAGACGCAAACGTCGACTTGGTAGTGGCAGTCGGAGGCGACGGCACCGTCAACGAGGTAGCACGTGCCATCGTACACTCCAACACCGCACTTGGCATAATACCATGCGGTTCGGGAAACGGACTTGCACGCCACCTACAGCTACCTATTAATGTAAAGAAGTCGATAGAAATATTAAACACCTTTGAGGTGCGCGATCTTGACTATGGCATCATCAACGGATACCCATTCTTCTGCACATGCGGCATGGGCTTTGATGCCTTCATCAGTCTAAAATTCGCAGAAGCTGGCAAACGCGGTCCGCTAACATACATTGAAAATGTACTTAGAGAAGGCTTGAAGTACGAACCTGAGACATACACAGTGATGGCTGACGACGAGACGAGCCTGCACAAAGCCTTCTTAATATCGTGCGCCAACGCATCACAATATGGCAACAACGCATACATCGCACCACAAGCGTCTATGAGCGACGGACTAATGGATGTTATCATCATGGAACCATTCGGACTGATTGACGCCCCACAAATCAGCATTGAGATGTTCAACAAAACACTCGATAAGAACAACTCGAAGATTAAGACATTCCGCTGCAAGAAACTACGCGTACATCGCCACTCACCAGGAGCTATCCACTACGACGGCGACCCAGTTATGACGGGTGCTGATATCGACGTAGAGTTGAAGCCAAAAGGCATTAAGATTGTGGTAAACTCACAGGCTGACCGAAATCTCAGAAAGCCGAATGCCCTACAGAACGCAGCCACAGAACTATTCAACGAGATAAACATAATACGCGAAGAAATAAGCAAGAGTCGACTAAAACTGCAACAATGGAGCAAAGCTATGCAGCACAAATTCGACTTGTAAACAACAGCGAAGGCGTTAAGCCTTCCACAACAACATCGTACGATCATAAATGTTCGCTTTCAAAAAGTTTGTAATCCACCAAGACCACTGCGCCATGAAGGTTGGTACCGACGGCGTACTACTTGGTTCATGGGCAAATGGCGGCAAACGCATTCTCGACATTGGTACTGGCACCGGACTCATTGCACTAATGATGGCGCAACGCTATACTGATGCCACCATTGATGCAGTAGAGATTGACCATGACGCAGCTCTACAAGCATACGAAAACGTTAGCAACACCGAGTTTGCAAACCGTATAAAGATAGTGGAGACAGCAATACAACACTACTCCACTCAAGACAAGTACAACGCTATCGTATCCAACCCACCGTTTTTCATCGATAGTCTGCTCAACCCCAACGCACAACGCTCTACAGCAAGACATGCTTGCGCGCTGAAATACTGCGAGTTATTCGCTACCGTGAAAGCATTGCTCGATACTGACGGTGAGTTCAGCGCCATCATACCAACCGAATGTTTGCAAGCATTCATTGCCGAGGCATACAAGGCAGGACTTGCCATGTCGCGCCAATGCGCCGTGCGCACCACTCCCCGCAAACAGCCCAAACGCCACCTTGTGGCATTCCACCACGCAGACCACAAATGCGAGAGAGAAATGGAAGAAGTATGCCTACAAGATATTGATGGTTCAAGATCAGAATGGTACGCACAACTGACCGCCGATTTCTATATAAAATAACAACAAAAATTCACTCATTAGCAGAATTTTAAGTAACTTTGCACGGAAATACACACGCCCCCGATACACAGTTAACGAGATATGAATAAGAGAACGAGTACTTCAATACAGATGATAGCCGATTATGACGGCGATATTTCAAATTTGTTCAACGTAAACATAGAAGGCGAACTGCCCATTCTTGCCACACGTAACATGGCAATGTTTCCTGGAGTGATTACGCCCGTAATCATTGGAAGAAAACAAAGTCTTAATCTGCTCAACCATATACGCAAGACTCAGGATGCGAGCTTTGCCGTGTTCTGCCAGCACGACCAGGAAGTTGAGCACCCAGACACCAAAGACCTCTTTGAGTATGGAGTGTATGCACGCCTCGTGAAGATACTCGAACTGCCCGGACCTGGAAATAACATCACCGCAATCATCCAAGGTTTAGGACGCTGCCGACTGAACAAGCTCACCGCTAACAAGCCTTTCTTGATGGGCGAAATATCACCAGCCATGGAGGAACTGCCTGATGCAGACGACAAGGAGTTCAACACGGCAATGGAAGATTTGCGTTCTACCACTACGGAATACATCCGACAGAACGAGGATTTGCCTGATGAGTCGCAGTTTGCACTGAACAACATTTCGAATGATGTAATAGCAGTAGACTTCATCTGCACAAACCTGCCATTCGACATAGCCGACAAAGCCGAACTTATCTATACAAGTTCTATCAAGGAACGTGTCATCAAGACACTGAAGGTGCTGCACAAGGAGATACAGTTGCTCGAACTAAAACAGAACATTCGCACGAAGACTCGCGAAGATCTCGACGAACAACAGCGCGAATACTTCCTGCAGCAGCAGATAAAAAACATCAAAGAGGAGCTGGGCAGAGGCGAAGGATCACCGGAACGCAAGGAGCTTGAGCAGAAAGCAGCTAAGAAGAACTGGTCGGAGGATGTGGCAAAACTCTTCCGCAAGGAGCTTGACAAACTGGATATGTTCAACCCGCAGAGCCCAGAATACAGCATACAGTACAACTATCTACAGACGATGATTGCACTGCCTTGGGGCGAATACACCAAGGACAACCTCGACCTGAAGCGTGCCCAGCGCGTGCTCAACCACGACCACTACGGCATGGAGAAGGTGAAGGAACGCATTCTCGAATACATGGCTGTACTGAAGTTGCGTGGCGACCTCAAGTCGCCTATCATCTGCCTCTACGGTCCCCCGGGAGTCGGCAAGACATCACTTGGCAAGAGTATCGCTGCTGCCATGAAGCGCAAGTACGTACGCATGTCATTAGGTGGTTTGCACGACGAAAGCGAGATTCGCGGACACCGCCGCACTTACGTGGGAGCCATGCCCGGCAGAATTATCAAGAACATACAGAAGGCAGGTTCGTCAAACCCCGTGTTTATCCTTGACGAGATTGACAAGGTGACACAGAACACCGTCAATGGTGACCCGTCATCAGCCTTGCTTGAGGTGCTCGACCCAGAACAGAACAACGCCTTCCACGACAACTATCTTGATGTTGACTACGACCTCTCGAAGGTGCTCTTCATTGCAACCGCCAACGACCTCAACACTATACCGCGTCCGCTGCTCGACCGTATGGAACTTATTGAAGTGAGCGGATACATAACGGAGGAGAAGATTGAGATAGCGAAACGCCATCTCATTCCGCGCGAGATAGAGAACTGCGGTCTCGACAAGAATGAAGAGAAGCCTACATTCACAAAGGCTGCTATCGAGAGAATCATCGAGCAATATACACGCGAAAGCGGTGTGCGCCAATTGGAGAAGCAGGTGAACAAGGCACTGCGCAAGATTGCTTACAAGAAGGCACTCGACAACGACGTAAACGAAAAGATTACACCTAACGAGATTGAGGGACTGCTCGGCAAAGCACCCTTCTATCGCGACATATATCAAGGCAATAGCTATGCAGGTGTCGTTACGGGCTTGGCATGGACAAGCGTGGGCGGCGAAATTCTCTTCATCGAGACATCGCTCAGCAAGGGCAAGACGGGCAAGCTGACACTGACCGGAAATCTCGGTGACGTGATGAAGGAGTCGGCTGTCATTGCCCTCGAATACGTAAAGGCTCACATCGACACGCTCGGCGTAGACTATCGCATCTTCGACAACTGGAACATACATATCCACGTACCAGAAGGTGCAACGCCGAAGGATGGTCCGTCGGCAGGTATCACAATAGCTACGTCTATCGCCTCGGCACTCACACAGCGCAAGGTGCGCAAGAACACAGCCATGACAGGCGAGATAACGCTCCGCGGAAAGGTTCTGCCGGTAGGCGGCATCAAGGAGAAGATTCTTGCAGCCAAGCGTGCCGGTATCACCGACATTGTTATGTGCCAGGAAAACCGCAAGGACATTGATGAAATTCCTGAGATGTATCGCAAGGGTGTTGACTTCCACTATGTGGAAAATATACAGGATGTATGGAAGTTTGCACTCACTGATGAGATTGTAGACAATCCGATTAATTTTAAAATTGAAGAAGAAACGAAAGAATGACTTTTGAACTGCAACATACCGACCCGTGTAGCGACGCTCGCACTGGTATAATAACCACCGACCACGGACAGATAAAGACCCCTATCTTCATGCCCGTAGGCACAGTTGGCTCTGTGAAGGGAGTACACTTCAACGAACTCCGCGAACAGGTGAAGGCACAGATTATCTTAGGCAACACCTACCATCTCTACCTGCGCCCAGGTCTTGACACTCTGCAAAAGGCTGGCGGATTGCATAAGTTCAATACGTGGGACCGTCCGATACTTACCGACTCTGGCGGCTTTCAAGTGTTCTCGCTCACCGGCATACGCAAGTTGCGTGAGGAAGGCTGCGAGTTCCGCTCACACATTGACGGATCGAAGCACATCTTCACACCAGAGAATGTTATGGACACAGAACGCATCATCGGAGCCGACATAATGATGGCATTCGACGAATGCCCTCCAGGCGAAAGCGACTACGAGTACGCCAAGAAGAGTCTCGGACTCACACAACGTTGGCTCGACCGCTGCTTCAAGCGCTTCAACGAGACAGAACCCCTCTACGGCTACAATCAGAGCCTCTTCCCTATCGTGCAGGGTTGCAAATACAAGGACTTGCGTCGTGAGGCGGCAAAACATGTCGCCGACAAGGGAGCTGACGGCAACGCCATCGGCGGATTGGCTGTGGGTGAACCGACAGAAGTGATGTACGAAATGATTGAGGTGGTGAACGAGATTTTGCCGAAGGACAAGCCACGTTATCTCATGGGCGTGGGCACACCGCAGAACATCCTTGAGGCAATAGAACGCGGCGTGGATATGTTCGACTGCGTGATGCCTACCCGCAACGGACGCAATGCGATGCTCTTCACCTACGAGGGCACAATAAATATACGCAACAAGAAGTGGGAGCAGGACTTCTCGCCGATTGACCCCGACGGATGCGACATCGACCGCATACACTCGAAGGCTTATCTACACCACCTCTTCAAAGCACAGGAGTTGTTGGCTATGCAGATTGCGAGCATTCATAACTTGGCTTTCTATCTACGACTGGTCACTGACGCACGCAAACATATTGAGCAAGGCGACTTCGTACAATGGAAAGCAAGCGTTATAGACAACCTCGGAAGAAGAATTTAAATGAAAATAAAAAACATCAGGCGTTTACACAAACTGCTACATCTGCAGCAGACTGTACGCAGAAAGACTAAAGGAATACGCACAGCTTGGGCATGGTTATGCCACAAGCTGCGCTTTCTCCGTGTCTTGAACGTGATAAACCCATTTCACTATACCAGCATTCTCGACTGGTATATCATACGCAAGTTCATCGGCACGTACATCTACTCTATCATACTGATCATCTCTATCAGTATCGTGTTCGACGTGAACGAAAACCTCGTAAAGTTCACGCAATACCACGCACCGCTAAAGGCTATCGTATTTGACTATTATGCCAACTTCGTGCCTTACTTCGCCAACTTGTTCAGCCCGCTATTCGTATTCATCGCGGTAATTTTCTTCACATCCAAGCTGGCTTCAAACTCCGAAATCATATCCATGCTTGCTGCAGGAGTTTCGTTCAAGCGCCTCATGCGCCCTTACATGATTTCGTGCGTACTTATCTCTACACTCTCGTTCTTCCTCAGTGCATACGTCATTCCACACGGTACGGTGATAAGACAGAACTTCGAGACGATGTACAAAAACAAAAAGAAGAATACATCGGCAGAGAACGTTATGCTGCAAGTGGACAAAGGCACTATTGCGTATATACAGCATTACGACAACAATCAAAAATGTGGATATGGCTTCTCTCTCGACAAGTTTGAGAACAAGAAACTCGTGAGCCATCTTACGGCAATGGATATCCAGTACGACACCATCTCCGACTCAAAGTACCATTGGACTCTTTCCAACTGGAAGATACGTGAGCTGCGCGGACTACGCGAACATATCACAAGCGGAATAAAGCGCGACACCATCATACAGATGGAGCCAACCGATCTCGTTTACTCGAAAGGACAGCAAGAAACATTCACCAATCCGGAGCTGAAAGAGTATATCGGCAAACAGAAAAATCGCGGTAACGGCAACGTCGTACAATACGAAGTGGAATACCACAAACGAATAGCTTCATCGTTCGCATCGTTCATCCTGACCACCATCGGTCTGTCGCTATCATCGCGCAAACGCAAAGGAGGAATGGGCATGTATCTCGGCATGGGACTCGCCTTGAGCTTCGGCTATATCATGCTACAAACAGTATCGTCTACATTTGCCATCAATGCCAATACGCCACCTATTTTGGCTGCATGGATTCCGAACTTCATCTTTGCAATCGTTGCGTATTTCTGCTATAAAAAAGCCCCTAATTAAAAAAAATAAAACCCATAACATAATATGTATTTCGACGAAACACAACTCAATGACAATGTGCTCGACGCATTATATGATATGCGCTTTGATCAGTGCACACCAATACAAGAGAAATGTATTCCGCCTATCCTCGAAGGTCGTGACCTCCTTGGTGTGGCGCAGACTGGTACGGGCAAGACTGCAGCCTATCTCCTTCCCATACTCTCAAAACTCGACGACGGTGGCTATCCGCACGATGCCATCAACTGCGTCATCATGAGCCCGACACGCGAACTCGCACAACAGATAGACCAAGCTATGCAGGGCTTCGGCTACTACCTCAACGGCGTGAGCAGCGTGGCTGTGTATGGTGGCAACGACGGCAACCGCTACGATCAGGAGCTGAAGAGTTTCCAGATGGGTGCCGATGTGGTCATAGCCACGCCCGGACGCCTTATCAGCCACATCTCTCTCGGCTCTGCCGACCTTAGCAAGGTGAGCTTCTTCGTTCTCGACGAAGCAGACCGAATGCTCGACATGGGATTCTCTGAGGACATCAAAATGATTGCAAGCAAATTGCCTGCCACTTGCCAGACTATCATGTTCTCGGCTACAATGCCCGAAAAAATTGAAGAACTCGCAAAAAGTCTGCTGAAAAACCCCGTAGAGGTAAAGATTGCAGTGAGCAAGCCTGCAGAGAAAATCAAACAGAGCGCATACGTCTGCTACGAAACACAGAAGATAGGTATCGTAAAAGACCTGTTCCGCAAAGGCGACCTCAACCGCGTAATAATATTCTCGGGCAAGAAGCAAAAGGTGAAGGCTATCAACCGCACACTGCAGCAGATGAAGATTAACTCTGGCGAGATGCACTCAGACCTCGAGCAGGCTGAACGCGACGAGATTCTCTACAAGTTCAAGACCGGACAGATCGACGTGCTCGTGGCTACTGACATCGTGGCTCGCGGCATCGACATCGACGACATCGCCATGGTCATAAACTTCGATGTGCCCCACGACCCAGAAGACTACGTTCACCGTATAGGACGTACTGCACGAGCACAACGCGACGGCATCGCTATCACATTCGTAAGCGAAGACGAAATCAGCAGCTTCAAACAGATAGAGAAATTCCTCGGACGTGTTGTCGACAAGAACGAACTGCCCGAAGGTCTCGGCGAGACTCCAGACTACAACGCACCACGCTCAAGAGGCAGAGGCGGAAAGGGACGCGACGAAAAACGCCCAAGAAACAACTCTAAAACCAATGGATCGCATGGCGACAACAACAAACGCCGCTACAACAGAAAGAAGAACGGCGTAAAGGAGCAGAACAATAACGAGACTTCTGCTACAGAAACGCCACAGACCACAAATGCTCAAGAGACCGTTGCAGAAACAACTACTCCGGACGGCACACAACCCACTACGCAAAAGAAGCGCAGACGCAAGCCGAACCGCAAGCCTGCCAATGCAGAAGGCGGCAACAATCAGCAGGCGGAGAATGAAGCCAAAGAGAGCAATGCAAACAATAACAAGGGCGATAACGCTAAGAGACGCAATGAACGTGCTGCACGTGATGGCGAACAGGCAAAGCAAAACAACGAACAACCTAACCGTAATGGCGGACAGACAAAACGCAACAATCAGCAACGTCGCCAGCGTAAGGACAACGCTTCACGCCGTTCAACTCAGAATCGCAAGCAGGATAGAAAGGAGAATGGAAAGAGCACCACAGCAAAATCCACTCCCAATGTGCCAGCAATAAAACAGCCAACCACACTTACAACTATCCTTAAAAAGCCATTAAACTGGCTAAAGTCGCTCGGAAAGAAGAAAAATTAAAGAAAACCACGAAAAAGGTGCGCAAATATTTTGGAGTTTCAAAATAAATGCGTACCTTTGCACTCGCAATTAAGGAACAACACTTAATGCTTTAGACAATGGCTCCGTAGCTCAACTGAATAGAGCATCTGACTACGGATCAGAAGGTTGCAGGTTTGAATCCTGCCGGAGTCACACAGAGTTCAAATAGAGTTTTAAAACTCCATGAGAATTTCTAACGAATAAAAATAAGAGAAGAGGATATTACTTTACGTAATATCCTCTTTTTCTGTATATTACGCTTCCCTACCCCAACGGAAAGCAGCCGATGTAGGGATCAAATGGATCAAATAATATTGTTGTGTTTTTAACAATCCAATATTATTGTTTATCTTTGC
>OOBK01001416.1_pt1 | contig 13006 bp, 10 predicted proteins | sample 1671541 | NCBI WGS metagenome assembly OOBK01 (sample SAMN06348167, study PRJEB24527) | human gut metagenome | biome: human gut; feature: ankylosing spondylitis patient; material: feces | host: Homo sapiens | place: China | collected 2015-10 | reverse complement strand
TTCGCCAGAGGCTCCCCTCGGTAGGGGAGCTGTCTGCGAAGCAGACTGAGAGGTTATTTTCGTCTCTTCGCGCTGTCCTCAATGCTCACGTCCAGACCCAGCTTTTCCAGCGCATGGAGCGACTGTTCGGCATTGGAGGTGTGCTTTGCGGCGGTGCGGGGCTCGTAGGGGCCGATAGGCACCGCGACGCCTGACACCTGCGCGATGAGCTTTTTGATGAGACGCTGGCTGTCCTTGTTGACACGGATGAAGTCCCGGAAGGTCTTGCCGCCGTCGATGAGCACCCGTGTGCCATCGAAGTACGCCTTCGATTTGCGCAGGTAGCTGTGAAGCATCGGGTCCTTCTCCTGTAAGAGCTTGACGACCTCGCTCCACTGCTCAAAGGGATTGATGCCCTCTGCGGCCACCTTGCGGGGTCGGCTGAGAGCCGGGTCGGCGGTGTACTCCGGGTCGGCGGACTCCACCGGTCTCTCTTCCGGTACGGGCGGTACAGGCGCAGTGACCGGCGCAGTCGGCTCATCCCAGGGCAGGGGGGCCGACTCCGTCACCGGCGGCTCGTCGGGCGGAGGCGGAAGCTCTTCGTCTGCGGGCGCGGGGGACTCTGGAATATCCGGGGCAGCGGCCTTCGACTCTACAACGGGCGCAGGAGCAGGTTCCTTTTCCGCTGCCGGTGCGGCCATAGGTTCCACGGGTGCAGCAGGTGTACTCATGAAAGGCTGCGGCGCAGACTGGATCGGTGCCGCAACAAAGGGCCGGACGGCCGGTGCAGCAGGAGTGGCAGCCTGCACAGTCGTTGCCGCCACGGGGACGGCTGCGGTCTGCGGCGGCTCCGAGAGGGTGAAGAGGGCCAGTTCCAGCTCGATGCGCTGGTCACTGCCCCGGGTCATATGCTCAAGGGCGTTGCCCAGCGTACGGATGGCCCGGATGGCCTCCCGCTGGCCCAGTTGAGGGCCTTTTTCGAGGTACTGCTGTTCCTCTTCGGGGGAAACACCGGACAGCAGGCTCTGCCCGCCGGGCAGAGCCGCCAGCATCAGGGCGCGGTAGTGGGCGATGAGCTCTTCCGTCAGACGCTTCACATCCACCGACTGCTGCCGCAGTGCGGCCAGCTGAGCCAGCGCCGCTGCGCCGTCCTGCGCTTCCAGAGCATCCGAAATATGGAACAGGTAGCTCCGGTCGGTGACGCCCGCCATCCGGCGGACAACATCGGCATCGATTTTTGCGGTCACGCCGGCGCAGGTGTCGAGGATCGAGAGGGCGTCGCGCATGGCACCGTCAGCCAGACGGGAGATGAGCTCTGCACCACCGGTCGTCAACTCTAAGCCCTCCTGACCGGCGATATACTCGACCCGCTGGGCGATGTCTTCCGGCCCGATGCGGGTGAAATCGTACCGCTGGCAGCGGGAGAGGATGGTGGCCGGGACTTTCTGGATCTCGGTAGTGGCGAGGATAAAGATGACGTGGGCGGGCGGCTCTTCCAGCGTTTTCAGCAGGGCGTTGAAGGCCGCTGTGGACAGCATGTGTACCTCGTCGATGATGTATACCTTATAATGACAGGCACTGGGGGTGTAGGCTGTCTCATCACGCAGGTCGCGGATGTCGTCCACACCGTTGTTGGACGCGGCGTCCATCTCCACCACGTCGAGGATGCTGCCGTTGTCGATGCCCTTGCAGATCTCGCACTCGCCGCAGGGGTCGCCGTTATGGGGGTGGAGGCAGTTGACCGCCTTGGCAAAAATCTTCGCGCAGGTGGTCTTGCCTGTGCCGCGCACGCCGGTGAACAGGTAGGCGTGGCCTACGCGGCCCGACGCTACCTGATTGCGCAGCGCCGTGACGATGCCGCGCTGTGCGACGACATCCTCAAACCGCTGGGGTCTCCATTTGCGGTATAATGCGCGATACATCGGTGCTTCCCTCCCGTCAGTAATAAAAAATCGGACAGCGCTGACGGGGTTTGACCCCCGCCTTGCGTAACTCGGCATACGGATGCAGGCTGACTGAAACGCACGGGGCGCGCCGCTTAAGGCTGCTTGGTTCCCCACCTGACCTGGTTCACTGCGGCTCCATCGTACAGGACCCGCATCCGTATGCCGAACCACGCAGCAGGCGCTGTCCGACAAGGCACACGATTCGTGTGCCTTAGTATTGTACCACAGTTCGGTGAGGAATGCAAGAGGAAGCTAAGGCTGCTCCCATCTGGCCCGCAAAAGCTCCAGTGCGTGTGTTTCAAGCCGGGAAACGTAACTCCGGCTTATTTGGAGCAGCTTTGCCGTTTCCAGCTGAGTCAGCGGCGGCTGGCCCGCCAGACCGTACCTTAATAATATAAGTTTCCGCTCCCGGGCGGGCAGTCCCTCGATGAGGCGGCGCAGGCGCTGGGCGTCGTCCTGCTTTTCACAGCTGTCCTCCATGCAGAAGCCGTCCTGCAGCACATCGGCGAGGGTGAGGGCAGAGTCTTCTTTTCCGGCATCAAGAGTCTCCTGGAGCGAGAGGGTGGGGGCGTTCTTCCGCTCCCGCCGGAAGTGCATCCGGAGCTCGTTTGCTATCCTCACCCGAGCGAACGCCGGACGGAGGATCGGAACCATCTCCACCGCCCTCGGGGTCGTTGTCGTCCTCTTCCGGGTCTACCGGGAAGGTGGTCCAGTCGATTTCATCCTCCGGTGAACCGAAGAGCACCACATGCGCCACCTTGCCGTCCCACACTACCTTGCGCACCACCGTGCGGATGGCAGTACGCTTCTGGGTCACGGTCATATCGTCGATGTTGTCGTGGAACACGGTCAGCAGCTGCCGCATCAGGTCAAACTCGATGCCGCCCAGAACACCGTTGTCGGTGAGGCTTTCCAATTCCCGGATGCGGGAACTCAGGGCGGCATCTTGACCGTTCAGCTCCTCAATGCGCTTTTTCAGGTGGACGGCGGCGGTGCTGTCGCCAAAATCAGCGAGGGAGTCGATGAGGGCGGTGATCTTCCGCTGCGTCTCGGCCTGCTCCTTGCGCAGGGCAGAAAGCTTGGTCTCACACTCGGAGCGGTTGCCCGCATGGGCAGAGCGTGCCTTTTCCAACTGCTTCATAAAGTCGCTGGAATGGTCGGCAAGGTGCTTGACCTGTTCGCAGATAGCGGCATCCAACAGATTGCCGTTGGCGTTGGGGACGCTGCAAAGCTCCCGGCGGCTGCGCTCCTTCAGCTTGCACATATAGGGAAAAACCACCCGCCCGTCTGCCGTTTTGCGCCCGGTGACCTTCGGGTACATCCGGCTGCCGCAGGAGCACCACAGCAGGCCGGTGAGCAGGGCTTCGTTGCCGCGGGACTTGTGGTAGGACTTGGATCTGTTCCGCTCCAGCGATTCCTGCACCCGGATCCACCGGTTGGAGGAAATGATGCCGGGGTGCTCGCCCACCGAAACGATCCACTCGCTGATGGAATTGTAGACGGTGGCACGCCCCTTTTCCTGATCGCTGCGGTTGTAGGCCAGCACGCCTCGCACACCGTCAAAATCGGACTCCGGGGAGAACAGCTCTGCTTCGTTGTCCACAAAATACTGATAGGCGTCCTTGTCTGCAATGAGGTAGACGGGATTCTGCAAAATCGACTTGATGGAAAACCGGGTGAACGAACGCCCGGTTTTTGTTTTTACTCCCTGCCGCAGCAGCTCGGTCTCGGTCATGGTCAGGGAATCATACTGCTCGTAGAGGTCGAAGATTTTGTAGATGATCTCTGCCTCATCCGGCAGCAGCTTCAGCTTGCAGGCTTTCTTGGTCTTGCCGTCCACCGTGATGCTCTTGACGCTCTCGGAGGCGTATCCCGTGGGGGTGGTGCCGCCCAACCAGCGTCCGGTCTTTGCCAGCTCGTGCATATTATCCCGGATGCGCTCTGCAATAGTCTCCCGCTCCAGTTGGCTGAACACCGATGCGATGTACATCATGGCACGTCCCATGGGGCTGGAGGTATCAAAGCTTTCCCGGATGGACACAAAGTCGATGCCCAACCGCCCCAGTTCTTCTATCAAGCTGGAAAAATCGCTGATGTTGCGGCTGATGCGGTCCAGACGGTAGACCACGATGGCACGGATTTTCCGCGCCTTGGCGGCGGTCATCATCTTTTTGAAGTCTGGGCGGTTCAGGTTGCCGCCGGAAAAGCCTTCGTCCTCAAAGACGACAGCCTGCTGTGCTGCGGCATCGCCGTAGTGAGTGCGGATATATTCGCGGCAGAGGTCGATCTGATTTCCGATACTTTCGCCCTTGCCGGTATAGCGGGATTTGCGGGAATAGATGGCAATGGTGTCAGCAGTTTTGGCCATGAGATACTCCTTTCCTGTTGTCCGGTGGCCGTAGATGCGGCTATTGTAGCATGGCAGGCCATCTTTGTAAAGAAAAATAACGATAGTCATACATATTTCATCATACTACGAACGGAGGTGTCAAGGATGTGACAAGGCAGAACAAGCGAGGAAGTCAGGATGTTTGACTATTTCTATGGGCAGTCGGGCGAGATGTTCTCGTATTTCCGGGTGCCCAAAATTTTATTCCGGGACATAAAATTCAAGGACCTGTCCACTGATGCCAAAACGCTGTACGGCATCCTGTTGGACCGCATGGGGCTGTCGGTGAAAAACGGATGGCTGGATGAGCAGGGAAGGGTGTATATCATTTTTCCTGTGCAGGAAGTGATGGATGCACTGGGCTGCGCAGACAACAAGGCAACCAAACTGTTCCGGGAATTGGAAAAGTTTGGTCTGATTGAGCGCAAACGGCGCGGGCTGGGAAAACCCAATCTGATTTACGTCAAAAACTTTGCAGACCCGCGTTTCCGGAATCGTGAAAAGAACGGTTCCGGTGCCGCGGATTCAGCGCAGCAGGAAACGGCAAAATCACGAGGAAATAAGACTGAGTGGAATAAAACCGAGGGGAGTGAACCTGATCCTTTCTCTTCCGACGCGGAGGACGAATCGGATGAGCGCACACGGCTGGAAGCGTATTTTATGCAGTCGTTGGAGGTGGACTTGCTGCTCCGGGCCTGCCCGGATGAGGAGGACACCATCCATCAAATCGTGAATCTTCTGGTGGATACCTGCTCTTCGAAACGCAGAATGCTGCGGGTGGCAGGGGATGACAAGCCCGCGGAGGTCGTGCGCAGCCGATTCATGAAGCTGAATGTTCTGGAACGGCACTGCAACCAGGCCAAGATCCCGGTTATCTCGGTACATGGTCTGCGGCATACCCACGCTTCGGTGCTTCTGTTTGCAGGTGTATCTATTGCAAGCGTGGCAAGGCGGCTGGGGCATTCCAGCATGACAACAACGCAGAAAACCTACCTGCACATCATTCGGGAACTGGAAAATCAGGATATTGACCTTGTAATGCGGTCACTCTCTGGATTAAGCTGATAAAATAATCAACCATCGCTCGCGCTGATGAAGGATGATAAGAAAAACGTGGTCGTTTTGATGTTATTCATAATACAAAAAAGAGTGGCAGTGTTCAAAGCGAAATGCTGTCACTCTTTTTTAAAACTTCAACCTCTCCTGCAAAAAGCGGCACAATAGCTCCGCACAGGCGTTGTGTTGTTTTTGGGGACGGAGGAATCCGGCACAAATAGGCGGCAGACCGTCTAATATTACATCCCGGACATTGGACATCTGGTTGCTGGAAGATTTCTCGAAACGGTTCAGAGATACACAATTCTGCTCCTGCGTGCGGTAGAGTACCTGATAAAATTGCTCGACCAGCTCCAGCTGTGGGTGTGCACTGCTCTCCCGCAGTGCCTGCCACAGCGGTGCCAGGGCATCCGGGGCAAAGCCGGGCACCAGCAGGGTCTGCCCGTCCAGCTCTGCCGGTGTAATATGCGTTCGCTCCCAGAAAGGGCTGCTGCGGCAGACCATGACGGCGGCGGTATGCTGTGAAAGGGCGGTGCGTGCAAGCCCCGCAGCACAGCCGCCCAGGTCCATCACCAGCCCGGCATCCAGTGCGCCCCGTTGCAGTTGCACCGGCACTTCATCGTTGGACAGGGAAGTAAGCTCCAAGGGGATGCCGGGGTACTGCTGCCGGAATGCTTCCAGCACCTCCCCCAGATTGGGCAGATAGTCCGGAACCAGTGCCACGCTGATGCCCAGCCGCAGTGGTGCAGACTGGATGTCCTGATAAGCTTGCTGGCACAGGGCATTGAATTGCTGCACCACCGGCGCAGCCTGTGCCCGGAACCGCTCACCCTTTTCAGTAAGAGCCAGATGATTGCGGTTGTTGACAAACAGCTTGCCGCAAAGCTCTTCTTCCAGTGCAGCAATGCTCAGCCGCAAGGCCTGCCGGGACAGATACATCCGCCCGGCGGTGTGGGTGTAATTCAAATCTTCGCACAGTGCCAGAAAATAGCGCAGCTGCTGGATGGTCATGATGTGCTCCTTTTTACAAAACGCAAGTTTTACTTGATACTTATAAGGATATTATATCTTCTTTTTCTTTGTTTGTAAATGTGATACTTTTAACAAGAACGGCAATAGATTTTTGTCGATGCGAAGGATATAGCAAGAAAAGGAAGGAATTATTATGGAAAAGATCTCCCGTAAAGGATTTCTGAAGATCGCAGCAGCTGCTGCCATGAGCGGCGTGACCGCTGCCGGTCTGGCTGCCTGCAATGCAGCCAGTGGCTCCTCTGGCGCTTCCAGTGCAGCCGGTATCTACACCCCCGGCACCTACACCGCTACTGCCAAGGGCATGAGCGAGATCACCGCCACGGTCACCTTTGATGCCAACACCATCACCAAGGTGGAGCTGGACCTCTCCGGCGAGACCGAGAGCATCGGTGGCGCTGCCAAGGACAAGCTGATCGAGCAGATCATGAACGCCCAGACCAGCCAGATCGACGGCGTGACCGGTGCAACCGTCACCAGCAAGGCCGTGCAGAACGCTGTGGCAGACTGCATCCAGCAGGCCAGCGGCGGTGCCATCAACCCTGCACAGCAGTCCACCGAGGAAACCTCCTCTACCGCCGACTGGCTGGGTGAGGCACCGGAGATCGCCGAGAGCGATATCAAGCAGACCGTGGACTGCGAGGTTCTGGTGGTGGGCGCCGGTTCTTCCGGTAGCTTTGCTGCCGCCGCTGCCGCCGAGGCTGGTGCCAAGACCATCCTCATCGAGAAGTTTGGTCACGATATGGCCAGCGGCATCCGGGATACGCTGGCAGCCTGCGGCTCCAAGCAGCAGCAGGAGGACGGCGACGACGTGAGCAAGAAGGACGCCGTGTGCTACCTGTGCAACTGGAGTCAGGGATACACCCGCCGCAGTCTGGCACAGGTCTGGGCCGATAAGAGCGGCGAGACCATGGACTGGTTCACGGATGTTCTGGCCGAAAGCGGTATCGACTTCCGCCACGAGATCGACGAAAAGCACGAGGGTGACAATTACGAGGTTCTGGATGTCGGCCACAGCACCCAGTATGGCGAAGAATACAGCGAGCAGCTGACCATGGATGCCGTGCTGAAGCACGCTGAGGCAGACGGCCTTGAAGTGCAGTACGAGATCACCATGGTCAAGCTGGAAAAGGACGGAGACCGCGTCACCGGCCTCATCGCCAAGAATGCCAACGATGAATATGTGCGCTACAACGCTTCCAAGGGCGTGATCCTCGCCTGCGGCGGCTACAGCGGAAACGAGACCATGATGAACGCCCTGCAGCCCCAGAGCGTGGAGCAGACCTGCGTCAACTACTCCAAGCCCGGCGCAAAGGGCGACGGCATCAAGGCGTGCCTGTGGGCTGGTGCCATCATGGACACCACCCACACCTCCATGATCTTCGACCGTGGTGCCATCAAGCCGGACCAGACCGGCGAGTACGGCAAGGCCAGCGATGGTGCCCTCTTCTGGATGGGCAGCCAGCCGTTCTTGAAGGTGAACCTGAAGGGTGAACGCTTTATGAACGAGTATATGCCCTACGATTTGGTGCTGCACGCTGCCGCCAGCCAGCCCTACCACACCTACTGCACCGTGTGGGACAGCAAGTATGCCGAGGACTGCGAGCACTTCGCCACCCATGGCTGCAGCCGTCTGTATCCCCATGTCAACGGCACCAACCCGGTGTTCCCCATGGACTATGTGCAGGCAATGAACGCCGACCTGCAGGATCAGGGCTACATCGTGGAGGCCGACACCATCGAGGAGCTGGCCGACAAGCTGGGTCTGCCGAAGGAGACCTTTACCGCTACGGTGGACCATTACAATGAGCTGGCCGCCAAGGGCGAGGATGAGGACTACGGCAAGGAGAACTACCGCCTCTCCACCCTGAGCGAGGCACCCTTCTACGGCGTCCGTCAGGCCGGCGGCTATCTGATCTGCACCATCGACGGCATCCAGATCGACGACAATATGCACGCCATTGATCAGGACTTCAAGGCCATTCCCGGTCTGTATGTCATTGGTGACATGAGCGGCAACTACTTCTCCGGCAGCTATCCCAGCCTGATGGCAGGTGCCGCCGCAGGCCGCAGTGCCACCTTCGGCCGCCTTGCCGGTCAGAACGCTGCCGCAGGCATCTGATTACAACGTTTTCCTTCTCTTCTAATTATATCTGCACCTGAAAAAGCCGCTCCGGGTCTAGCCGGGGCGGCTTTTCTGATGAATGCGGAGAAGAAAATGTATTCTCAGGCGTGAAAACCGCTCACTGCCCTTCTTTTCCGTTCGGATGCTCGTCCTTCTCCAGAACAAGATCCATGAGATATTCAAAGGTGATAAGCACGCGCGCATAGAAATAGTTGGCGGTAAGGTTCCGGTCGTCCAGCATCTTGTCGTCCAGCAGCACAAAGGCAGGGTCTGCACAGCGGGCGATGGGAGAATTGTCGGCACCCACAAAGGCAATGATGCTCCGGTGCTGTGCAAAGGAATCCTGTACCGGCTTCAGGATGGTGCCAGTCTTTCCACTCTTGCTGATGGCAATGACCAGCCCGGCATTCAGTGCACCGCTTTCGTAGACCTCATAGCTGTTGGAGCCGATGGCGCAGTAGCCCAGAACCAGCAGCTTCCGCACCATAAATTCCTGCAAAGGGGCACAGAACCCGGTGCCTGTCACAAGGATGGGCTTTTGCCGGTTGGCGTGGAGCAGCTCCACAAAGCGGTGTATTTTTTCTTCTGGGATACCCCCGATAAAGGCGGTGATGTCGGAGGCGTGGTTTTTGTTGTCGATCTCGTTCTGGATCAGAAAACCGATGCGGTAGATCATATCGGTGTAGCCGGTATAGCCCATCTTTTTGCTCAGCCGGATCACGGCCGCGGGGGAGGTATAATTCTGCGCTGCAAACTCTCGCACGCTGCACTGACCGCCGTTTTTTGCGGTTTCCAGCACCGCCTGCAAAAGCTGCTGCTCGTTGGCATTCAGATGGTGCTGATCTGCCAGTTTATAAAGGTCGTGTTTCATATTTTACTCCGATTTTCGAATCAAAGAACGGCTTGATTCCATAAAGTATACGCTGAATCGCGTATTTTGTCAATAAACATTTCGATGTATCCAACATGAAAGCGAAACATGTTTCAGCTTTTGCGAACAAGTTCAAAAAAAGTCCAATTCGGTAGATTTTTTTGTGCAGAGTGATATAATCAAGCCATCGAAACGGTAAGGTGCACCCCCGAAACGAAGAGACAATTTGAAAAGAGAGATTCATGGAACGTTAGGAGAACACCAATGAAACAAAAAGTTATGGATGCTATGCAGAGCTTTTCCAGAGCTCTGATGGGCCCCGTTCTGTTCCTGCCCATTGCGGGTATGCTGCAGGCGATTTCTTCGGTCATGAGCAACACGGCACTGGTGACAGAGGGCGGTGTTGTCTGGACCCTCGGCAAATTCATCAATGGCGGCGTTGGAGCAGTCATTGGCAATCTGGGTATCCTGTTCTGCGTGGGCATCGCAATGAGCCTTGCCAAAAAGCGCAAGGCAGATGCGGCATTTCTGGCACTGGTCAGCTATCTGGTCTGGCTGGCAGCCAATTCCCGCTGGCTGGATGTGGCAGGACTGACCATCGCCGGTGATACGGCAAGCGCTTTGTACGGCACCGGTCAGACCATCTGCCTCGGCTATCACGTTACTGACATGGGCGTATTTCTGGGCATGATCCTTGGCGTGGTGGTGGCGCTGGTCCACAACCGCTTCATCGACACCGAGTTTGAAGGTGCCATGGCCATGTACGGCAACAGCAAGTTCGTCTTTGTGGTGCTGCTGCCCATCGTTCTGGTCATGGCGGTGGTTGCCAGCTACGTCTGGCCTGTGGCTGCGGCGGGTATCAACGCCCTGACCGGTGTCATGGCAAGTGCAGGCGCGTTCGGTGTGTTCCTGTACGGCTTCTTGAACCGCGTGCTGATCCCCACGGGTCTGCATCATCTGGTCTGGTCGCCCTTCCTCTACTCCGCACTGGGCGACAGCATGATCATCGGCGGTGAGCAGATCGTTGGCGCAAAGCCTGTGTTCCTTGCCCTGCTCAGTGACCCCAGCGTGGCAATGATGCGGGATTCCGCACGTTTTCTGACCTACGGTCTGATGAAGACCTTCGGCGTGATCGGCGTGGCAATGGCTTTCATCTCCACCGCCAAAAAGGAGAAGAAGGCTGCCACCAAGGCACAGATCATCCCGGCTACCCTTACCGCCTGTCTGGTGGGCGTGACCGAGCCGCTGGAATTCACCTTCCTGTTTGCAGCTCCCGCGCTGTGGCTGGTGTACTCGGTTCTGGACGGTCTGTTCCAGATGATCGTTTACCTTGTGGGCATCCGGGTCTGCGCCACCAACGGCATCATTGATTTTCTGGTGTTGAACCTGCCTGCCGGTATCGGTCGCACCCGCTGGCCGCTGTATGTGCTGGTGGGTCTGGTGGAGATCGTGGTAATGTACCTCGTTTTCCGCTTCCTCATCGTGAAGATGAACCTCAAGACCCCCGGCCGTGAGGACGGCGAAGAAGTCACCGACCTTGCTGCAAACGCAGCTGCTGTCAAGCAACAGATCCGCAGCGGCGCAGCCGAAAAGACTGCTGCCAGCGCAAACGATGCACAGACCGCAGCCCATATCGTGGAAGGACTGGGCGGTGCAGAGAACATCCTGAACACCGATAACTGCATGACCCGTCTGCGAGTGCAGGTCAAGGATGCCGCTCTGGTCAAGGACAAGGAGTGGTTCAAGCCCACCGGCTCCGCAGGTCTTGTGGTAAAGGGCAACAACATCCAGATCATTTACGGCCCCAAAGTGGGAAAGATGCGTGCCATCGTGGACAGCTACCTTGGCCGCGCAGAATAAGATATCCGCTTTTATTCATCATACAAAAAACATTATAATAGGAGGCTTGCCTTATGAAAACGTTCAAACTGGTCATCGCCGGCGGCGGCAGCACTTATACCCCCGGCATCGTCAAGAGCCTGCTGGTGCAGAAGGATCGCTTCAAGCTGAATGAGCTGGTGCTCTACGATAACAACGCAGAGCGTCAGGAGGCTGTGGGTGTCATCGTCCGCCATGTGGTGGAAATGTTCGACCCGGAACTGAAGCTGACCCTGACCACCGACCCGGAAGTTGCCATGACCGATGCCGACTTCATCTTTGCACAGATGCGTGTCGGCCTGTACGCTATGCGTGAGCAGGACGAGAAGATCCCGCTGAAGTACGGCGTTGTGGGTCAGGAGACCTGCGGCCCCGGCGGTCTGGCTTACGGCCTGCGTACTATCTACCCCATGGTGGAGCTGATCGATTACTGCGAAAAGTACGCAAAGCCCACCTACTGGATCGTCAACTACTCCAACCCCGCTGCCATCGTGGCAAAGGCAACCTTCCGTCTGCGCCCGAAGGCTCGTATCCTGAACATCTGCGATATGCCGGTTGCCATCGAGCGCAACATGGCCGAGATTCTGGAGTGCGACCGTCATGATCTGGAAGTGGACTACTTTGGTCTGAACCACTTCGGCTGGTTCACCAAGGTGCGCCTGAACGGCGAGGATGTGACCGAGAAGCTCAAGAGCTATGTAGCAGAGCACGGCTATATGCCCCAGAACGCCAAGAGCGATGTGCTGCACAGCGATCCGTCTTGGCTGCACACCTACGCAAACGCCAAGAACATCTGCTCTGCTTTCCATGACTATCTGCCCAACACCTATATGCAGTACTACCTGCTGGGCGATGAAGTTGTAAAGAGCAGCGATCCCAACCACACCCGTGCCAACGAGGTCATGGAAGGCCGCGAGAAGCGCATCTTTGATGCTGTGGCAGATTATCGTGCCGGTAAGGACGTAGACCTGACCAAGTTCTTCGGCGGTGTGCACGGCGAGTTCATCGTGGACGTTGCCATGAGCCTTGCCTTCGACCTGCGCAAGCGCTATCTGGTCATGGTGGAGAACAACGGCGCTGTGGAGAACCTGCCCTCCGACGCCATGGTGGAGATTCCCGCTTATATCACCGACCGCGGCCCGGAACCCGTGCGTGTGGGCGAGATTCCCACCTTCTACAAGGGTCTGATCGAGCAGCAGGAGGCTGTGGAGAAGCTGATCGTGGATGCCGCTGTGGAGCACTCCTACGAGAAGGCACTGATGGCCTTTACTCTGTCCAAGACCGTGCCCAGCCTGCTGGTCGCCAAGAAGATCTTGGACGATATGATCGTTGCCAACAAGGCTTACTGGCCGGAGCTGCACTGATAAGTACTTCGTCAGCGGCTGATACCGGACAACTGAGCCCATAAAACATTGAACGCCTCCCCGGCATTCCTTCCAAGAAGGATGCCGGGGAGTTTTTTTGCTGTCATATTTACAAGTCAGAGGAATCGAAGAAGTCTTTTAATGTAATTCCTAAACCCTGACAAATTCTTTCAATCGTCTCTACGCTTAACTGCCCTCCCCGACGGGCGGTGGTTTGAATCGTGGAGTACGATATTCCGCATTTCTTTGCCAATACACATAGATTCATATCACGCACTTGCATCAAATCCTGAACACGCTTGATCGTATCCACAAAAACTCCTCCCATCTTTTTAGTTCAAAACTTTTCCAACAACCTCGAATCTTTGC
>OOBK01001397.1_pt1 | contig 13139 bp, 9 predicted proteins | sample 1671541 | NCBI WGS metagenome assembly OOBK01 (sample SAMN06348167, study PRJEB24527) | human gut metagenome | biome: human gut; feature: ankylosing spondylitis patient; material: feces | host: Homo sapiens | place: China | collected 2015-10 | reverse complement strand
AAAAACAACTCATTTTTTAATGAATTATCATTCTCTGTATTGACAAAACGCTTCCGAACGGTATCTTTTATACAAATTTTCTTTATAAATTTTTCTGTAGAAAGAGAATATACGCCTTCTTCCGTCATTTTGAGAAAACTTATATCTAAAACACTCGTACAAATCCACAGCATCGAAAAAAGCATTGACAGATACGCAATATGTGAGAAGATAGAAATAAGCCCCACAAAGGGGCAAAAATAATACAGGAGATATGTATTTATGGCTCCAACCTATCGAAAGAGATATAAAAAACGAAGAACAAGAAAAGAACAGCTGCAGATGCGCATTTTAATGATTATCATTGCCGTAATTTTGCTTGGATCCATTCTGGGAATCATACATAAAGTGAAGCAGGAACGGGCGCAGCAGACGGTGTCTGACAGCAGCTGGGATATTACAGATAAAAAATACGTTGACCAGAGACCGGAATTAGACGTGGAACTGCTTCCGGTCAATGAATATTCCCGTCCGGGGCTTGCACTTAAAAAGGTTCGTGGAATTGTCGTTCATTACACGGCCAATCCGGGAACGACTGCCATCCAGAACCGGAATTATTTCGCAGGGCTGGAACAATCTCACCAGACCAAGGCAAGCAGTCATTTCGTGATCGGGCTGGATGGAGAAATTGTACAGTGCATTCCCTGCAATGAAATCGCATATGCATCCAATAACCGAAACAGTGATACAATCGCAATCGAATGCTGTATTCCGGATGACACCGGAAAATTCAATGACAGTACGTATCAGTCATTGATCCAATTGACAACCTGGCTGATCGGAAGATATGATCTTGGAATTGAAGATGTGATCCGGCATTATGATGTGACAGGTAAAAACTGTCCGAAATATTTTGTGGAACATGAGAGTGCATGGGAAGATTTTCATGATGATCTGGCGGCTTACATCGAAAAAAATGGAGTGGACAAAGAATAAAAAATCATCTACAATAAATTAAATATAGGAAGTATTCTGAATAATTAACGGAACAGAGGAGAAATTTTTGATACAACTATTTACGGAATTACAGGAAAAGAAAAATGTAAGGAGTAATCTGAGTGCTCTGCGTGCCAGCCTGAAAGAAGCAACGGAAGAGCAAAAAGCGCAGGCTATAGAATTTGTACGCGGGCATGAAGATCTGGTGTTTGGATTTTTACAGGAAGAGGATGCAAAGACGCGGAAGAATGCAGCACTTCTTCTGGGAGACCTGGCAGTACAGAATGCGTTGCAGCCGCTCTGGAAAGCATATACCCGGGAACAGAAACTGTTCGTAAAAAGTGCATATCTGGAAGCCATGAAGGCACTTCATGCAGAAGAAATCCTTTCGCAGCTGAAAGATCGTCTTGCAGAGCTGGAAGGAGAGCCGGTCACCGAAGAAAACCGGAAACACCGGGAAGCAGAACTGCGGGCACTGCGGGCAATCCTGATTCAGTATGAAGGAATCGATACCCATCATTTTGATATAAAACAAAAGAACAATCATGTACTTTTGGTGACAAACCGCAATCATTGCGGAATACTGGAAAATCAGACCGGTGGAAAGGCGCATCCGCTCGGTGTGATTGTACAGACGGATGATCTGTTGCAGCTGTTGCAGATCCGCACATATCGGGACATGTTGTTTTTACTTCCGGTCAAAGGACTTCTGGAGCAGGAACCGGAAAAAGCAGCAGAGACGGTGTGGAAGCCAATGCTTGCAATCTGTGCAAAATACCACCGGGAGGACAAGCCATTCTTTTTCCGGATTGAGTGCAGATCCGCAATGACACTGGAACAGAGAAGTCGGTTTGTCAAAAAGCTTGGATCTGCCATTGAACAGTTGTCGGATGGAAAACTGGTGAATTCTCCGGGGGATTATGAGGTAGAACTTCGACTGATTGCAAATCGTGAGGGAAAGTTTTTCCCAGCACTGAAATTTTATACTATTCCGGATCACCGGTTTGCGTACCGGAAACATGCAATTGCCGCTTCCATGCACCCTTCCCTTGCGGCATTGCTTATGGAATTGGCAGCACCATATCTGAAAGAGAATGCGCAGATTATTGATCCGTTCTGCGGCGTGGGCACCATGCTGATCGAGCGGGATATCCGTGTTCCGGCACGTGAAAAATATGGTACGGATATTTTTGGAGAGGCAATTGACGGAGCACGGGAGAATGCGGCTCTGGCAGGAGAACAGATCAATTTCATACACAGGGATTTCTTTGATTTTAAACATGATTATTTGTTTGATGAGATTGTAACCAATATGCCGGTGCGGGGAAAAATGACGCGGGAGCAGCTGGACCGTCTGTATGAGAAATTTTTCCGGAAAGCATTAACCATTCTGGAAAAGGAGGCTGTGATTGTAATGTATACAGGAGAGATTGGATTTGTGAAGAAACAGCTGCGTCTTCACAGGGAATTCTCTCTTTTGGAAGAATATTGTATGCAGAGTAAGGCAGGATGTTATCTGTTAATTATAGGAGTAAAGAGGTAATGGCATGAACGATGATACGAATCTGATAGATATATCAATGTTACAGCAGCTGCAGGATCAGTTTTGCTGTGCAGATCATTTGTATCTGATGTGTGTGGATAAGAATAAAGGTGTTGTGACAAAACCGTTTGGAACAGAAGAACAGGTGGGGTTTTTACGGACACAGGTAGATAAACATGCCTACATGGAACTGGTAGACCAGATGCAGCATGACCGGATGGAAACGGTTGTGGAGCGGGAAACAGCACAGGATTTCATGAAATTGTGTGCTGTTTCCACAAAAGTAGAAGATCAGCTGCAGGTTGTCTGGATTGTTATGGGCATTATAAAGGAGCGGCTGACACCAGAGGTTCATCTGCCGGAGGGAATGCTTATTACGACGGAGGAGCAGTTTTACGCATCGGTAGAATTTCTATCACTGCTTTCCGGACAGTTGTTTGAGAGTCGCAGAAATCAGATGATCGCGCAGAAAGCGGTTGAAAAGAGTTCTGTTTCCGAGCTGGCGATGGAATACCAGCTGCACCGCAGCCGGGCAATGACCGAAATTTTGCAGATGATGGATTCGGATAACAGTTTTGAAAAAGTGGCTGAGGATATTTTGCGGGAGACATGTGAAAGTCTGGAAATTTCCGGTGGATGTCTGTTGCGCGAGAATACAGGGGAAAATACGGCAGACATGATCTGCGAGTATACAAAAGAACCAGACAAGTCCATTCTTGCAGAGGGGCAGCATATTCCGATCGGTGCACTGCCGTTTTATAATGGTAAAACTTATATGATCTCATCGGACTCCATCATGCCGGAACCGTTTGCACATTTATTTAAAACCTGTCATATCAGTGCCGGAATTTTTGAACCGATTGAAATACAAAACCGCACGGCGATGTATTTTTGCGTGTATGATAATGAAAAAACAAGAATCTGGGAGAACAGAGATATCAAATTTGTCAGTGATGTGCGAAGAGTTGTGCAGAGCATCATGCTTAAAAGAATTGCAAAGAATTCGCTGGCAAGTTCCTATACATCTTTAGAGGCGATTCTGGAAAATACCGGATGTGGAATATATGTGGTTGATTACCATACCCATGCAATTCTTTATATGAATCACAAATTCAAAGAACTTTTCTCTCGCAGTATCGCGGGAAATCATCTGGAAAAAATGCTGTTTTCCGACCGGGAAACAAAGCGCAGCCAGTATTATGAGGAAATTTATTCGGTTGTTGAGGAACGCTGGCTGGATGTGCATAAGACCGAGATTGACTGGGTGGATGGCAGAAAAGTTGCCATGTGTACACTCTATGATATTACCGAAAAGAAAATTTATCAGAAAGAAATTGAAAATCAGGCGAACAATGATTTCCTGACAGGGTTGTTTAATCGCATGCGCTGCGAACAGGATCTGGGACAGTTTATACGAAAGACCCGGGAAAAAGATGCAACAGGAGCGTTGCTTTATATGGGACTGGATGATTTTAAGCATATCAATGACGGGCTGGGACACCAGTATGGGGATATTCTGTTGAAAGCGATTTCCCATAGCCTGCGCAGGATAGATGGGATTGAGAATACCTGTTACCGCATGGGAGGGGATGAGTTTGTTGTGATTATTCCGGATTCCGTGTATCCGGAGCTGGAACGGATTGTGCGGGATGTGACATCCATATTTAAGAAACCGTGGTTTTTAAAGGGAGAAGATTATTATTGCACCATAAGTATGGGGATTGTATATTTCCCGAAGGACGGAGAAACGGTGGAAGAACTTGTCCGTAAAGCAGATATTGCCCTGTTGTCGGCAAAACGCAGGGGCAAAAACCGCGTGGAATACTATGATGGGATGGACGCATCTTCCTCATACCGCAGACTGGATCTGGAGAAAAATATGCGTACTGCAGCCATGAATGCATGCACGGAATTTGAAGTGTTTTATCAGCCGATCATTGATGTCTGTCAGCCGGGAGAGCCATGCTGTGGTGCAGAAGCATTGATCCGCTGGAATTCAAGTGCACTTGGATTTGTGAATCCGGCAGATTTTATTCCACTTGCGGAATATCTGGGACTGATCAATCCAATCGGGGAGTATGTCATGAGAAATGCGGCATTGCGGTGCAAATACTGGAATGATATGGGGCATCCGGAGTATCATGTCAATGTAAATTTGTCGGTTGTACAGCTGTTGCAGAATGACATTGTAAAGAAGGTTGCAAAGGTTCTGGAAGAAACTCGTATCATACCACAGAATCTGACATTGGAAGTAACGGAAAGCCTGGCGATCAATGATATGGTACGGATGAAGAAGATATTAAGTGAGATCCGGAATCTTGGTGTACGCGTGGCACTGGATGATTTTGGAACAGGATATTCATCCCTCAATCATATCCGTGAGATGCCTTTGGATGTGATCAAGATTGACCGTTGTTTTATTGAACATCTTGGCGAGGACGACTTTTCCAATGCATTTGTGCGGATGGTATCGGAACTGGCAAATGCCATCAATGTACGCGTATGCGTGGAAGGTGTGGAGACTAAGCGCCAGAGAGATATTGTAAAAAAGATGGGAATCCGTATGATTCAGGGATTTTTTTATGGAAAACCGATGAAGATTGAAGAATTTGAAAAGAAATATCTGATATAAGGTGAATGCTATGTATACAGAAGAACAGGTTTGATTGTTAATGGGAGAAAAAATGCTTAATCTGAAAGGACCGTCTGATAAGAAAAGTAAAAATATAATTGGTATTATACAAAGCTGCCTTATCCTGGTATTGGTAATTCTTATTATTTTTATGATGATACAGATTAGCTGGTTACAAGGGACAGCGCGTGTAATAAATTATGCAGGTCTGGTACGTGGAGCTACACAGCGCGAAGTAAAATTAGAAATTACAGAAAACCGGAATGAAGAATTAATGAAATATTTGGATGATATTCTGAGTGGGTTAAGATATCAGGATGGACATTATGAACTGGTAAAACTCTATGACAAAGAATATCAGGAAAAATTAAAAATTCAGAGTGATTACTGGGAAAAATTGAAAACAGAAATTGAAGCCGTAAGAAGTGTGGGATATGAAAATACAGATATTGTCAATATGAGTGAGATTTATTTTAAGATGGCAGATGAAACTGTATTTGCAGCAGAAAAGTATTCCGAAAAGATTGCCACAAAGATTCGCACCATAGAGATTCTGTCTGCGTTTGATATGCTGTGTCTGGTGATATTGGTTATTGTGCAGACCCTGATGGCAATGAAGATGGCGGTGAAAAATAAGCTGTTAGAACACAGGGCATATACAGATGCCCATACCGGATTGCCAAACAAAAGTGCCTGTAAGGAACTTCTTGGTAATAAAGAAATAATTAGTGAGCCTACCGCATGCATAATGTTTGACCTGAATAATTTAAAGACGGTAAATGATACAATGGGACATTCGGCAGGAGACCAGTTAATATTGAATTTTGCCCGGCTTTTGCGCAATGTGATTCCGGAAAAAGACTTTGTTGGAAGATATGGTGGAGATGAATTTATGGCAGTTATTTATCATACAAGCCAAACAGAGGTTGAGGAAATATTAAAATGTTTATGTCTCGAAAAAGACCGGTTAAACAACAGGGAAGACAAAATGCTGATTGACTATGCTTATGGATGGGCATTATCCACAAACAACGGTGAATATACAATTCAGACATTGCTCGATAAGGCTGACTCTTATATGTACGAAAACAAACAATTATGTAAGAGACATAGCCTGACATCTGAGGTTGAATCTTTTTAGTCTTATAACAGGGAATCAGCATCTGTCAAATGCTGCTTCCTTTTATTTATTTTATCAGAAAGGAAGAGAAGCCGGCAAAGGTTCGGGAAGAAAACAGGCTTTGAGGGATGTCCTACATGTGATCCATGAAAAAACCTCTTGCATTTCCGGAGAGGGTGTGTAATATAGTACATGCAGCGGCAGATTGGGGGCACCACCTTCAGTCGCTATATAAAATTAATGCACAAAGGGATACGATAAGGAGGATGTTATGTACACAGCATTAACAATTGCTGGAAGTGATTCCAGTGGAGGCGCCGGCATTCAGGCAGATATTAAGACAATGACAGCAAACCATGTTTACGCAATGAGTGCGATCACGGCTTTGACTGCCCAGAATACGACCGGTGTAACAGATATTATGGAGGTAACCCCGAAGTTTTTGGCAGAGCAGCTGGACAGTATTTTTACGGATATCTATCCGGATGCGATTAAAACCGGAATGGTTGCTTCTGGTGAACTGATTGGGACGATTGCGCAGAAGCTGACAGAGTATCACGCAAAAAATATTGTCGTAGATCCTGTCATGGTGGCAACCAGTGGGGCAAGACTGATCAGTGAGGATGCTATCAGCACATTGAAAAGTAAATTATTACCGCTTGCAACGGTGATTACGCCAAATATTCCGGAAGCGGAAGTGCTTTCCGAAATGCAGATCAAGACCGATGCAGATATGGAAAAAGCAGCAGAAATTATTTGTGACACATTGGGCTGTGCCGTTTTATTAAAAGGTGGTCATCAGTTAAATGATGCCAATGACCTGCTCTACCAGAAGGGTAAAGAGCCGGTATGGTTTGAGGGAAAGAGGATTGACAATCCAAATACACACGGGACAGGCTGTACGCTTTCTTCTGCGATTGCATCAAACCTTGCAAAAGGAAGAGATCTTGAAACGTCCGTGAAGTATGCAAAAAATTATATTTCCGGTGCACTTGCCGCCATGCTTGACCTTGGAAAAGGAAGCGGACCAATGGACCATGCATTTGCAATTGAAGGAGAATATTAGTATCCGGCAAATGTGAGGCCGGGTTTATCATAGGTTAAGAGGAGTGTACAAATGGAAAAAAAAGGAACTTCCGTGTTCAGTAACGGATTAATTTGGTTTGGAGCAGGTGTATCCCTGGCGGAAATACTGACAGGTACTTATTTTGCACCGCTTGGATTTGGAAAAGCCATGGCAGCAATTTTACTGGGACATCTGATCGGCGGACTTATGATGTTTGCAGCAGGAATGATTGGAGCGAAAGAACGAAAAAGTGCCATGGAAACTGTGAAAATGAGTTTTGGCGAGAGAGGAAGCCTTCTGTTTGCTGTCTTAAATGTGTTACAGCTTGTAGGGTGGACCGCAATTATGATTTATGACGGAGCACTTGCGGCAGACGGGGTTTTGCATACCGGAATCTGGGTATGGGCGATCATTATCGGCGCACTGATTGTTGTCTGGATTTTTGTCGGACTTACGAATCTTGGCAAGTTAAATACGGTTGCCATGACCGCACTTTTTATTTTATCTCTGGTTCTTTTTAAAGTGATCTTTTTTGGAACCGGAAGCGCGGCTCCGGTCGTGGATGATGGAAGTCTTACATTTGGTGCGGCTGTGGAACTTGCCGTGGCAATGCCGCTTTCCTGGCTGCCACTGATCAGTGATTATACAAGAGAAGCAGAAAAACCGTTTGCCGCAACACTTGTCAGTGTGGTTGTCTACAGTCTGGTCAGCATTTTTATGTATATGATCGGTATGGGGGCTGCTATTTTTACCGGCGAATATGATATTGCGCAGATTATGTTAAAAACAGGGTTTGGCGTTGTGGGACTTCTCATCATTGTATTTTCCACGGTTACGACGACGTTTCTGGATGCATATTCCGCAGGAGTTTCAAGTGTTTCCATTTCCTCAAAAATTAAGGAGAAATGGGCAGCGATTGTTGTTACCGTGATTGGAACTGTGGCAGCAATTGTTTATCCGATGGATAACATTACAAATTTCCTGTATCTGATTGGTTCTGTATTTGCCCCGATGATTGCAGTGCAGATTGCAGATTATTTCATTTTAAAGAAAGCAGATGCTGGGGAATCCGCTTTTCAGTGGAGAAATCTTGTGGTGTGGCTGGTCGGTTTTGTATTGTACCGGGTGCTGATGCATGTGGATACACCGGTTGGAAATACGCTGCCGGATATGGTGATTACCGTAATTGTCTGTGTGATTGTAGAGAAAATTGCAGCAGCAGTAAAAGAAAAATAAGGTGTTATCATCCTACACCTATTAATCATAAGACTTTTTGTTTGACTTTTTAGAAAAAGAGAAATATAATAATTTTCAAACGAGTAGCAAACGAGCGTAAATCCAGTTTTGTTGCTCGTTTTTAATTTTATAATGCCATGAAAAAGTGTGTAGCTTATCAGCGTAAGTCCAGCTTGTGAGATAAGTACATGCTTTTTTTATGTAGAAAAAGGAGGATCCAGTTAAGATGGCAGAAAGAAACAGGATGAAGGAGATGCCGGTCAATAAGCTCATGGTACAGATGGGAATACCGATGATCTTGTCGATGGCATTGCAGGCGGTCTACAATATTGTGGACAGTGCCTTTGTCGGAAACATGAAGGAGGAAAGTGAAGCCGCTTTAAATGCACTTACGCTGGTGTTTCCGGTGCAGATGCTCATGGTAGCGGTAGGAATCGGAACCGGTGTGGGGACGAATGCACTTCTTGCGCGGACACTTGGACAGGGAAACAGCAAAAAAGCAGCAAAAGTTGCGGGAAACAGTTTATTTCTTGGAGTAATTATTTATGCGGTATGTCTGCTGTTTGGAATTTTCGGAGTGAAAGCCTATATTTCATCGCAGACGGTTGATCCGGAAGTAATTTCGATGGGAACCGGCTATCTCAGGATATGTTGTGTGATTTCGTTTGGAATTATCTTCTTTTCCCTGTTTGAAAAGTTATTACAGGCAACCGGACGTTCGCTTTATTCTACAATCGGTCAGGTTGTGGGGGCAGTGGTAAATATTATTCTTGATCCGATCATGATCTACGGGATCGGACCTGTTCCTGAAATGGGAGTAGAAGGTGCTGCATATGCAACTGTTATTGGTCAGGTTGTGTCAGCAGGGTTATTATTAATTTTTCATTTGAAATTAAATAAGGAATTTGAGCATAGTATTAAATATATGAAACCAGATGCAAGAATTATAAAAGAAATTTATGCAATAGGATTTCCGGCAATTATAGCACAGGCACTTATGTCTATTATGGTTTATGTTATGAACTTGATTTTGAAGTTCAGTCCTTCTGCACAGACGGCATATGGATTGTTTTATAAAGTACAACAGTTCGTATTGTTCTTGGCATTCGGTTTAAGAGATGCAATTACACCAATAATATCATTTGCTTATGGAATGGGCAGTAAAAAGAGAATAGAAGCTGGAATAAAATATGGTCTTATATATACAATCGTTCTTATGATTGCAGGGGTAGTGATTACAGAGATTTTTTCGGGTACATTTGCAGCTTTATTTAATGCAGGGCAGTCAAGAGAATATTTTATAAGCGCAATGAGAATTATTTCAGCAAGTTTTATATTTGCAGGAATAAATTCTTCCCTCAACGTATTCGCCAGCACCTGCTGATGAACAATTAATATCTTTTTCTCAGATAATTCTTCTACATTCAACAGTCCTGCTACCTGCTCTTTTTGCATTTTGGGTTCTATCTGCTCTTTTTTTTCTTTCCATTCTGGAATAATCTCCGGTGGACAAAACAGCTCATATGGCGTTCCAAATTTCTGTTGTAAATACTTTGCTGCTGCAATTCCTGCCGGCGAAACAACGATGTTTTTCTCTGCTGCTGCCGCCTCTCTTACAGCGTCTAAGCCATCGCCCATTCCATAACATACAACCTTTGAAAAACCTTTTTCGGCAAAATACTTTTTCAGGAAATCTTCTTCATAAATACCGCCAAATTCAAGAGGGGTTGCCCCGATAATTCCAATACGTCCTGGCTCCACGTCTTTTTCAACAGCGAACTTTTTAAATAATTCTTTCCATGTCTTTTTCTCACCATCATCGTAAAGCTTTGTTCCGTCCGTGTCGATTGTAAGCGCCGGAATTCCTGTTTTCTTTTCAATCATTCGGGAAAGTGCGCGATAATCCGTTCCGATTACTGCAGGAACCGGCGTACCAATCACTGCAATAAAATCTGCGGAAAGCTTCTCGCAGGCTTTTCCAATCTTTTCTACCAGGCGGTCATCCCGTCCAAGAATCGCATCCATATCACGAAGTCCTGCGCTGAAAATCGCACTACGACTCTCAAACCATCTTGGCTCATCAAATCCGCATATGTTTCCCGCACAGCCGCCGGCATCTAAAATAATAATCAGTCCGTGAAATTCACATAATACCGCTGCTGCGCCCGACTGGTCCGGAGCAAATGGGGAGAGATATTTTCTAAGTCCCTTCATTTAATTTGTCCCCCTTTCCAGTGTTTTCTCTTCTTTTATATTTTTTGTACTATTTTTCAAATTTTTTGCTTCACTTTTCGCATTTTTCTCATCCAGTACCCGTTCACACTCCTCAAAGAAATGCTTCACTCCACGATACCCAAATGGCTGTATATCATCACTCCACTCAAGCTGTGCTGCTTCTGGATGATAGTAAACAGCATCCTTTCCGATAACGATATCCACTGGATTCTCGCCCGGCTCATAGTAAATCATCGTTGGCTCCAGATTCGAATAAATCTTTGTTTCTGGACTTAACTTCGCCATCTTTTCGATATAAACAAAATCCTCTTTCGACAGATTTCCAAATACTTCTGCTACCGCAAACTCATATCGAATCAGCGCAAATGCAAGTTCAAATGCATTGGCGTTACAGCCTTCTCCAATTGCAAATACTGCATGTGGATACTTTTTCTTAAAAGCTTCTTTTGCTGCAAGTGCTTCCTCAAAATAAGCATCATCATCAAATTTACTTCCTAATGCCGCTGCAAATAATGTATATTGATTCTTTATTTTATCAAGCTGATATAGCCTTGTAAGTTCTATGTACGGAATTCCCAGTCGTTTTTGCATATCGGCCGCCGCAAAACGTGCTTCCGCATCTAAGACCAGATTAAAATTCGCCTCTGCCATATCAAGATACTCATCATAGTTTTTACATCGGGAAATCTCACGAATCTTTTTTATCCCAAGCTGTCTTAACAGATCATAAAGTTCACTGTCATCTTCTAACGGAGCAAAATGTCCAAGAAGATTCACGGAAGTACTCTTCTTTTTCTTTGGCTCTAACAGAGAATAAATCGACTGTCTGACATGAACCATCGGCGGCTTTCTTCCCTCTCTGGTCAACGCATACATATAGCAAGGAAGAACCGGGATTCCAACTGCTTTTTGTGCTCTCTTACAAATACGCTCCATATCGGTTCCAAGCAAAGCATCTACACAAGTAAGACAAATCATAACAACCGATGGCTTTGTCTCCAGACAATCATAAATCTCTTCTACTGCCTGTGGAACCTTCTTCAAATGTCTTCCCGTTACAATATCCGTTTCATCCATCATCAGATAGAAAAATCGCTCACTGTATCCGCCAAGCTCACTTAAAATCGTTGTATTCCTTCCACAACAGCCCGGTGCTAACAAAAGCATAACCGAACCCGGAATCGCAAGGCCTGCTCTCTTTACACCAAACCCCTGCGCTCCCGGCGAGTTATACGCAAGTGTAGCCGGTGAACTATAGATAAGGTGCTTTGAGGAAATCAATTCTTCGGGAATATTATCTCGGCCTGCTTCGGCAAGTTCTTTTGTGGTAATAAAATACGCTTCTTCTGCTTTCTTTTTCTCTGTCTCTTTTGCCATGATTTCTACCATACATCTTCCTCCGCTGTATCCTGTGCATTTTCCAGAAGTTCTTTTGCAAGATTTAAAAATGCCTGTGCCGCCGGAGATTCTGGTTCACCTTCGACAACAGTCATTCCCCTATCTTCACATCTGGTAATCTCGTCACTTCTTGGCACTTCACCAACAATCGGAAGCCCTACGGAATCCGCAAACTCAGTAACCTTCTCTGTCTCGTTTTCCACATTTCTGTGATTTAACACAATACCATACACCTTCGCATAGCTTCTGTCCTCAAAGTTCTTCACTGCATTATTAATATTATTGGCAGCATAAAGAGCCATCTTCTCACCAGAAGTCACAATCAACACTTTACTCGCATACCCCTCACGAATTGGTGCCGCAAATCCACCACAGACAACATCACCAAGAACATCGTATAACACAACATCAGGCTGGTGTGTCTCAAATAATTCCAAATCTTCTAACAAGCTAAATGTCGCAATAATTCCACGACCAGCACAGCCAAGTCCCGGTGTCGGACCACCTGTTTCAATACAGAGAACTCCACCGTAACCTACCTTTGAAATATCCTCAATTGTCTCTGGGTCTTCATCATATTCACGCATATAGTTCATTACCGGAATCGGTGTCGTACCCCCAAGCAGATTAATCGTAGAATCTGCCTTCGGGTCACAGCCAATCTGAATAACCTTCTTTCCCATACTGGCAAATGCCGCTGCCAAATTACTGGTCACCGTGGACTTTCCAATCCCGCCCTTGCCATAAACCGCAATCTTTAACATAAAAAAACTCCTCTATTCTACCCCTGACCGACAGACTGACCGTAAGGTAGAACAGAAGAGTTTTGCACTTTTCGTACTTTATTCTTACTATTCTTTTCTTTGTTTAAAACAAATCGTATCTATTTAGAATCTATACAATTATAGAAAATCAAGCGTATTTGTAATCTTAA
>OOBK01001394.1_pt1 | contig 13163 bp, 10 predicted proteins | sample 1671541 | NCBI WGS metagenome assembly OOBK01 (sample SAMN06348167, study PRJEB24527) | human gut metagenome | biome: human gut; feature: ankylosing spondylitis patient; material: feces | host: Homo sapiens | place: China | collected 2015-10 | reverse complement strand
CTCGCTGACCGTCTGCGGTACCTGCATCAGCGTGAGCACACGCGAAAACGCGGTAGATGTTGCAAGGATAAATAAGATCGGTGCATAGGTTTTCATCGCCTCCACCATAATGCCCCAGATCTGTTTTACTTTAATAGATTTGTAAATAAACAGGCTGACAAACAGGGCGTAAAATACGGAGATGACAGCCGCCTCCGTCGGGGATGCCACACCGGAATAAATACAGCCAAGTACGATCACAGGGCTTAAGAGCGCCCAGATACTCTCTTTTAAAATGTTAAAGAATCCTTTTGCTTTGAGCTGATCCATTTTCGCCTGGATCTTCTCTCTGTCCTCACCGTGACGGCGGCAGTAATAATATGCGTAAAAGATCAGCAGTGCACTGATCATCATGCCCGGTACGATACCTGCTAAAAACAGGTCACTGACCGATTCACCGGTTGCCATCGCATACATGATAAAAGGTATGCTTGGCGGTATGATGACTCCGAGTCCTCCCGCAACCGCAACAATTGCCGTTGAAAAATCCTTTTTGTAGCCCAGCTCCATAAGAAGCGGAATGGTCATACTTCCGACAGCCGCAACAGTTGCAGGCGCAGAGCCGGAAATCGCTCCATAGAACAAGCAGGTGATGATAACCGCACATGGGATTCCTGCGGTTCTTTTTCCTATAAAATACACAAAAACATCAAACAATTTTTGTGAAATTTTGCCGTGTGCCATGACGATTCCGGCAAGCACAAACATAGGCACCGCTAAAAGCGGGAAGCTGTCTATACCACCGAGCATAGAGCGGATAACATAGCTGGCACTGGCTGTAAAAGATGAGTCAAACGCACCCGGCAGCACTGCCACTATTCCAAGGGAAATAGATACCGGAATCGCGATAATAAGACATATTACGAACAATATAAAAACTACTACTGCTGACATCTATTTTTCCTTTCTTTCTTTAGCTTTACTGTCAATTGCTTCAATCTCCTCCACGAGCTCTTTCTCGCGGTAAGAATCTTCAACAACGGCTTCCTCGATAACCGAGGCGATACTACCCTCTTCAAGAGGCTTTTCATCTTTTTTCAAGACAATTTTCCACTCGCCAAACCATCTTTGTGCAATGCGGAAAGCCGTGATTATAAAGCATACAAACGGTGCAGCCTGCACATAGTACATAGGGATACCGCAGGCAGGACTTACCTGACCGCTTTCGATAGTGTTCTTTAAATATATGAACGAAAAAGGTATCAAATATACGAAAAACACAAACTCAACTGTCAGATTTAATACCTTCCAGAGTGATTTTCCTCTTCGTGGAAAAAGCTGTATAAACTGGTCTATCTTTATTGATATGCATTTACGTGTGCAAAGGCTGACACTCAAAAATGCTGACCAGATAAACAGGTATCTTGTGATTTCCTCAGACCATGAAAGCGACATGCCAAGAATATATCTGGAAAACACCTGAATGCCCATGATAAGAGTCATCGCAATCAGGAAAATGACCATTAAAAATTCTTCAAGATATTCATCCAGATAGTGCAGTATTTTCTTCATGAAATATCCCCTTTCCGTGAATAATTATACGTATTATTTAACTGAATTATTGCTGTTTTTCCACGCAAATATTCACAATTTTATATATTACTATTTGTTATCATCTTCAAAAATGGCGTCACAGCACCTGGTTTACAGATGCCGAGGCGCCATTTTATTTTATTGCATGGTTTTATACAAGCTTTTCTTACATGCTCTTATGAAGTAATCCAAGTACCGTAGACAGATCCTCTACTCCCATCTGTCCTGGTGCAGAAGCTTTCTTTGCGGCACCGAATGTCATTGAAGATCCGAATACCTCACCGCAGAGACGGCTTATAACACCTGTGCCTGCCATTGACATTGTGATGATTGGTCTGTCAGCGTAATCTGTAACCATTTCCTCTGTAGCTGAAAGAAGTGTGAGTACGTCTCGCTTATTCTGTGGCATAACTGCAATCTTAGGGATATCAGCTCCCATATCCTGCATCTTGCGAAGTCTGTAAACAATATCAGACTGTGCAGGAGTCTTGAAGAAGTCATGGTTTGAAGCGATAACTCTTGCACCTGCAGCATGTACGCCGTCGATGATTTTCTTTACAATCTCATCGCCTGTAAAAATCTCTACATCTACAAAATCAACGTATCCTGTCTGTGCAGCCTTGATATTAAGCTTGGCATAAGCCTCAGGCTCGATTGCTTTCTCTCCGCCCTCTTTTGAAGTACGGAATGTCATAAGGATTGGAATATTTCCGAGAGCATCACGAAGCTCCTTTAATACCTCCTCAACCTTGTCAAACTCGAATACATTCTCGAACCAGTCAACACGCCACTCAACCATATCAACAGGGATAGTGTCAAATGTCTTTGCCTCTGCGATGATGTCGTCTTTTGTAACGCCTACGATAGGAACGATGATTTTAGGTGCGCCTGCACCGATTTCAATATCTCTAACCTTAATGGTGTTCATGATTTTTTCCTTTCTTACTTTAACTGTATGATAATTATACTCCCCAGTATAATTTAATGTACCAAAACATTCCATACATAAAACTATATTTGCCGCGTGGTTAACTTCATATTTTTTCTGAGGAATACACTGTATGCTAGACCGGCTCCCATAGTATGGGAAGTTTGAGTAACGTATTAATCCTCTTTAGACAGCTCTACCATTTTAGTATAGCGCAGGTTTACGAATAATCCAAGTACCACGCCGATTGCTGTGAGCACGATGTTCATTACCATAACCTGTGATGGCTGCATCTTTGATGCTGCTGTAAGGATTGTGTAGTTGCAAAGTGATGAAGCGATCATTACGAGCGCTGTTACTGTTCCCTTGATCTTAGGGAAGAGCATGTTGCATACAGATGTTACGATCTGTAAAAGTCCGCCTGCTCCTGCCCATCCGATGATGAATGCACCTGCGATCATGAGTGGCTTTGTCTGTCCGGCTATCACAACTACCATTGTTGCAAGACAGATTACAGGGTAAACAAGGATAAATCTGACGTCCTTGATTTTTCTTGTTAAAAGTGCAGTTACGATAAGAGCTATCATGGTTCCTGCTGAGTAGTATGACTGCATAACTGACGGATCAGCCCAGCCTACGTTCTCTTTTGCAAAGTTCTGTGCACAGTTGAGCCATAACTGGAAGGTTCCTGTACATGTAAATCCAATGATAATCATTGCGATTGACTCAACAGAAAAATGTGTGTGCTTTAAGCTTGCGATAAGTCCTTCTTTCTTTCCCTCTGCCTTTGCATCGGTATCAGGAAGCGGGAAGAGCATTACTAATACTAAAAGTACAATGTAGATGATTCCACATCCGAAGAACAGTGTGTTGTATGATGTAAGTCCTGCTGCTGTTGTAGCAACTGTCATACCAAGTACGAATGGTAAAAGCATCTGTGCGATAGCGATAAAGAATTTGATTCCCATTGTTGCAACGCCCGGTGCTTTGTAGATAATCTCAGCTACTGCAGGGTAAATTCCTGTATCAAGGAATGAGTTTGCAATACCGCCAATGATAGCGCAGATATATGCAATCTGGTATCCACCATGTGTTCCTGCATTGAATGCAAGGGCAAGTCCGATCAGGTAGATAGCATAAGAGCCGCTTCCGATTGCTGTTGAGATACGGCGTCCGAGCTTATCTGATAAAGGTCCTGCAAACGGAAGTGCGATAAGACGTCCAAGTCCAAGTGCTGCCGAGATGGCTGTGATAGCCATAACCTGTACTCCCCATGAAGCTGCGAGAGCCTCCTTGATGACTGCTTGTCCGAGGATAGAGCAGCCTACTCCGTGTATAAAGTAGTTTAAGTAAAGGATTAATGCGCTAGGTAAATATTTTTTATTCATCAGTGTTCTCCTTAATTTCTGTCAAAATAATTCAATGTAATTTAATTTCTGTGGCTGATTAATCATCATATCTGATGTTTAATACTTCCTTCATATGCTCGATTGGCATATCTTTTCCTGTCCAGAGCTTGAAGGCTGCTGCTCCCTGGAAAAGCATCATTCCAAGACCGTTCATTGTCTTGCAGCCCACCTCTTTTGCCATAGAACGCATCTTTGTCTCAAGTGGAGAGTAAGGTACGTCAATTACGATAAGCTCAGGACGGAAGAATGATTTGTCAGGTACTACAGACATTCCCTCGAGCGGCTTCATACCAACACCTGTTCCGTTTACAAAGATGTAGGAATCAGCCATCTCTTCTCTTAACTTCTCCTTGTCATCAAGGTCGTAAAGAGTTGCCTTGCAGTCTGTCTTCTCGTTGATCTTTCTAACTGTCTCCTCAGCGTTTGCCCAGAACTTGTCATGGATGTTGAAGATTGAAATTTCCTTGACACCGTCAAGTGCTGCCTGAATCTCGATAGCTGTAGCAGCTCCGCCTGCTCCTGCGATTGTCATCTTCTTTCCGATAACATCGATGTCGTTATCCTTTAGTGCCTGCATGAAGCCGATACCGTCTGTGATGTGTCCTGTGAGTACTCCGTTCTCGTTTACTATTGTATTTACAGCTCCGCAAAGCTCTGCTGCAGGTGAAAGCTTGTCTAAGTACTGTCCTACAACTGTCTTGTTTGGCATTGATACATTAGAGCCTACTAGCTTTAATGCTCTGATTCCCTTAACCGCATCCTCAAGAGTGTTGTTGTCAACCTCAAATGCCAGATAAGCGTAGTCAAGTCCAAGATATGCAAATGCCTCATTGTGCATTGCCGGTGAACTTGAATGTCTGATTGGGTAAGCCATAAGTCCGATGAGTTCTGTGTGTCCTGTGATTCTCTCTGCCATGATTAAATCTCCTTCATTTTTAAATGTAATAATATTGATTATTCGTATTTTCTTAGCTATGTTTTCAACGATGCCCACTTCGTTAAAAACTTAACAACCTTTGATAATGATATTATAACGCATTATTTTCGATACTTCCAATGCTTATTTTGTTATTTTTTAATAGCATTACTGTACTAATTATGTTATAATATGCACAAATCTAGGCTATAATATTTGTAATCCATAGACTATATCTATTATTTTATGGAGATTTATGCATGACACTCAATCAATTAAGTTATTTTTACCAAGCGGCAGTTCTGGAACACTTCAATCAGGCTGCCGAAAAAATGAATATCACAGAACCAAGCCTCAGCCGTTCGATAGCAGCTTTAGAGGACGAGCTTGGCGTCACTTTATTTGAAAAGAGAGGCAGGAATGTAATACTGACCAAGGCCGGGGAAATTTTTTTAGAACACGTGTCTACTATTCTGGACGATGTAAAGAGAGCCGAGAACAAAATGCACCAGATTGCAACCGACGGCGGACACATCGATATCGCCTACGTATCACCTCTTGCAAAGGTGTTTATCCCAACTATCGTGCGCTCTTTCCTCACCGAAAAGGAAAATAAAAATATCACTTTCAATTTCTTCCAGGACATCACCTCCGTGAATATTGATGGATTAAAAAAAGGCAGGTATAACATAATTTTCGGTTCATACTCGCCAGATGAAAATGGTATTGATTTTGTTCCTATTATAAGGCAGGAAATAGTTGCCATACTGCCTCCCGGCCACCCACTCACACTTAAGGATACCATGGAAGCCACTGATTTCGCTGACTATCCTGTGCTCGGCTATGCCAGACACTCAGGCCTTGGCAAGTACACCAGAAGCTTTTTCAAGAAGCATGATGTATCGCCAAACTTCATATGTGAGTCACCCGATGAGAACGGCATCGCCTCCCTCGTGGCGCAGGGCTTTGGCATTGCGCTTGTCGCAGATGTCGATGCAATTCACCGCAATGACATCTGCATACGCCACCTCGTTTCGCATGAGTCATTCTCACACACTGTATACATGGGCTACATGACGGGCAAATACCAGCTTCCGGCTATCAAGCGCTTCATAGAGTTTGTGCGGGAAAGCTGCAGCTAGGCCGTCTCCTCAATCACAAACCTGATAAATGCCTTCGCAACCGGTGATAAATATCTCTGCTTAAGCGTTGCCAGATACACCGCTCTCTCATAAGGAGGATTGTATATATCAAGCGTCTTTACAGAAAGTGACCGCAGTATTGGAATATCAGGCATCACAGCTATTCCAAAGCCCTGCGCCACGAGACCCGCCATACTCGAATCCTCCTCCATCTCGAAGGCTACCTTCGGAAACTGTCCTATCTCCTCAAACATCTGGTCAATGACCGGACGCAGACCGCTGCCCTTCTCAAAATAAATCTGCGGATACTCTATTGTGTCCCGCAAATCCACACTGTCCTTTATGGAAAGCGGATGGTCCATGGGCACTGCAAGCACAAGCTTCTGATTCGCAATCTTCTTAAAATCTATATCCTGTTCCCCATCCTTATAAGAAGAAAAAACTATGTCATATTTGTCATCCTTTAGTCCATCTATAATTTCACCGGTTGTTCCAACCGTAAAATGAAATTCTATATCATAATCGGGGTATGCGTCGAGAAATTTACGCACCAGCTTTGGCGCGAACTCACTTCCCATCGTATATATATATGCCAGATGTATGATTCCATGCCTGCTGCCATTGACCTCCTGAATACGCTGCACACCCTCATTAAGCACCTTTAATGATTCCTCAACATACGGCAGAAACATCTTCCCATATCTGGTCAGCACGACATTTCTTCCCTTTTTTTCAAACAAACGCGTGCCAAGCTCCTGCTCAAGCTGTGAGATTGCATGGCTTAAAGACGGCTGCGTAATCGACAGCATCTGTGCCGCCCTCGTATAATGTTCTTCCTGCGCCAGTACCTTGAAGTACTGCAATTGACTCAGATTCATAGTACACCCCCTGTGTATTTAATATCTTTATTTAGTCTAGAAATAATATACACCATTTGATAGACAAAAACTATAGATTTCGTATAAAAGATGCATTGGACATTTATACATTTTTGCTGTACCTTGAATGTAACAAGAGTGAATTGCACTTTTTGATTGTTAAAAAAATCACATACTTTGTATATCACAGCCTTTGATAACAAATATTGACAATCAGTTTAATGAAACAAAACTATAATGTAATGAGAGCAATTTACACCACCGTGTGCCCACCCGGTTAGCAGATTAAGGAGAAAAAACTATGAAAAACAAATATCCACATATTTTTGAGCCAATTACAGTTCGCAGAATGACAGTAAAAAACCGTATCGTCATGACTCCAATGGGAACTAACTACGGTGAGCAGAACGGAGAAATGAGCTTTCTCCACATAAACTACTATGAGCAGAGAGCAAAGGGCGGCACAGGTCTCATCATCGTTGAAAATGCTAGCGTTGACTCTCCGCAGGGTTCAAACGGAACTACACAGCTTCGTATTGATTTGGACAACTACATCCCAAGACTTTTCAAGCTCTGCGAGAGTGTTCACAAGCACGGTGCATGTATCGCAATACAGTTAAATCACGCCGGTGCTTCTGCAATGAGCTCACGTATCGGAATGCAGCCTGTATCAGCATCTGACGTACCTTCAAAGGCAGGCGGAGAAATCCCAAGACCTCTCGAGAAGGATGAAATCATGCACATCGTAAAGAAATACGGTGAGGCAGCCAAGCGTGCTCAGATCTGCGGCTTCGACGCTGTTGAAATCCACGCAGGACACTCTTACCTTATCAGTCAGTTCCTTTCACCTATCACAAACAAGAGAACTGACGAGTTCGGCGGCTCTGCAGAAAACCGTGCAAGATTTGCAAAGCTGGTTATCGAGGAGGTTCGTAAGCAGGTTGGACCTTTCTTCCCTATCTTCGTCCGTATCAGTGCAGACGAACTTATGGAGGGAGGAAATACTCTTGAGGACACACTTGAGTACTTACAGTACTTCGAGAAGGAGGTAGACGTATTCGACGTATCTGCCGGTCTTAACGGATCTATCCAGTACCAGATTGATGCAAACTACTTACCTGACGGATGGCGCTCATTCATGGCAAAGGCTGTAAAAGAGAAATACAACAAGCCATGTATCACAGTAGGAAATATCCGTGACCCACAGGTAGCCGAGGATATCCTTGCAGGAGGCGATGCTGATTTCATCGGTATGGGCCGTGGACTTATCGCTGATCCTGAGTGGGTTAACAAGGTGGAATTCGGAAATGTGTGCGATATCAGAAAATGTATCTCATGTAACATCGGATGCGCCGGACACAGAATCGGTCTCAACCAGCCAATCCGCTGTACAGTAAACCCTGCCGTAAACAGTGGTGAGGATTACATGAAGACAAAGGTAAATAAGCCTTGCAACGTGGTTGTAATCGGTGGTGGTACTGCCGGTCTTGAGGCAGCCTGCACAGCAGCAGAGGTTGGATGTACAACCTTCCTCATTGAGAAGAAGGCTGAGCTTGGCGGACTTGCATCAGTTATCTCCAAGATTCCTGACAAGAAGCGTCTTGCAGACTTTCCTAACTACATGATTCACCGTGCAAGCAAGCTTCACAACCTGTTTGTTTTCAAAAATACATCAGCAACAGTTGATATGGTAAAGGCTTTAAACCCTGATATCATTGTAAACGCAACAGGCTCTGTACCTACTCTCCCACCTATCACAGGTCTTCACGACCTCGTTGACAAGGATGGCACAAATGTTGCAACAGTCCTTAAGATGATTGAGCGCATCAATGAGTATCCTGAGGATATGAAGGGACAAAAAATCGCCATCATCGGCGGTGGTGCCGTAGGTCTTGACGTGATGGAATTCTTCACAGAAAGAGGCGCAGAGGTAACAATGGTTGAGATGCTTCCAATGATTGGAAACGGACTTGACCCTGTCACAAAATGTGACACAAACGCAAAAATGGCAAAATACGGTGTAAAACAGATGACCAACACTGCTCTGCAGGAGGTTAAGAATGACCGTTTCATCGTAAAGAATCCAGAGGGTGAGATTGAGGAAATCCCATTTGATTACGGATTCATCTGCCTTGGTATGAGAGCCAACACACCTGTTCTTTCAGAGATTGATGATGCCTTCAGTAATACCAATGTTGAAATCGTAAATATCGGAGACAGCAAGCGTGCCCGCAGAATCATTGAGGGTACAGAAGAAGGTAGAAATATCTTAAACGTGCTTGCCCGTCACGATTATTTATAAAACCTCGTAACTATTTCTGATTATGGGAATAGTTGCAAAATTCTCCTTTAAAATAATAAACCTATAAAAACTCCTAAAAAACAACAGCTCGCGTGAAACCGCGAGCTGTTGTTTTATCATATTCCTGTATAACAGGAAGCTATCTAATAATATTGTAATAAGAACTTAAATCTAGCTGAAGAACAGTTTCTTCACATCATCAACCGGCATATCCTGTCCTGTGTAAAGCTTGAATGCGGCGACGCCCTGCCATAAGAGCATTCCCTTTCCGCCTACGCATGTGCAGCCTGCCTCTTTTGCTTCACGAAGAAGCTTTGTCTCCTCCGGATTGTAAACTGCATCTGCAACTACAAGCCCCGGTCTGAAAGCTGAAAGATCTTTTACCACGCTCTGATCATCCAGAGGCTTCATGCCAACGATTGTTGCATTTGCAAAGATATCGCTTGACTGGATTTCCTCTGTCATCTTGGCTGTATCATCAATATCGTATACATTTACAATACAATCAGGAACTGCTTTTTTGATCTTCTCTGCAGTCTGTAGTGTACGCTCGAAGAAGGCATCATTTTTGTTGAAAATAGTAATCTCACGAGCTCCGTCCAAGGCGCACTGCACCTGGATAGCTGTAGCAGCTCCGCCGCCTCCGGCAACTGTGATTTTCTTGCCTTTGATGTCAATTCCGTGATCCTTTAAGTTGTGTACGAATCCCTCACCATCTGTGATGTATCCTGTAAGCTTGCCGTTGTCATTTACTATAGTGTTTATGGCTCCGATAATCCGGGCTGCCGGTGAAAGCTCGTCCATGTACTTTGCAGCCTCTACCTTATCAGGCATGGTCACATTACATCCACGCATGTTGAAGGTTTTCATTGCTGCAATAGCATCCTTAACCTTGTCTTCTTTTATATCAAATGCAACGTATGCATAGTCCAGACCGAGTTTTTCAAAACTGTAATTGTACATAGCCGGTGAACCAGAATGACCGACCGGTGATCCTATGAGTGCTAATAAGCCTGTGTGACCTGAAATACGCTTTTCCATTATAAATCCTCCTAAGTGTTTCGTTTTGTATTATGATAACTCTTTTATAAGACATGCGCAAGCACTTTTTTCATTTAAAGTGTTAAAGTTTATTTATTTTTTCTCATCTTCATATATTCACGAAGTACCAGTCTGATCGGATCCGAAATATCCTCCGGTATCTCATCAACATCAAAGAAGCGAATTTCTTCGACTTCTTCTTCCTGACGCTTTATCGTGCCATGATATTTGCGGCATATATATATTATTTCCACATTATAGACTTCATCACCATTCGGATAGATGTAGTGTGTTTCCTCGCCTGAATTGATATAAAACAGCTCCATCTCGTCTGCAACAAGTCCCATCTCCTCAAAGAGTTCTCTTTTTGCAGCCTCCTCAACCGTCTCTCCAGGCTCTATAGAACCGCCTGCGTAGCCCCACTGGTGATTGTCTGTACGCTTTCCGAGAAGCACCTGACCATCTTCATTTTCAATTATAATGCTCGCTCCCGCCTGCAGTAAAGGGGCATGTCCGACCACCTTTCTAAGATCCATTATATAATTGCTCATGTTGTATCCTTTCTTATTATCCCATCAAGCAAAAAATCCGCTGTACTATAATACCTATAGTATAGCGGATTTCAAATTTGTTTTCCATATATAAAGCACATAAAATTTATCAGCTCACAGCCCTGTATTCCTCAAGCGCTTCCTTAGCCCTTGGTGTAAGCTGCCGTGGAACCGAAATCTCAACAGTCACATACTGGTCTCCCTTTACTGAAGGATTCTTCATGCTCGAAATACCCTTGCCCTTGAGACGGATCCTGCTGCCGCCCTGTGTACCTGCCTTGATGCTGCACTCCACATCTCCGTAAAGAGTGTGAACACGTGCCTTGCCGCCAAGTGCAGCTGTAGTAAACGGAACACGGATTGTACTGTATACATTCTGACCCTTTCGCTCAAACTCACTGCTCGGTGTCACATTTACGTTGAGAAGCACATCTCCGGCTGCACCACCGTTTCTGCCCGGATTGCCCTGTCCTTTAAGTCTGACTGTCTTGCCCGACTCGATTCCTGCCGGAATATGGATGGACAGATTGGAAACCTTGCCTGTGGACGGATCCTGTAACGAAATAGATTTCTCGCATCCAAAAACAGCCTCGTCAAATGAAATCGTAAGGTCAGCCATAACATCAGAACCCTTGCGACCGGCTGAACTTCTGCCACCTGAGAAATTACTCCAGCTACCGCTATTTCCGGTAAATCCACTGTTACCACTTGTACTCCGGCCACTGTGATTACCGCCTCCATGTGAAAACATATCTCCGAACATTGAGAAAATATCATCCATATCCCCGGAGCCGTTCTCAAAATGAAATTCCTGATGTGTAAATGGTCCGCCATTTGAGCTGTATGAGCCACTGAAAGAGCCATTGCCGCCGAAGCCGCCAAAACCACCGAAACCACCCTGTGCAGCCTGTCTTGCAGCCTCCTCGGAAAAGCCCTCCTGCAGACCAGCAAAGCCAAACTCATCATAGAGCTTACGTTTTTTCTCATCACTTAATACATTGTATGCCTCCGTGACATCCTTAAACATCTCCTCAGCGTGCGGATTGCCTGCATTTGTATCAGGATGATACTTCTTTGCCAGCTTACGATAAGCCCTCTTTATTGCATCTTTATCTGCACCCTTGTTCACTCCGAGAGTCTCATAATAATCTCTCTTTGCTGCCATTATACTCACCTGCCTTTCTATTCACCTGTAACAATTTATCATCATAATTAAACAATATACATTACACCATATAGTATAAGCGGACTGCACAGGCAGCCCGCTTATCATTTGCAATATCTGATTATCCCTCGATGGAGATACATTTCTTTTCCTCAACCTGTGGTTTAGGCTGCTTCTTTGGAATATCCAGGCGAAGAATGCCATGCTTGAAGGATGCCTTTATGTCATCCTGCTCAATCTCGTCACCCACATAGAAGGTTCTCTGACAGCTTCCTGAGTAGCGCTCTCTGCAGATATACTTCTTGCCATCTTCCTCTTTCTGATCTTTCTCTAAGCCTTTCTCTGCTGTAATGGTCAGATAACCATTCTCTAAAGAAGCCTTAATCTCATCCTTTTTAAATCCCGGAAGATCCATCTCAAGCTCATAGCCTTTATCGCTTTCCTTGATATCGGTGAGCATCATTCTCTTTCCATTGTGTCCGTATAATTTCTTCTGTGCCTTCTGTACGTCCCTGTCATCAAACCAAGGATCATTGAACCATGGATCACTGAAAAATGTATCAAATAAGTTGTTGTTTGTAGTTGTTAATAACATAGGTCATACCTCCTTATATACCTGTAACTTTCCTATTGGAAATTTGCTTTCTTTTGTTTACAAGTATGTTATAACACTATTATTAGCACTCGTCAATAGTGAGTGCTAATAAAAATTATAAACTTTTTATTAACTGAAATTTCTTATGTTTCCCAGCTCCATTTCATATACTTCATCACAAAGCAGCTCGATATCTGCGGGATTGTGGCTTGCCAGAAGTATGAGCTTTCCCTGCTTTTTAAGCTCCATCAAAAGCTCACGTATATCAGCCACACCGTGTTTATCGAGTCCGTTCATCGGCTCATCCAGTATCAGTATGTCCGGCTGCTCCATGATTGCCTGTGCAATCCCAAGGCGCTGCCTCATTCCAAGACTGTACTTGCGCACCGGCAGTCTGCTGTCCGGATCAAGTCCTGTTATCTTAAGAGCCTTACGTATCTGATCATCCGTAACCTTTCTGCGTATTCCGGCAAGCAGCCGTAGATTTTGCAGCCCGCTGTAATATGGTATAAATCCCGGTGTTTCAATGATTATTCCTGCAATTGGCAAATAATCCACATCTTTTCCCACACGCCTGCCGTCTGTTTTTATCTCTCCCTCTGTCGGATGCACAAATCCGCAGATGCATTTCATCAGCATTGTTTTGCCGCTTCCGTTGCTGCCA
>OOBK01001371.1_pt1 | contig 13353 bp, 10 predicted proteins | sample 1671541 | NCBI WGS metagenome assembly OOBK01 (sample SAMN06348167, study PRJEB24527) | human gut metagenome | biome: human gut; feature: ankylosing spondylitis patient; material: feces | host: Homo sapiens | place: China | collected 2015-10 | reverse complement strand
ATGAAAAACCGGATGAGTTGCAAATCTCATCCGGTTTTTTTCGTATGCATGACAATCACCGAAAAGAGGCCGGCGGCAAATTTGAATGAAATTTTGGCGCGCTGATTTATCAGGCGCTGCATTTGGCAAAATCACTGCCGGTTACGGACAAATCGTCAAAAATTGGCTCTTTGTCCGTAAAATTGAGTTAGATCTTGGATAGATTGGTTGAGCAGCACGGCATTTAATTTAATTCAAGAGGAAAACGGGACTTTTTTCAAGCCTCTTTTGTCGATTCAAGCATTGAAAGCTTCGTGCGGTAATAATTCAGCGAATCAGGCGCAAGATGCATCGCTTTGCACAGATCAGCATCGATAAGCTGTTGGTTTTGTTTAATGAAGTTCAAAACGTTTGCCTGATAAAGCTTTTGCGGTATCAGGCGCAAATCCGTCAGCTTTTGGTCTTTTTTCAGATATTTGTGAATTCCGGGCAAAGTCACGCATGGTTCAAGCAGGTTGATTCTTTGCTTTAAAAAGAGATCTTCGCAGTTTTGACGACGCTTCAGTTCGGAAGTTCCCCGGTTGAATTCGTCAATGAACGTCTGCTCAAAGGAATTGAACGTTTCAGAAGCCAGGACCTTGTAAAATCCCGGCTGAATGATTTCCGAAATCGTATAAAAATGTGAAAGACAAAGCAAAACCATGCGGGTGTACAACGTCAGCTGCTGATTTTTTAAGCAGTCTTCCAGCTCGTCGGCCCAGTTCAAGGGAACGACTTGTTCAGTTTCCTTTTTCAATCCTTTTAAAGAAATCGTCGGCAAAGAAGTCGACAACTTATGGGTAAAAAGGAAAGTGAAATAAACGTTCAGATGCGTCAAGGTCTTGTTATAGGTCGAATTTTTGATTTCGCGCTTGACCTGAAGCATGTTGAGGTAATCGCGCACGTCTGATTCTTCGATATTTGAAAGGCTCGGATTCAAGCGATAGACCGAATTGAACTGCCTGAGATGGGTAAAGAGCCGTTCGACGTCGCTGCAGATGTCTTGCTGGGTGCTGTCGGACAAAACGCGTTTGTTGGTCAGATAATGCCGGAACTGTTTTTCATAGGGGAATGCCATATTTCATCGCCTCGGTGCTGGTTGTTTTGATTTAATTGTAGCATTACTTGTCATAAACAACAACAGTATGGTGTTACTTTAACTGAAAATTGCAAAGGATGCGTGACAACTTACAGGCATTTTTTTTTGATGTGACTTTTATTCGATGATATCGTTTTATCGTAGAACAGGGGGAAAATGATACATGAGAAAAATGACTTATCTAGCAGTGTTGAATAACAGCTCCAATCCCGATGACGTGTATACGGTGACGTTTCCCGACGTTCCCGGTACGGTCAGTGAGGGAATCGATCAGGCCCTGAAGAACGGTGCAGAGGCTCTGGGACTGATGCTTTATGATATGGATGACCTTCCTGAAGCCTCTGACATTGACGAAGTGAGAGAGAAAAACCGGGAAGCGGTTGTCAGACTTGTTGCCGTTGACCTGGAAGAGACATGTAAAGCGGTCAGGGAAATCGGCTGAAAGACCGGTGGTGTAAACGGTGTTGGTGAAGGATCACCAGCACCGTTTTTCATTTCTGACGGCGGGTGACGATGAGAGAAGCTGAGGGGGCGAATTGTATATGACGAATCAATGTATTTTTCATATATTTCAAGCCAAAAGGGAAATGATGTGATATAATACCAGTACAAGTATAGATGAATTTATATATATATATACTTTGTAAATATATAACATTAACCAGAGGTGTATACATAATGAAAAAGCAGATTATCACAATGGGAGCGGTCGGGCTTGCGGTTGCCGGTTCGGCAGTGTCAGCAAAGGCTGATGAAACAGCAGACGTACATACATCTGACGTGACGGAACAGCAGGTTCAGACACAGGCAACCACCGAACAGAAAACAGAAAATGCACAGTCAGATCTTGACAATGCAAAGCAGAATGAACAGCAGGCTCAGACAAAAGCCGACACCGCACAGTCCGATGCTGACAAGGCAGACAAGGATGCGGAAAATGCAAAGAATGACGTAAACAAGGCACAGACGGATGCTGACAATGCGAAATCAGACCTTGACAAGGCTCAGGAAAATCTGAACAATGCCACGCAGGACAACATCGACAAGGCACAGACGGATGTTGACAGCGCAAAGACAGACGTAGACAACAAGCAGTCCACGGCAGACAAGCTTCATGACAATCTTGACAGCGCTCATAATAACGTGAACTCGAAGACTGATGACGTGAACAAGGCACAGGATGCGGTCAACAGCGCAAAGAATGATGCGGACAAGGCTCAGACAAACTACACGAATGCCGACAACGCCGTCAAGGATCTTGACAAGGCAAGGGACGACGTTGACAAGGCTCAGAATGTCGTAAACAATCAGAAGAATAACGTGGCCGACGCTCAGAAGAAGTATGACGATGCAGTCAGTCAGGCCAAGGACTTTGAAAAGCGTGTTCAGCCCGTAAAGGAAAAGTACAACAAGGCTGAAGCCGCACTGAAACAGGCGAAAGCCGATTTTGAGAATGCAAAGAGCGCTCTTGAAAACACCGGACTTGATAAGGCTCAGAAGGCTTACGACACTGCAAAGACAAACCTTGAGAATGCACAGAAGATTTACAATCAGGCAAAGGCTGAATATGACAGTGCACAGAACGAGCTTGACATGCTCAGTAAGGCACTTGAAACGGCCCAGTTGAATCACGAACAAGCTAAAAAAGACCTTTCGTCACTTCAGACCGCATACAACAAGGCTCTTTCGGATTATGAAACTGCACAGAAGGCCTATGACGCTGCAAAGGCAAAACAGGACAGTGCTCAGAAGAAAGCTGATAAAGTCAAGGGCGCAAAGATTTTGGTAAGTGAAACCACGAAGCAGAAGGTAAGTGAAATGCTGAAGGCTTATGACGAATGGGACAAAGCGGGCAGACAAAGTGACTCAGATACTTACTACCATTGGCAGAACGCAAGCAGTGATATGCAGGAGGCACTGTCAAAAGATGTCGAAGACTTAAATGTCGACAAAGACGGATATCTCATCTTCACAGGCAACGAAGATGACAAAAATGTAACGGTCACCCCTTCAACTCTGACACTTGAACAGCAGAAGGAACTTTCACAGTACGCATGCTACATCATCAACAGCCTTCGTGACGACTTGGGACTCACCCCGTATGTCGGGCACGCCATTGTGACGGAAGGAATGCTTAAAATGCTGGACGTTAATGATGATTATGGAGTTGGCGCTAATAATTGGAAATTAGGAGTAAAGGTTAACCACTTCGCAAGAGGAGCCTTTACTTTTGATGGGGGTTACGTACCTACCATGTATGATATGAAAAGGTCACTGAAGCTTCGTATATGTTACCCAACACTCTTCCCCAGCGTGAGTGCCGACATAACAGGTATCGATGTACTTAATTCATACGGAAAGTGTTCGGAAACTTACTTCGGAATAACCCCGAATTATCCAGATGTTCCTTTTGGTGTTGTTGGCACGTGGAATTATTATATTGTTCCCAATGTCCGTAATCAAGCGACAGGTGAATTTATTCCTTCACAGAATGATCCCAGCGGTAAGACGGCTGCAGAAAACGAAAAGACCTTTAAAGACAACGGTGGGTTCAATAAAATCGACAATCCGTACGGGAATGCAGACAGTGAACTTGCGAATGCAAAGAAGCAGACGCAGAGTGCAGAAGCATCCCTTGCGACGGCTGAAAATGCGAAAAAACTTGCGGAAAGTGCCCTCAATGCTCAGAAGAACAAGGTTCAGAGCACGCTTAGCACTGTAAACGGAACGAAGGCACAGATTACATCAGCACAGCAGCTTGTCTCGCAACGTAATCATAAACTTCATGACACAGCGGCTGCACTTGACAGTGCAAAGGAAAATGTTGCCAAGGCAAAACAGGCACTTTCCTTATACACGGCTGACAAAGAACAGAAGCAAAAGAACTATGATGAAGCAAAGACAACACTTGCCAAGGTACAGGCAGAATATGACTCCGTCAGGAAAGACTATGACGCAGTCCGTGCACAGCTTTCAAGTCTGAATGAACAGGCAGGAAAAGCATGGACGGCACTTGACACGCAGAATGCGGAACTTGCCAAAAATGAAAAGGCGCTCGCAGATGCGCAGACCGAACTTGAAAATGCGGGAAAGGCTTATCAGAAGGCTAAGGCCGCTGTTCTTGCAAATCAGAATGCCCGTATGACAACGGACGAAAAAGACACGTTGATTATGGCACAGGATCAGCTTGAACAGGCACAGAAGAAACTGGCCGAAGCGCAGAAGACACTTGTCGAAAAACAGAAAGCACTTGAATCGGCAAAGGAAGACCTTGCACAGTCTGAAACAGAGTACGCCAACGCAAAGATCGCACTGGAAACGGCTCAGAAGGAACTTGAAGTAAGAGAACAGGTGCTTGAAAATCTTAAGAACGCACCGGGAATTTACGAAAAGGAAAAAGCAGATTATGACAATGCGGTGAAGGCACTGGAACAGGCAAAGGAAAAGCTTGCACAGGCAGAAGCCGAAAAGACGGCAAAACACGAGTCACTCGACAAAGCTAAGGCTGAACTGGAACAGGCAAAAGCACAAACTGCACTCAAGCAGAAAGCCTATGACACGCTCAAAGCCCAGCTCGAACTTGAGAATGCGGTCAAGAAAGAACAGGCAAAGCTTAACGACAAGACAAGCCATACAGATACGACACCGCTTGTGCTGAAAAAGAGCGGTAATTCCAAGGTTGAGAACGGTGTTGCCAAAGTCTCATTTGCAGCGGGAAGAAAAGATACAGTTAAATCAAACGATCTTCCTCAAATGGGCGAAAAAGGCAACGACGCAGCGACGGCCGGTGTAATCATGACAATGTTTGCCGGTATTCTCGCAATGCTCGGGCTGAGTGACCGCAGGAAAGCTTAATTAAAGATATGACAACGAAAAGGCATCGGGATTTCGGTGTCTTTTTTTGCAGAGCTTGTATTGACAAATGAAAGGCAAGTTGCGAAATTAAATTCTTAGATTACTGACATAATTTTTAGAATCAAAAAAACAGCCCATCCTTTTCAGAATGAGCTATTTCAAAATATCGGCCGTTTTTTCGCGAAGCTCCGGCAAAACCTCTGCTTCAAACCACGGATTTTTCTTCATCCAAACCTGATTTCTCGGCGAAGGATGGACGAGCGGAAAATACTTCGGCAAAAAGCTCTTGTAGTCTTTTACGACGTCCGTCAATTTCTGTGAGCTTTTCAAATGAAGATAGTGCTTGACCGCATAGCTTCCGACGAGCAAAGTCAGCTGGATATCCGGCATGGTGCTGATCAAACGGGGATGCCATTTGGCGGCAAAGCCCTTGCGCGGCGGCAAATCACCAGACCTGCCAGTTCCGGGGAAATAAAAGTCCATCGGCAAAACGGCGATTTTGCCTGATTCGTAAAAAACGTTCCTGTCAATTCCGAGCCAGTCACGCAAGCGATCTCCGCTGCGATCGTTCCAGACGATGCCCGTATCCTGGGCTTTTTTTCCGGGAGCCTGCCCAATAATCAAAATACGGGCGTTTTTTGTCGCATAGTAGAGCGGATCGATGTTCTTTGCGGAATATTTTGCATTTTCCGGGTCGGACTTGATTTCTTTATAGATGTCGTTTAAATTTTCCATGTTTCAATCATAACACCGAACTTGTCACAATTGAAACATTTTGCTTAGCAATAGCTGACTTCTTTTGGATCGATGATTTTGATCAGGTCGTCGATTTCGCTTGGGCTTTGCGTTTCGCATACGACGTCAAACGTCTGGCGCAAGTCGGCGATCAGCACGTCGCTGTCGGTTCCCGTTTCGAAATCGTCAAACGGAAAGAAGGACTTGGCAATGTTTGCTTGAAGAGGAGTCAAAAGCAGCCGGTGTCCTGTTTTTTGACACAAATCGTTCAGCTTGGCCAAAGATTCCGGATCATAAAGAGAAAAATTTGTTGAAACTGCAGCGCCTTCTTCAAGATTCTCGAGTTCTTTTGCGATCTTTTTGAAATCAGGCAAAAGCGAGTCCTTGTTTTCAACCAGATCTTTGCCGAGGATCAATGCGCTCAAAGATTGATCTCTGAAGAACTGTTTCCATTTTTTGATGCGTTTTTTATGCAGGCCGTGCGCAACGAAGCGTTTCGCATAGCCGATCTTTTCATTTTCGTCTTCCAAAAGCAAAACGCATGCGCCAAACCAGCCGTCGTCGCTTGCTTTGGCAGTGACGCAAAGATTTTTAAGGTTCAGCGGATAGTCGTAAGGCAAGATTTTCAGGTTTTTCGGAAAATCAAGTCCAAGTTCGCAGTACCGATTCAGTTTTTGAAGCAGCTTGTAAATCTCTTGTGTCGTGAACGCTGTGCATTTTTCAGGCAAAACGGGCAGCAGATGAATCAGTTCGGTCGTCAGATGCGTAAAGAAGACATGGTCTTTTTCGTGCATCTCGCTTGCGTCCGTCGGATCAAGACAGATGTTTTCCATATCGTTCACCTCTTACAGATTGGCATCGGTTTTGAAGTTGAGCGGCGAAAGGTCCGTTGATTCGGTGATCAGTTCGGCCGTCAGCTTTTCGACCTTGTCCAAAGCAAGCCTCTGCATCTCGAGCGAAGCCTTCGTCAGCAGTTCAAAACGTGCCTCGTCTTTGAGTTCTTTAGCTTTTTTATCAGTTTCAAGAATCTTTTGCCTGAATTCGATCGCACATTCTTTTTGAAGATCGTGAAGCTTCGTTCCAAAGAGCGGATAGTGCGGATCGACCAAAATTCCCAAGAGCTTGTATGCCCAGTAGGCGGAGTCTTTGGAGTAGGTCTTTTCGCCATGCTTGTATGCGTCCAAAACGTCGGTCGTGCCAGCGTAGACCGGCACGAAGACGCTTTGACAGGTCACGCCCATTGCAAGCCAGTGAAGACCTGCGATTTCCGGGGCAAATCCAGGGCGCATCTGCAGCAGGTGAGATTCCTGCGTCTTGGCCAGGCTGATCGGACGAAACTTGTGCTTCAGATCGTCAGGACCTTTGCCGAGCGGATCGTACGGACTGTTTTGGAAGTGAGCGCCCATGACGTATTCCAGGTCGTTCATGAAAAGCTTGCGATCGGGTTTGCGAATGAAAGGCAATTCTTCGCTCATCGGATCTTGTTTTTGGCTCGGAGAAAGAATCCGCTGGCCGTCCCAAACGCGCGGCGTGCTGTAAATTTCGTCAGAAAGCGTGTGCGTTCCGAAGATGTTGCGGAAGTTGAAGCACGTTTCATCCGGATTGAGATGATTTTTTGAAACGAATTCCTGAATGGAAGCAGAAAACATGAAGTTGTCCGGATCATCGAAGGCGATTTCCTGGATGGCAAGCTGGTTGGCCACGACGGCATAGCAGTCGTCAGGGATGCGTTGTGCGACCCAGTGGTGGCCGGAGCCCGTTTCAAGGTACCAGACTTCATCTTTGTCCGAAAAAAGAATCCCGTTTGATTCGCAGGTTCCGTATTTTTCAACGATGGCTCCGAGCCGTTTGACGCCTTCTCTTGCAGTCTTGACGTACGGCAAGACGACGGTGACCATCGCTTCTTCGCCGATGCCTTTTTCAACCAGCGGATCAAAGCCCAAAACGCGCTCGTTGGCATAGGCGCTTTCGGTCGCGCTCATGCAGACGCCGTATTCGTTGATGCCGTCTTCTTCAAACAGACCGAACTCGTCCGTCCACTCCGGCGTGGCACTGTATTTGAACCGAGTCTTTTCAAGCGGCATCGTAAAGCCGTTGTCCTTTGAAACGAATGTCTGATTCTCAGCAAACGTTTGGCGCGGATGAATGACCATATGCTTTGGCCAGGCGCTTTTTGAGTCCTCGTTGCGGCCGATGACGGTCGAACCGTCGGCCATGGCTTTTTTGCCGACGAGGATGCTCGTGCAGGCGGAAAATTCAAAATTATGTTGCAGCATTGCTTGTTCACGTCCTTTTTTAGTCTCTTCTGCAATTAGATTATAGCTTATCTGTCTTCGACAAAACTTGAAAAAAACGCATAAAAGGCCAAATTCTAATTGCATTTTAATCTCTATCTATGCAATAATGTTAACATAGACAGTGAACAGAAGGGAATGTTTTAAATGCCACTTATTCATATCGAACTTATCGAAGGTCGCACGCAAGAGCAGCTCAAAAATCTTGTTGCAGACGTTACGGATGCCGTAACTAAAAATACCGGTGCTCCGGCAGAACACGTGCACGTTGTTTTGAGCGAGATGCGCAAGGACCGCTATTCGGTCGGCGGCGTGCTCAAGAGCGACGAAAAATAAGCAATACGTGAAGCCGGGGAGGAGATCCGCGGCTTTTTCGTTATATATGACAAATTAAGCGTCGGGGAAAGGAAGAGTGCAGTTGGCAGATTCAGTTGAAGTAAACGAACAGGGACATTTGTTGATAGGTGGGGTCGATGCCGTCAAATTGGCAGAAAAGTACGGTACTCCGCTGATCGCATACGACGTCAAGAAAATCAAAAAGCAGATCCGCGGCTTCAAACAGGCTTTTGAGGATGCCGGCGTCAAATACATGGTTTCGTATGCCAGCAAGGCTTTTTCCGCGCTTGCGATGTATCAGCTGATCAACAAGTACGGGCTCGGCTGCGACATCGTTTCCGGCGGCGAGCTTTATACGGCATTAAAGGGCGGGATGCCGCCTGAACGCATTGAATTTCACGGAAACAACAAGCTTCAGGACGAGCTTGAAATGGCAGTCGATGAAAAAATCGGCACGATCGTCGTTGACAACTTCCGCGAGATCAAACTGCTCGATCACGTTTTGCGCCGCAAGCATGCAAGCATCGGCGTCGTTTTGCGCGTCACGCCAGGCATTGAAGCCGAAACGCATCAGTACATCATGACCGGGCAGTCGAATTCCAAATTCGGGTTTGACATCCGCTCAGGTCAAGCAGAAGAGGCGCTGCAGCAGCTGATGAAGAATCCGCGGATGAACCTGATGGGGATTCATTGCCACATCGGCTCGCAGATTTTTGCCGTCAACGGTTTCCTGATGGCGGCAGAAAAGCTGGTCGAAGTTTTGGCCGACTGGAAGAAGCGTTTCGGCTACGAAGCAGACGTTTTGAACCTTGGCGGCGGTTTCGGCATTCGCTACAACGATTTCGATCAGCCGCTTCCGGCCGAAGAATTCGTATCCGCAATCGTGGAACGCGTCAAGGAACTGGTCGCAAAATACGAGCTCAAGATGCCTGAAATCATCATCGAACCCGGTCGCGCCATGGTCGGTGAAGCCGCAACGACGCTTTACACGATCGGTTCGCGAAAGGACGTCGACGGCGTCTGTCACTTCTTGGCCGTTGACGGCGGAATGGGCGACAACATCCGCCCAGCGCTTTACGATGCGCATTATGAGGCATATCTTGCCGACCGGCCGAACGCGTTGCGCGAGCAGATGGTCACCGTCGTCGGCAAGTACTGCGAGTCGGGCGACGTTTTGGTCCATGACTGCGCCTTGCCGAACACCAAGCCGGGAGACATCCTGGCCATGCCGTCGACCGGTGCCTACGGTTATACGATGGCCTCAAACTACAACCGCAATCCGCGGCCTGCCGTCGTTTTTTGCGAAGAAGGCAAGTCAAGACTCGTTGTCAGAAGAGAAACGTATGCCGACATGATGGCGTGCGAACTAGGCTTGGAAGACTAAAAAGAGTCCGGGAACCATCCTGAATCAAATGAAATGCCGAACAAGTACGGTCGATTTGCGACTGACTTTGTCCGGCATTTTTTATTTTATAAGATACAGTGCTGCTCAATTTATCTGAACAAGATATCGTTCAAATTTACGGACAAGGCGCCAATTTTTGCTGATTTGTCCGTAAGGAAAACGCATTTTACGGACAAACAGGCATTTTCCAGCAATCTGTCCGTAAATTTTTGCCCATTATGGTGAGGATTTACGGACAAAGCTGGCTTTTTGGAGCGTTTGTCCGTAAAACTCGGGTCTAAACTTCCAAAATCTTACGGACAAACAGCGATTTTTGCCCATTTTGTCCGTAATCGCCATTTTTCGAGCAGCCAGTTTACGGACAAAATCTCAATTTTCATCGACGTGTCCGTAAACGACAGCGATTTTGCCAAATGCAGCATTTAAAATAAAGAATTCAATTTTTTTACAAGCCTAAAGCTTTTTGCAGATAATTTGCGACGCCGTCATGATCGTTGTCGAATTCGGTCACGTCGTCTGCGATTCGCTTGAGCTTGTCGGTTCCGTTCTTCATCACGACGCCAAGTCCGGCATAGTCGATCATTTCGGCATCGTTGTGCTCGTCTCCGAAGGCGATGATGTCTTTGCGGTCGATCTTGTAGGTTTTGGCCAAAAACTCAACGCCGTGCGCCTTGCTGATGCCTTTGGGCGACAGCTCGAGAATCGGGTTCGGTCCGCCCCAGACGCCGACGTTGATTTTGCTGCCGAACGCTTTTTCAAGCTTTTTGACGATGTCTGCCTTGCTGTTTTGATCCACCAGCATGGTCATTGCGGCCGGATCGTGCTTGAGATTCGTTCGATTCAGCACCTGATCCTTGCGCAAAGCCGCCGGAAAGAAACCGTCGATCAGAGTGTTCGGCACGTCTGACAGCGCCATCGTCTTGCCCTCTGCCGAAACGACCTTGATTCCGAGGCGTTGTTTTGCCTCTAAAATGTCGAAGGCGATGTTTTTGGAAAACGTCGTCTGATACTCGTGCTCCCACTGCTTGTGCGGGATGTATCCCAAAGCTCCGTTGAAGTTGATCATCGGCCCTTTGAGCTTCAGTTCGTCATAATAGCCCACGGCCATTCTGTTGGGCCGTCCGGTGACGATTGAAACGACGTGTCCCGCCTGTTGAGCCTTGTTCAAAACTTCTTTTGTCTTTTGCGTGATTTGCGTCTTGCCGTTAAGCGTTGTTCCGTCCAAATCCAGTGCGATCAGTTTGCGTTGCATGATTTCCTCCGTTTGTGTTGCTTATTCAAAGGTAACACAGAAAGGTGACGGTGGCAATTTTTAAATGGGGTGTTTGAAGATTTTGAGGGGGAGAATGTCCAGGAAAGTTATTGCAAAAAATTGAAAATATGTTGGTCAATTTAGAAGAAAATCTCGCTAAAGGGTAAGAAGATTGATAAAAACAGTCTTGTCCATTAATAGCGAGAGGGGATATAATGGACGTAATATATGTACGTAGCGATCTCTTGACGGAAAGTTTTATGAATTTAAGATTGCTATCGAATTTCTAGCGGAAAGGAATTATGATTATGAGTCATTATGATTTAGAAACAAAATGTCTTCATTCTGGTTACACTCCTAAGAAAGGAGAACCATGTGCACTTCCTATTTATCAGAGTACTACTTTCAAATATGATACAACCGATGAAATGGGACAGTTATTTGATTTGAAAGCAGAAGGATATTTCTATACACGTCTTCAGAATCCTACGAACGATGCTGTAGCTGCCAAAATTGCTGATCTTGAAGGAGGTGTTGCAGGGCTTCTTACTTCTTCTGGACAGGCTGCGAACTTCTATGCGATCTTTAATATCTGTGAGGCTGGAGATCATGTTGTTGCAGCTTCTACGATCTATGGTGGAACATTTAACCTTCTGGGTGTTACATTAAAGAAACTTGGAATTGACTGTACATTCGTTGATACTGATGCAAGTGCTGAAGAAATTGCTGCTGCATTCAAACCGAATACCAAAGTTTTATTTGCAGAGACGATTGCAAACCCTGCACTTGTCATTCTTGATATTGAGAAATTTGCAAAGGTTGCCCATGAACATGAAGTTCCATTGATCGTTGATAATACTTTTGCAACACCGATCAACTGTCGTCCTTTTGAATGGGGTGCTGACATCGTCACACATTCAACAACAAAATATATGGATGGACACGCCGTTCAAGTTGGCGGTGCGATCATTGACAGCGGAAACTTTGACTGGGACGCTTATGGACACAAATATCATGGTCTTACTGAACCTGATGAATCTTACCATGGTGTCGTTTATACAAAACAATTTGGAAAGAAAGCTTATATCACAAAAGCTACAACACAGCTGATGCGTGACCTCGGTTCCATTCCATCCCCTGAAAACTGTTTCTTATTAAATCTTGGATTAGAAACACTGCCTTTACGTGTAGAACGTCATTGTGAAAATGCTCAGAAAGTTGCTGAATTCTTAGATGCTCATGAAAAAGTATCTCATGTTATTTATGCCGGACTTCCTAATGATAAATATCACGAATTAGCACAAAAATATATGGATAAGGGAAGAACCTGTGGTGTTATTTCCTTTGAACTGACTGGTGGACGTGATGCTGCAGTACGCTTTATGGATGGCTTAAAATTAGCAAATATTGCGACACATGTTGCTGCATCCAAAACGATGGTACTTCACCCAGCTAGCCATACACACCGCCAGATGAATGATGAACAGTTAAGAGAAGCTGGTGTTTCTCCTGGAATGATCCGTTTATCTGTTGGAATTGAAAGTGCAAAAGATATTATCAATGATCTGAAAGAAGCACTTGAGAATGCATAGTTTTATAGGTGTTCGAAGATTACTTAGTAACAGTAATAATTGATATTATAAATTTCAAATATCATAGCAAAAAAGAACCTTAACTCCCAGCATTTATTATATATGCATTGAGTTAAGGTTCTTATTATTTTATATTCTATAAAATCTATAACAGATTATTCATCCCAGTTAGTATACACCTCTTGCACATCGTCATCCTCATCAAGAAGATCTAATGTTTTCTGAATACTCTTAATATCTTCTTCACTTGTAAGTTCGACCATAGTACCAGGGATCATTGTGACACTGGCATCTGCCATAGGAATTTCTTCCTTCTCTAAAGCTTCTCTGACTGCACTGAAGTCTTCTGGTGTTGTCAATACTTCAAAGCTGTCGTCTTCTTCGTTGAAGTCTTCTGCTCCGGCATCTAATGCCATCATCATAAGATCGTCTGCATCCATTTCACATTCTTCTTTGTCAATGATAATCTGACCTTTTCTATCGAACATGAAAGAAACACATCCCGGTGTTCCAATACTTCCGCTTCCTTTTGTAAAATGACTTCTTACATTACCCGCTGTACGGTTTTTATTATCTGTTAAAGTTTCTACGATAATTGCAACTCCGCTTGGACCATATCCTTCGTAAGTAATTCTTTCGTAATTATCTGCGTTACTGTCGCCTGCTGCTTTTTTAATTCCTCTGTCGATTGTATCATTCGGCATGTTATTTGCTTTTGCCTTTCCAATTACATCACGAAGTTTACTGTTGTTATTCGGGTCTGGACC
>OOBK01001356.1_pt1 | contig 13461 bp, 8 predicted proteins | sample 1671541 | NCBI WGS metagenome assembly OOBK01 (sample SAMN06348167, study PRJEB24527) | human gut metagenome | biome: human gut; feature: ankylosing spondylitis patient; material: feces | host: Homo sapiens | place: China | collected 2015-10 | reverse complement strand
CACCCAGTTCTGGAACCAGGGCCGGACACAGGAGATCAAGGATCGGGTGCTGCATCTGTGATGAATTACGCAACAATTAAGTATTACGACATTGCCAATGGGCCGGGGGTGCGCACCAGCATCTTTGTTTCGGGCTGCAGGCATCACTGCCCGGGCTGCTTCAACGAGGTGGCATGGGATTTCGGGTACGGTCAGCCCTTTGACAAGGCCGTGCGCAACGAGATCTTTGCATCCTGCCAGCCCGACTATATTGCAGGCATCTCCCTGCTGGGCGGTGAGCCTTTTGAGCCGGAGAACCAGCGGGAGCTGCTGCCCTTTGTCCGCAACTTCAGGGCGCTGTACCCGGATAAGAGCGTCTGGTGCTATTCTGGTTACACCTGGGAGCAGCTGACCGGCAGTGTTCCCTGCCCGGCCCGCTGTGAGGTCACCGATGAGCTGCTGAGCCTGCTGGATGTTCTGGTGGACGGCCGCTTTGTGGAAGCCCAGCACGATATCTCCCTGCGCTTCCGGGGCAGCTCCAACCAGCGGCTTCTGGATGTGCCCAAGAGCCTTGCCGCAAAGTCCCCCGTCTGGTGGGAGGACGAACAGGTGTTTGCCACACACACCATGTAAAGAAAACCGCAAATAACCAGAAATGCCGCCCTGAGCTTTTTACGGCTCAGGGCGGCATTTCCGGTTTTGGGAATATAATCAGTGAATGGCTTGATTGGTTAGCATCCTCACCTTCTCCGTCATTGCTTGCGCAATGCCACCTCTCCTAGTAAGGCAACGACGACGACCGCCGCCAGTGGCGGAAGCAGGGAGGAGTTGTTGGGGCAGCGGCCAGCAGGACGCGCGTGCAAAACTTTGCACGAAGCGGACGCTGGGAGCCGCAACCCGTACGCTATCGCCGCAGGCGACTGAGAGGTTGTCCGAAGGATATCTTACCCCTTCATCTCCTGCGCCTTATTCCAAGTCTGGATAACTTCCCAGCGGCTCACAGAAGCGTCTGCGGCCTTATCGGCGGAGATGAGCTGGTTCTCGATGGCCCAAGTCAGAGCCTTCTGTTCATCGGTGGCATCGGGAGCCATCACAGCGGCAGGGGCAGGCTTTCCGGCTTCAGTCCAGACCAGCTTTGCCAGTTCGGCAGTGTTCTGCGGGATAGCCACGCCATCGGGCAGGACAGTGTTCAGATACAGCTCGGTGCCGATCATGTAGCCGGTATAACCAACCACAGCAGCGCCCACACCGGCGGTTGCCACCATGGCAACGGTGCCCAGAACGTTAGGTTCCTCGGGCTGGTCGGCCATCCGGTACATCGCACGGATGCTCAAAGTCTGTGCAGGCATCTTGAAGCTTGCAGTGGCGGCATGGGAATCAAAACCGCCCTCTTCCAGCGTCAGAGCCACATCCGCAGGGGAAATCTCCCAGCGGTCGAACACCATGCCCTCCGGGGCATCGGCAGCGGTCAGCTTGACGGTATCGCCTGCCTTGGCAGAGGTGATCTCTGTGCCGTCGGCATTGGTGGCGGTGCCATCGGTCAGGCTCATCCGGTAGTAGCCTTCCTTGACCTGTGCGGTCAGGGTAACGCTCCACTCGTCGTCGCCGTTCAAGGTCAGGTCAAATGCAGTGGTATTGCCCACCTGCTTGGTGATTGCTTCTTCATAGCTCGGGTCGGCAGTGACTTCCCAGCCGGTCCAGGAGGTCGCATCTGCTTCCACGTTCAAGGTCTGGTTGCCCACAACGCCCACCATGCCGGAGATGCCGTTGGCAGTGCAGTTGTTCAGGGTGATCCAGCTGACCTTTACATCCTGTGTATCAAAGTTTGCGCCACGGCTGAAAATACCACCGTTCGTAGTGCCTCGTGCGGTAATGGCAATGCTGGTATCAGGCAGCGTTACCTGAGTGGGAGTGTTGGCAAAGCGGCCCACGAAGACACCGCCGTTCGTAATGTTATTGTTGTAAACAGTATTGTTAAAAGTACCGTTTTCAATCGTGCCGTAGTTGCGGACTTTTACGTTGAAGGTGCCGCCATCAATAACGCCGCCTTCTTCGTTGGTCAGTACATCTTTCAGGTCATCCTTATAATCAAAGATGCCGCCTTCGATTTTGCCGAAGTTATCTACTGCCCAGTCAACCTCTGCATTGCCAAGGTCAACAGAACCGTTTTTATAAACAGTCAGGGTTTCGTTTTTGCGGTCAAAGAACCAGCCGTCCAGATCGCTGCCCTCGTAGAATTTGCCCGCATAAACGGGAACCTTCTCGCCATCTACAATACCAACTTCAAGGTCAACGGGTTCCACGACTGCCTTAATGGTCACATCACCGGCACTGGTGCTGTTTTCCGGCAGGGTAACGGTCAGAACGTGTGTAGTAGGATCTTCGTTAATGGTTGCGTTGCCAGCTTCGCTCAAATCCCATTTGACGAATGTGGGAGATGCAGGTTCGACAGTGAACTTCCGGGTCATAATATTCTCATTACCGACGATATAAACCTTGCCGTTGAACTGAACATCTGTTGGTACAGTATCACCTGCAACAACAGGGATGATTTTGCCGCCCTCTGCGGTAAAGGTCTGATAGTCGCTGACTTGAACCTTCGAGGAATCAGGAATATTGCATACGATGCCGCTTTGCAGGATGCCCTCCCGCATATCTACTTTACCATAGACAATGCCGCCATTAAGCTTTGCACCAGCACCGCCCCACTGACCTTCATTGGAAAAATAAGTGTGAATATATCCGCCGGTAACAATTCCGCTGCCAGTGGGTTGGCCGTTACTGTTATATGTAGTACGTCCCTCAACTTTAGTGAAGTGTCCACCATTTATTACACCAGTTGAAAGGTTGAACACGGTCTGTTCAAAATTACCGCCCTCGATGGTGCCGCTATTGCGAACCGCACAAGGCACAGTCTCGGGTGAACCATTGATTGGATTAAATATAGTGTTGTTCACAAAATCAAGTTTATAGCTTCCGCCACTGTAACTCCAACTCCAAGTTGAATTTGTTGCCTTATAGGTCGGATTTGCAGGAGAAGAAGAATTTGACACCTCTGTGGTTTTGCCTTCCAAAACGGGTTGACCATTGGCTTCAAAATTCAAATCTGTGACATACTTGGACGTATCTGCCGCAAACGCCGCCGTGGGCAGCATTGTCAAAGCCATGCCAACGGCCAGAATGGCGCTGACAAGTCGTTTGAGTTTCATTGTGATTCCTCCTTTAGAGTCTACCCCAAATGTGTATTGCACCCACCGCAAACGTAAAAAAGCGCCGCACCTGCCCCGAAAGGCTGGTGTGGCGCTGTGGATGTACTTCTTGGGAAGTGCAGCTGGTTGCCCGGTCTGGGCCCTTTAGCTTTGCGTCGCAGCCTTCCGGCTGGTTTGCCAATTCTTCTGTTTTGCGGGGGTGCTCTTGCACATTCTATTATACCCCCCCCCCCTACATATAAATCAAGTGTTTTTGTCATGTTCGGAATATGTTACAAATATAGTCTATTTTTTAGTGTAGTTTGACTGGGATGGGGGTGGCCCTCTCCGTCATTGCTGCGCAATGCCACCGTACGGGTTGCGGCTCCCAGCGTCCGCTTCGTGCAAGGTTTTGCACTTGCGTCCTGCTGGCCGCTGCCCCAACAACTCCTCCCTGTTTCCGCCACTGGCGGCGGTCGTCGTTGTTGCCTAGTAGGGGCGGCCTTGGCAAAGAGGTCAGGCTTTGCGAAATGCCAAGCGATGATGACGGAGAGGTTGGACAAATCAACCGCTACCCATAGACCGCCCTTGGCTCTCCCTTCGGGAGAGCTGTCGAGCGATAGCGAGACTGAGAGGGTGAGGCCGTCAAAGAGTGACGAAACCAGAAATGCCGCCCGAGCTTTTCAGCCCAGAGCGGCATTTCCGGTTTTTCCTTTCTGTTTTATGTTACCTTGAACTTACCATATCCTCGATGGCACCCAGGAACTCCTGCCCGTAGCGGGCGGCCTTTTTCTCGCCCACACCGGGGATATTGAGCAGTTCCTCCACGCTCAGGGGCTTTTTCAGCGCCATCTGGCGGAGGGTGGAATCATTGAACACCATATAGGCAGGGAGCTTCTGCTTTGCGGCCAGCCGCTTGCGCAGGGCATAGAGGGCCGCCAGCAGCTTCTCGTCTGCTTCGCTGAGGGCATCTTCGTCGGCACGGCGGCGGGAGGCCGAGGCCAGCCGCTTTGCACTGGCCTCGGCGCGCTGGCGGGCTTGTGCCGCCTGCTCCTCCACCTGTTCGGCAGCCTGTGCTGCCAGCAGACAGTTGGAACAGTTCTCGCACTTCTGGGGCGCGGCCTCGCCGAAGTAGCTCAGCAGATACCCCCGCAGGCAGCGCGGTGTGGTGGAGTAGAAGGTCATGTACTTGAGCCGTTCCTCTGCCTTGCGTGCCGCTTCGGCCTTGACATCCGCAGGCAGGCCGTTGTCAGCCTCCATCTCCTTGTCGATGAAGAACCGGATGGTGCGCACATCGGTGCCGGAATAGAGCAGGGTGCAGCGGGCCGGCTCCCCGTCACGGCCCGCGCGGCCCGCCTCCTGATAATAGCTCTCCAGATCCTTGGGCATATTATAATGGATGACGAACCGGACGTTTGGCTTATCGATGCCCATGCCGAAGGCATTGGTCGCCACCATGATCTGCACCCGGTCATAGAGGAAATCGTCCTGATTCTGCCGCCGGGTATCCGCATCCAGTTTGGCGTGGTAGGCTGCCGCCCGGATTCCCCGGCTCTGCAGCAGGCGGGTGGTCTCGTCTACCTGCCGGGTGGTGCTGCAATAGATGATGCCCGCATTGTCCCGCTCCCTGAGCACAAGGTCGAGCAGAACTTTGGGCTTCTCGCTGGGCAGGGCCCTGCGGGTGGCAAAATAGAGGTTGGGCCGGTCGAAGCTGGTGGTCACCTCGTAGGGGGTGTGGAGTTCCAGATGGGTGCGGATATCCTCCCGCACATGGGCTGTGGCGGTGGCCGTAAAGGCTCCCACCACCGGGCGCTTGGGCAGGCTGTCCACAAACGCCTTGATGCGCAGGTAGCTGGGGCGGAAATCCTGCCCCCACTGGCTGATGCAGTGGGCCTCGTCCACCGTGACCATGCTGATCTCCCGCTCCTGCGCAAACCGCTGGAAGCCCGGCATCTCCAGCCGCTCCGGAGCCACATAGATGATCTTATACCACCCCTCCCGGGCGCGGCGGAGCATCAGGGCCTTCTGGTTATCCGTCAGGCTGTTGTTCAGGAAAGCTGCCGCCACACCGGCCTGTACCAGCGCCCCCACCTGATCCTTCATCAGGCTCACCAGCGGCGAGACCACAATGGTGATGCCCGGCAGCAGCAGGGCCGGCACCTGATAGCAGATGGACTTGCCCGCACCTGTGGGCATCACGGCCAGCACATCCTGCCCGGCCAGCAGGCGGGAGACGATCTCCTCCTGCCCCGGGCGGAAGCTGTCGTAGCCAAAGACTTTTTTCAGAATACTATGCGGACTTTCCATGGTTCCTCCTATCCATACAAAACCGCTCCGTCATTGCTTCGCAATGCCACCTCTCCCAGTAGGAGAGGCAAGTCTTGGCTCCCCTGCCAGGGGAGCTGGACGTAAAGCGGCCTGAGAGGTTTATAACCCAACCAGTATACCACAACTCCCCGGATAATTGTAAAACATCTCTGACATTTCCCACGTTCGATAGCATTTCCTGCACAAAAATGCTATAATATGGGTACATATCTCCATCCCGGCCCCTGCCTTGTGCATCTGCCGGAAAAGAGCAAAGGAGTATTTTGTATGGCTCAGAAATTGATCACCTTCGCCGTCCCGTGCTACAACTCGGCGGCATATATGCGCCACTGCATCGAGACCCTGCTCTCCGCCGGGGAGCAGGCCGAGATCATCCTGGTGGACGATGGTTCCACCAAGGATGACACCCCCGCCATCTGCGACGAGTACGTTGCCAGATATCCCACCATCGTCAAGGCCATCCATCAGGAGAACGGCGGCCACGGCGAGGGCGTGAATCAGGGCATCCGCAACGCCACCGGCCTGTATTACAAGGTAGTGGACAGCGACGACTGGCTGGACGAAGCAGCCCTCAGGACCGTGCTGGCCAAGCTGAACACGCTGACTGCCCGGGGCACCGCGCCTGACCTGATGATCTGCAACTATGTCTACGAGCATGTGGAGGACAACACCAGCCACACCGTGCGCTACACCAACGTGTTCCCCCAGAACCGGCTGTTCAACTGGACGCATGTCGGCCACTTCCGGCCCGACCAGAACCTGCTGATGCACTCGGTGATGTACCGCACACAGGTGCTGCGGGACTGCGGCATGGTGCTGCCCAAGCACACCTTCTATGTGGACAACATCTTTGTCTACCAGCCCCTGCCCTTTGTTAAGAGCATGTATTATATGGATCTGGACCTGTACCGCTACTTCATCGGCCGGGCCGACCAGAGCGTGAACGAGAGTGTGATGGTCAAGCGGGTGGATCAGCAGCTGCGGGTGACCCGCCACATGATCGACTGCCAGGACCTGGATGCCCTCAAGGGCCAGAAGAAGCTGCGCAGCTATATGCTGCACTACCTCTCCATGATGATGGCCATCAGCGACATCTTCCTTCTGCTGGACGGCAGCGCCGCCGCCAAGCAGAAGGAAAACGAGCTGTGGGCTTACCTCAAGGCACACACCAGTACCGGGGTCTACCGCTCCATCCGCTACGGCTTTGGCGGCGTGACCAACCTGAAGATCCCCAAGGGCGACAAGCTCGTGCTGGGCGGCTACCGCATTGCACAGAAGATTTTTAAATTCAATTAACAAATGTTGCTTTTCCTCCTCAGATAAGATATACTTTTTAACGTATCTTAATTTCTGAGGAGGATCTTATTTTATGGAGCAATTGCTCATCTGCATGTCTCTTTCGCTCATTGCAGGCCTGTTGGCATCCCGTGCAGCGAAAGCGATCCGCCTGCCGGCTGTCACCTCTTATCTGGTGGCAGGACTTCTGCTGGGTCCCTTCTTTCTGGGTCGGCTGGGCCTGAGCGGCTGGGGCTTCGGTTTCGGAAGCCTTGCACAGGTCGAAGGCTACGGCATCATCACACAGGTGGCACTTGGCTTCATCGCCTTTGTCATCGGCAACGAGTTCCGGCTCAGCGCGTTGGAGAGCATGGGCAGGCAGGCGGTCACTGTGGGCATCCTGCAGGCCGTTATCACCACCGTGCTGGTGGATATCGCTCTGGTTGCCCTGCACTTTGCCCGGCCGGATGTCATCTCAATGGCATCGGCCATCACGCTGGGTGCCATCGCCTCTGCCACAGCCCCTGCCGCCACCCTGATGGTGGTCAAGCAGTACAAGGCCAGCGGCCCCCTGACCCGCCTGCTGCTGATGGTGGTCGCCATTGACGATGCCGTGGGTCTGGTGCTCTTCTCAGCCTCTTTCGGCATCGCAAACGCGCTGGAACAGGGCCGCATCGACCCCATCAGCATCCTTCTGGAGCCTCTGGTGGAGATCGTGCTCAGCCTGGGTCTGGGCGCGCTGGCAGGTCTGCTGCTTAACCAGCTGGAGGTCTACTTCCACTCCCGCTCCAAGCGCATGAGCCTTTCGGTGGCCTTTGTGCTGCTGACGGTGGGCCTTTCCATGGTCAGCTTTAAGGTCGGCCCCATCCACTGCAGCTTCTCGCTGCTGCTGGTCTGCATGATGACCGGTACCGTGTTCTGCAACATCTGTCCCACTTCCGATGAGCTGATGGACCGCCTGGACCGCTGGGTAAGCCCGGTAAACATCCTATTCTTTGTGCTCTCCGGCGCGGAGCTGGACCTGAACATCCTTGCAAACCCCATGGCCCTGCTCATTGGTGCCGTCTATATCGCTTCCCGCTCTCTGGGCAAGATCTCCGGCTCCTATGTCAGCTGCAAGGCCACCCGCTGCAGTGAGAAGATCCAGAAGTATCTGGGCATCACCCTGCTGCCGCAGGCCGGTGTGGCGCTGGGCATGGCCGCCGAAGCTGCAGAGCTTTCCGATGGCCACATGGTGCGCAACGTGGTGCTCTTCTCGGTGCTGGTGTACGAGCTGGTCGGCCCGACCCTGGCCAAGATCAGCCTGACCGCCGCAGGCGAGATCATCCCCGAGGGCCGCACGAGCGCCCGTACCACCAACAAGCCGGAGGAACCGGTCAGCGTGGACTGATCTTCCCCATCAATCTCACCGCAGGTGACGGAGCGATCCTGCACTACAAAAGCCGCTGCACAGTTGTTACGCTGTGCAGCGGCTTTCTGTTTGCGCTTTATTTCAGCACGATCTCATCGTTCTCAGCATCCACAGTCAGGGTGGAGCCGGAAACAAGGGTGCCGTCGATGATCTTTTCAGCGGCGGGGTCCTCCACAGCCTTGCGGATGGTCCGGCGCAGGTCGCGGGCACCAAACTTGCCGCCCTGGCTCTTGTGCACCAGCGCTGCCAGTGCCGCCTGGGTATAGCTGTAGGCAATGCCCTTTGCCTCCATGCTGGGCTTGTACTCGTCCAGCATCAGGGCGGCAATGCCCTGCAGGGTCTCCTCGCTCAGCGGCTTGAAGGTGATGACCTCATCCACGCGGCCCAAAAACTCCGGGCGGAGGAACTGGCTCAGCGCCTTGCGGCTCTTCTCCTCGTTCCGCTCCTCCTCGCTGCGGTTGAAGCCCAGACTTGCGGTGGTCTGGTCGCTGCTGCCCGCATTGGAGGTCATGCAGATGACGGTGTTGGAGAAATCCACGGTGCGGCCCTGGGCATCGTTGATCTTGCCCTCGTCCAGGATCTGCAGCAGGATATTCATCACATCGGGGTGGGCCTTTTCGATCTCATCGAACAGCACCACGCTGTACGGGCGGCGGCGGACCTTTTCGGTCAGCTGACCCGCCTCCTCGTAGCCCACATAGCCCGGAGGGGAACCGATCATGCGGGACACGGCGTACTTTTCCATATACTCGCTCATATCCAGCCGGATCAGCGGATCGGGGCCGTCAAAGAGCTGGTTTGCCAGCTGCTTCACCAGCTCCGTCTTGCCCACGCCGGTGGGGCCCACAAAGATGAAGCTGGCCGGACGGCGGCGGCCCGAAAGGTCGGCGCGGCTGCGCTTGACCGCCTGCGCCACCAGATGCACGGCATCGTCCTGGCCGATGATCTTCTTTTTCAGCTCGGTCTCAAGGCTGGCGAGCTTTGCATACTCGGTCTCCCGGATCTTCACCGCCGGGATGCCCGTCCACAGCTCAATGACCTTGGCCACATCGTCCATGGTCACCTGGATCTCCCCGGCTGCAGCCTGCTTGGCGGGCAATTCCCGCTCCAGCTGTGCCATCCGGGTCTTGCGCTCTGCCACACGCTCGTAATCGATGGGCTCGTTCACATCGGCGTTTTCCATGTCGGCCTCTTCCTGCTTGAGGGCCTCCAGTTCCTTCTGCATGGTCAGGTACTCGGAGATGACCGGGTGGGCCAGATTGCAGCAGGCACAGGCCTCGTCCAGCAGGTCGATGGCCTTGTCGGGCAGGTAGCGGTCGGTGATATACCGCTCGCTTAGGGTCACGGTGGCGTTCAGCACATCGGCGGGCACCTGCACATGGTGGTGCTCCTCGTAGTAGTGCTTGATGCCGCCCATCACGGCCAGCGTATCAGCAACGCTGGGTTCCTCCACCCGCACGGGCTGGAACCGGCGCTCCAGCGCCTGGTCCTTCTCGATATACTTGCGGTACTCGTTGAAAGTGGTGGCACCGATGACCTGGATCTCGCCGCGGGAGAGGGCGGGCTTCAGGATGTTGCCCGCATTCATGGCACCCTCGCTCTCACCGGCAGAGGTAATGGTGTGGATCTCGTCAATGAACAGGATGACGTTGCCCGCCGCCTTGACCTCGCTCAGCAGGCCCTTGACCCGCTGCTCGAACTGGCCGCGGAACTGGGTGCCTGCCACAAGGCTGGTCAGGTCGAGCAGGAAGATCTCCTTATCCTGCAGCCCTGCCGGCACCTGCCCCTTGGCAATGCGCTCGGCAATGCCCTCGGCAATGGCGGTCTTGCCAACGCCCGCCTCACCAATGAGGCAGGGGTTGTTCTTCTGGCGGCGGCTCAGGATCTGGATGGTGCGGTAGATCTCCCGGTCGCGGCCGATGATATCATCCAGCTTCCCCTCCCGGGCTTTGCGGGTCAGGTTCTCGCAGTAGGTATCCAGAAACTTGCGGCGGGGCGGCTTTTTCTCATTTTTGCCCGCCTTCTTTTCGTTTTTGCCGTTCTGGGCACCGCCGTTCACCCCCAGCGGGAAGGTGGCGCTGGAGCCGGGCACAAGGTCGCCGTCCTCCTCGCTCTGGTCCGGCTGGCCCATGCCCATCATCATGGAGAAGGGGTTCATGTTGCTCATGTCCCCCATCTCCTGCATCATGTTTTCCATCCGGTCTTCCATGGCATCCATGTCCTCGTCGGACATACCAAACTGCTTCATCAGATCATCGACCGGTTTGATGTGCATCTCCCGGGCACAGTGCAGGCAGTACCCCTCGTTTTTCATCTGGCCATTTTCCATCCGCTGGACAAAAATAATGGCAGGCCGCTTCTGGCATCGAATGCAGACCATTGTTCCTCCTTTTCCCTCCCCGCTCAGACAAACGGGTTGAACACATTGAATACTTTATAGTAAAGGCTGCCGCTCATCACCGTGTCGTTGAGCATGGTGAGGTTGCCGCCGGTGATCACAATGAGCGCCCAGACCACGCAGAGCACCAGATAGATGTCCACAAGGCTGGCAATGCCGCCCACGCCCCAGCCCAGCCAGTGGTTCACTGCACCGATCACGGGCAGCTTGTTCACCAGCCCCAGCACTGTGACCAGCAGGCTGACCAGCATCCGCAGCAGGGCGAACGCCACAAAGAACAGCACCAGCGAGATCACCGGGGTCAGCAGCGGAGCCAGCACCTTCTGGACGATGGTATCCGCCAGCACAACGGCATTGTCATTGAGGACGGCAGAGATGGAGCGCTCGCAGGCATCCACGATGGATGACCGGAACGCCTCGGGCAGAAAGCCCGCGTACCGCTGGGCAATGCCATCCAGACTGACGGCTCCCCCGGCGGCGATATTGGCAGCGATCTGGTCCCGGAAGCTTCCGGCGAGGAAGCGCTCGAACACCTGCCCGGCTGCCCAGCCTGAAAAGGCTCTGGCACCGAACAGGCTGATGAGGCTGCCCGTCAGCTGCACCACCGAGGCCAGAAAGCCTTTGCGGGCATACCGGACGGCCAGCACCAGCCAGACCACCGTACATAGGATATCAAAAATAAATGACGGATTCTTGAACATACGTTTAACCTTATTCCGAACTGGCTCACCCTCTCAGTCACGACTGCCGTCGTGCCAGCTCCCCCAAAGGGGGAGCCAACGCTTCTGACAGGGGAAGCCACAAAATAAATTGCACTCTTTTTCCTCAAAGCCGCAGTTGCCTCTCCCTTTGGGAGAGGTGGCAATGCGCAAGCATTGACGGAGAGGGTTATTCAGCGGGTGCTTCCAACTTCTGCACCGTGTTGCCGCTGAACAGCAGCAGATCCTTGCTGTTGGCCAGCAATGCCTGCGGGCTGGTGTCAAGGTTCTGGCTCCACTGCTGGGTGCCGGACGCATCAAAGCACTCCACGGCGTTATCGGCCAGCAGATAGAACAGATTCCCCGCCCGGACAATGGAATTTGCCGCTGAGACAGCGGCACTGAACTGGACATTCAGGTTTTTGTCCAGCGTCACAGCCTGAGAGACCTGCCCCGATGCCAGCAGCAGGGCCACATTGCCTGCCGCGTCCACCGAAACATCTTTCAGCTCCGTGCCCGCAAAATCATAGGCCGCACGCTCACCGCCGCCCGCATTGTAGAGCACGGCCCTGGTATCGTAGACAGCCAGAATCGTGGAAGCAGAGGTCCACCCCAGCCACTGGGGCACACCGCCCTGATTCACCAGACTGACGGGATCGCCCGATGCCAGATTGATGAGGTAGAGGTTGGTCATTACCTGTCCCCCGCTGACGGTGACGGCTGCCGCCGCCAGCTTCCGGCTGTCGGGGGAAAAGGCCATTCGCAGGGGGGTGCCGTCGTTGGAGGTCATGCTCCAGCTGAGCTGTTGCTCCATGGAGGGGCTGTATACCAGCAGCTTTGCCATGCTGGTCTGGTCCTCCGTGACCACAGCCAGCGTGCCGTTGTCCGACATGGCGCAGAGGAAAATGCTGTTTTCCAGCTGCTTGGTGTAGAGGTTCTGGGTGCGGCTCTCCACCCGCAGCTCGTTTCCGGAGCGGTTGTAGAGGACAAAGCGGGTCTTGCCCGCGGCCAGCGCCGGGCGGGCATAGCCGCTCTGGATGCTGTTCAGCTTTTTGCCGGTGCGCGACCAGACCACACAGCCCTCGTCCCCCAGTTCCACAAAGCTGCCGGTCAGGGGGGCCATCTGCTCCAACTCGGCCACACCGGTCTGCTGGGGCCAGCCGGAGCCGGGCAGCAGGGCAATGCGGGCCGTATCGGTCAGGTCCTTCAGGGCCGCCACCGAGCTGCCCGCGATGCCGGTGGCAAACAGCACCACCGCCGTCAGCAGCACCAGCAGCACCGCCGTGCGGCGGATGCGCCGGTTCCGCACACGCTGGCGGGCAGCTTCCAGATATTCGACCCGCCCTTCCGAAAGCGGCTCGTCACTCTCCGGACGGTTGCGATTTTTTCTCATAGGTCGTAGTCCACCTTCTCCAAAAATAGCCCCTTCGCGGGCAGCGTCGGCCCGGCCTGGCTGCGGTCCCGGCTGGCAAGGATGCCGGGGATGGCATCGGGCTGCATCCGGCCCGCGCCCACCTCACACAGGGTGCCTGCCAGAATGCGCACCATGTTATAGAGGTAGCCGTCCGCTGTCACCTCAATGTCCACCTCGTCGCCCTTCCGGGTCACATGGCAGTCGGTGATGGTGCGCACGGTATCTCCGTGGGCAGCAGCAGAGGAACCCGCCGCGCACAGGGCCCGAAAATCGTGCTTTCCCACAAACTGTTCCGCCGCCCTCTGCATGGCATCCACATCCAGCCGCCGGGGCACCCGGGTGTAATATTTTTCATCAAAAGGCGAATCGATGGGGTGGTTGTGGATGCGGTACAGGTAGGTCTTGGTATGGGCGGCATAGCGGGCGTGGAACTCCTCCGGCACCACCCGGGCGCACAGCACCCGGATATCCGGGGGCAGGTGCTGATTGATGGCCAGCGGCAGCTTTTCGGGGGGGATACGGGTCTCCGCATGGAAGTTCAGCGCAAAGCCCAGCGCGTGGACACCGGCATCGGTGCGGCTGCACCCCTTGATATCGGGGCGGCTGTGGAGCACCGCTTCCAGCCCATCCTGAAAGGTCTGGGCCACGCTCCGCCCGTTGGGCTGCACCTGAAAGCCGCAGTAGTTGGTGCCGTCGTAGGCAAGGGTAAGTAGATAGTTCTGCATGGAACTCCTTCCGTCACGGCTTTGCCGTGCCACCTCCCTCAAAGA